>Ga0315285_10003055_pt1 | contig 17507 bp, 16 predicted proteins | sample YL17G09_36_MG_FD_203698 | JGI IMG/M metagenome (GOLD analysis project Ga0315285, IMG submission 203698) | Sediment microbial communities from Yellowstone Lake, YNP, Wyoming, USA - YL17G09_36 | ecosystem: Environmental > Aquatic > Freshwater > Lake > Sediment | place: USA: Wyoming | collected... | reverse complement strand
GCCAGGGAGCGCCCCCACCATACCCTCAGCACTCGCTTTCCGTCAACCTGTCCTGCGGTGGGTTGCTCGGCGATTCTGCCGCGTCGGGGCTTTGTTCCGCGGGGCGCCAGACTCCCCAAACCACCGCGCGAATGACCCGGCCGCCGACCGTGGCCCTCCCCTCTCTCGCCAGTGCACCTTTCGGCACTGGGTTGAATTGCGGGGCAGGTTTAGACGTTAGCATTCGGCTCGCCAAAACCTGGCGAGGAAGCCAGCAAGGTGCGACAATCTGTCTGCTACACAACGAAACAATAGTCCGACCTGCGATGAACCCAGCCCGGGAAGGAGGGAAATCCCCCTGCGGCCCCTCCGGCTTGGACGGCGTCCGCCGGGTGACACGGGCGCCTCAAAGTGGGCTCACGTGGAATACCCTTGGCGGCAGGCATCCTGGGTGGTGTCGTCGGGGATCCTGAAGCCGGGCGTTAATGCGCGACGATGAACGGCTCACTTGACTGTTTCCCAATCTAAACGCTTCCCAGTCCAAACAAGGTTTGACAGCCTTTTGCTGGCGCTGTTACGATGGAGAATTGTACGGGACGCTCGAAAGACACTATATGACCCTCTCAGCGGCCAGGGACTGTATGTGCCGGCAGACCGCTAAGGGGTAGGTCGGTGACTTTGGGCGCTTTAGTTTCCTTTTGACCTTCCGGTCCCCGTCGTCTAGCCCGGCCTAGGACATCGCCCTTTCACGGCGGTAACGCGGGTTCGAATCCCGCCGGGGACGCCATTCAATTCAAACGGGTTATTTTTGCTTCCCTCAATAGCAACTCTCGGCTTGGTATACTTTCGGGTATACTTAGAATCTTGTCCAGGCTACTGACGGCATCTCGCACTTGGCTCGCATGTAGGTGCGCATATCGCTGCGTCATGCGAAGGTCTCTGTGACCAAGTTGCTTGGCGATCAAGTCGAGCGGCACTCCGCTTTGTCTCAACCACGTAGCGTGCGTGTGCCTCAAATCGTGGAAGCTGAAGTCCACAATGCGCGCCTTCCGGCATGCTCGCATGAAGCACATCGAAAGTTCCTCAGGCTCCACATCCAACGCGAATACCGGTTGTTCCGGTTCAATGTCCATATCAAGGTCAAGCGAACTGAAAACGTCCATAGCCAGCTTGTTCAAATAGACCGTCCGCCCCTCACCGTTCTTTGTCTGGGGCAGATTGATGCAGCGATTCATCAAGTCCACGTCCATCCATCGTAAGCCAAGAATCTCTCCGCGCCGCATGCCGGTTGCAACGGCCAATTGGGCAACCGGCTTGATCCAGGGTGGGCAATGTTCCAGGACCACTTGGAATTCTCCAGGCTGCAAATATCGGACACGGCCCGCAGGCGCTTGGGGAAGCTTGACGCGTAGAGCGCAATTGGCAGAAAGCATGCCACTGTCTACAGCGAAATTCAGCAGATGCTTGAGTACACCGACCTCTTTGCGAACCGTTCCGGGTGAAACCTTGTGACTCCGCGTGGTGATGTAACGTTCCACATCCCGCCGCGATATGGCGTCCAGCTTGCCAGCGAAGAAAGGCCTCAGGTGATCCATCAGGATACCGAGTTGGCGCTCATACTCATTCTGGCTTCTCAAGCGAACCTTTTGGAACTCCAGATATTCCGTCTCCGCTTCCCGGAACGTCTTGGGAACAAGTCCGGTTTCCTTGGCCTCTTTCAATCGGTTCAATCGTTGTGCCAGTTCGAGCTTGGCTCCCTCAAACGTTTGGCTGTTAGCCTTCTTGTGTCGCCTTCGCTTGTTGCCTGTTTTGGGGTCAAGTTCTGTCCAGGTGATGTACCAAGCATTGTGTCGCTCAGGTCGTTTACGGACTCCATCACCATGCATAGATTACCTCCATCACAGAAATAGTATTATCGTATAACGAAACATGCTTCCTGTAAAGGAATTCTTAGAAGCACCAGAAACGGTCTTTTTCGGTTTCCGGGTTAGGCGGATTTTTGAGGCCTAACCCACTACCCGGACCTTCTGGGTTAGCTGGGTTAGGGGGGCCATGGAGGCCCCCCCTAACCCAGACCAGCTAACCCATGACAGAAGGCCTCCGGGTTAGAAATCCGGGTTAGTTTCTTAGTTTCTCTCAGAGCGGTACTTTTTCTGTAATGTCCTGATAATTTGCCTATCAACATGCAACTTCTTAGCAGCGTCCCGCTGCGAGATCCCTGGATGTTTCTTATTCAATTCCCGGTATTTTTCTAGAACCCCTTCTTTCGGGGCATAAGCTTCTCTTTCGTATGTCCCTTCTTTCCAATCGACCTTGATGCTCAGATTTGCCTTAGTGCCTCTTCTGCCTTTGAGATTCGAAAGCTCGATGTAACGAATATCTTCATTGTTGATGTCCTCTTTCGCCTCGACAAAATAGCCTGTATCGATCACAGCCCTGATCAGTGTGCTTCCCAGATAGGTATTTCTATCGTCCTTGTCGCTGGAGTGATGGAGCACTATCACAGGTAGCTGGAGCTTCGCTGCCAAGGACTTGAATTTGATCAACACAGGCGCGATGTCTCCGGGTTCTATGATCTTCCCTTCACTGAAAAAAGACAGCGAATCGAAGATCGCCAAAGCATGGCCTTTCTTCAAGATTCTTGCGTAACTCGGGTCTTCGGGGTTAGTGGGTGGAGGGCCAAAGCGTTTGTCGTTGATAGACCAAAACATGGCGTCGAGTCCGCGGAATCCACGGTATAGATCAAACTCCTCACTTCGACGCAGCATCTCCCCAAGACCGGTTCCCTCCATGTCCACGTACAGTACAGGTCGGCGAGTTGTTTCACGACCCAGAAAGGGCTTTCCGCGGATCACTCGATCGGCTAGGAAGTTCATCAGTAGAGATTTTCCAGATTCAGGTTTTCCCACAAAGAGCGTGACTCCACCATCCGGGATCATGCGCTCTACGGTGAAAGTGTCTTCTGGTATTTGGCTTAGTGTGGCTCCGGTAGGCAGACCATCTTCTTCTAACTCTACATCGAACTTCTTATACAATTCCTTCAGTGTATAGTCAGTATCGAACATTCCTAAACCGCAATTTTCCTGCGTTAGATACCAAGCTTCAGCCCAGGTCTTATTTTCAGCATTCATTTCAGCATTCATTTCAGCATTTATTTCAGCATTTGTTTCAGCATCGCTCGATTTTGACATATCTTATTCCTCCTGTGACTTTGGGGGAGGGCTGGAGAGCCATTGGAGGATGGAAGAACTCCAGGCACCTCTCCGTGGGCCAATGCGAATCGACCCTAAAAATCAAAAAAGCCGCTTGCTCGCAGATCGCGAGAACGCGGCTTTTAGTTGACCCTGAGGCTCCAGCGCGAGCCCCGATTCAATTGTCGAACATGAAGTCTACTGAGCTAGCGGAGCTTTGTCAAGTCGCGCCTGCCAAGTCAGATCCCTAAATGACGTCCATGTAGCACTTTTCACTCCCACGTGAGCCGCCACGAGCGAACCTGGTAAGTTCAGCCCCTACCAGTCCACTCCCAGAGGGGCTCAACCATCGGTTCCGCAAACTTTCTTCATATACTCACAGCGAGTAGAACGCGCCGGGACTCCTATCTCCTCACAGAAAAACGGTTCCCCCCCCGGCACACTCGGCTTGCCAAATCCTCCCCCAATTCCACCGATTCCGAGGCCGTCCGAAGGCGCTACAGGGAGGGATTCTGATTCGATGCTTTCCCCAGGAATCGCAGAACAAAGGACCGAGTCCCGACGGTTCCATTTCGTCTTCGTGGTCGCCCGTCTGAACCCGTGAGAGTCATCATCCGAGCACGGATGGCTGTGGTATCAAGAGTTTCTCTAAAACGCTCTGTAATTCGCCCGCGTTTCTCTCCATTGCTTTAGTCGGGGAGGAGAAAGGTCCAAATAAACTGAACACTCTCGCAGAACATGGGGTTACAATCGCCTGCCGTATAGGGGTCGTGTCACGTTAGGAGTCGGAGGGCACCGTGGCTCAAAGTCTGCCCGAAAGCTTGGCACAAGCCATACAAAAAGTGCGGTTGCGCATAGCGCGCGACCGTGAATTGGGCTCCAGCATTGGCGAAGAGAACACCAAGGCCACTTTGGTCGAGCCGATTCTCTCAGCCTTGGGTTGGAACCCCGAAGAGCTTGACGAAGTGCGGCGTGAGTTTCGCAGCAAAGCCAAAGACAAGCCAGTGGACTATGCCCTGTTTCTTCTGCGAAGCCCGCGAGTGTTTGTTGAGGCTAAGGCTTTGGGCGAAGACCTGAACAACCGCCGATGGATTTCACAGATTCTAAGCTATGCGACCGTCGTAGGCGTGGAGTGGTGTGTTTTGACCAACGGCGATGAATACCGAATCTACAATTCGCACGCCCCGGTCGATGCAGAAGAAAAGCTCTTCCGAGTAGTACGCATTTCAGATGCGACCGAGGAGCGGCTTACGCAACAAACACTTGAGCTGCTATCGAAGGAAAAGGTGCATGACAATCAGTTGAGCGTGTTCTGGAAAGCACAATTCATAGACCGCAACGTTAAACGAGTATTGGAAGAAGTCCTGCGACCTGAAGACCCCAGGGTTGTTTGGTTGGTCCGAAGACAAATGCGGAAGCTGGGAACACCGCTCGGCGTGAGGGACATCCGCGCCTCGCTCAAGCGAGCAAGAATCCGTATTGATTTTCCAATCGAAATCCCCACCCGCAAAACGGAACCGCAATCCAATGCAGGGCAGGCCTTAGTCGCGAAAGGTAGGCCGCGTCGGCTCGACTCGAGTGAGGCAGATACAGTAGTGATTCCTGCACGCAAGGAGGGATTCCGCGACGTGTTTTTGGGTGAAGACCGCTGGTACGCGGTCAGGATTGACGCCACGAAGCGCACGAGTATCAAGTACATCGCGGGATATCAAGTTGCGCCAGTCTCAGCAATCACCCATATCGCTGCGGTCAAGTCCATTGAGCCGTGGAAGGGAACCGGCAAGGTCGTTGTCAACTTCTCCGAGCCAGCAAAACAGGTCGGGCCCATTCCGCTGGCAAAACGCGGACGAGTGAAAGCCCCCCAGAACCTGCGATACACGACCCGCGATAAATTGATGGCCGCGAAAACTCTCGACCATATCTGGTGACCCCGCTCCTTAGTGGGCAAGACACGGTACTGGTCTAGCCTGAATGCTATCTGTCCCTTGAATTCTCTCTAGTCGACCCACGGGTTCTGTCACATCCTCAGAGGGGTGCAAAGATGATGAATATTTATTACGACGCCATTCAAGAGGGAGTATGGTTCCAACAACTCCATGAAGGACTGTTAAATGCCGAATTGCTCCCATTTCCGAATCGAGGGAATGGTCCTCAGGGGCTCCAGCAAGTGCTCGCATATGACATGCCGGACATAGTTTTGGTGGATGACGGGAACCCCATTCTGGTTCTTGAGCGAACACGGGAGGTTCCCAGTGGCCACAACGTGGGGCAGCGTTTTGCACGTCTCGTCGCAGCAGCACAAATGCGAGTTCCCGTTGTGTATTTTGGTCCTTACGCAGCGTATAAGCACGGAGGGGCGACACAAGGACCACGATACATGAATCTGCGCCTCTTTTATGCTCTTGGGCAGATGGCACGAATCGAACGGACAGCCGTAACCACGATCAACTGGCCAGTGGACGAGAATTACGAATTGGTACAGACACCTCGCAAAGACAAAAGAGTTAGGGAATATCTGAACCTGTTTTTCGACCTGTACGGGACACTTGCCTTCGGGATGCTACCCGATCAGATCAGGAACTCACAGTTCGAAAGGCAACAAGAAGCAGAGCGGAAGACATTCATATCAAGCGAAGTAGCGAGACCAGAGGAATACGGCAGTCCGCCGGATTCTGTTACCATTGCTCCTTGGCGACAGCTCTCTCAATTGGCGCGGGAGCACCCGCAGAACTTATCACATGGAGAGACTGTTCTATATCAGGTCGGAATGAGATATATTCGATCCGACCCGTATACGGGGATGGCGATGCTCTATTCCTACCTCTATTGCAGCGGTCTACGGCAGCGAACTCGCAATCTCGTACTCCATTTCCCTCACATCACGAAGCAGGCCTGGAGCTCCTTGGCTGGGTCGGACCGAAAGGACATCCGTTTATACAGACTAAGTGCCGACGGGATCTTGTTCCGTGATGGGTATCTGCCCCATGATGCACTCTGACTATCCGACACGCCTAAGTCTAGCCAGCACCTGAGTCGTGCGTCGTTGGAAGAATAGAAGAGACTCCTCACCCATAAGGTTTGCTCGTCTATTGGTGCCAGCCCGAGTATGTGCTACAACACAATGGAATCCCGCCCTCGGAGCAAGGCTTTTGGCCATCTCCGCAAGGTCGACGCGGTTTCCCTTGACGAGGGGGTTGCCCACGAGCAACGCCATGATCTTGCCTGGCTTCAGAACGCGACCTGCCTCGCATAACATATCTGCGAACCCTTCCTTGAAACGTTCGACGACTCTTGGAGATTGCCTCCTTCCACCTGTTAGCTGAAAATCTAGCTTCCGAGGGTCGTGTCCTAGCCACACCAGGCTCAAAAGGCCATATTCAGCATACGGTATGCTCCCTATGTATGGTGGATGAGTAACTATGCTATCAATGCTGGAGTCGGGGATCGGCAACGCCCGCGCATCACCCAAGATCACTCGTGGTAGTAGAACAGGGCCTTTAAGCACACTCCACAACTCCACGACTGCCGACGAGACTTCCTTCAACCGGCGCAAGAACTCGGGTACCGCTGCCGGCACTTGTTTGCTGGTCTTGTCGAACATCACGTTAGGATACGAATGGTGGGCGTTGCTGCATTTTCTTAGGATGTCGCTGAATGCTAGTAGCCCGATATTCCGACAATGGACATTAGTCTCATGGATGAGCTTCTGGTGGATACAAATCAATTCGCAAAGGGTTTCCTTCTGAAACCACTTGTTAAACCAAGGGTCCGTGTATCGCCAGTCCTTCTTAGCTTCTCCCCTCGCATCATAGGGTGTGTTCTGGGAGCTCCCAAAGAGGCTACCTGTGTGATCAAATACCGACGCCAGATAATCCTCAGTCTGAACGACAAAATCTTGGATCGTTTTTTCCTCAATAGGCGTCGTCTTCACGTGGGAAATTAGGACCGCCAAAGGGTTGAGGTCTACGCCAATCGACCGCCTGTTGCTCAATAGGCACTCTAGGAGAGTGGTGCCCGAGCCGCAATAGGGATCCAAAACAACTTCGCCTGGCTCGGTCACTAGTTCAACTGCTTGCCTCGCAATTTGCGGAATGAACTTGCCAGAATACCGATGAATTGCGTGCGTCAGGTATTGTGTTTCCGCCTCCCAGCAATTCCAATCAAGAGAAGCTACTTTTTCCGGAAGAGTCTTTTGCATACCAAGTCCCAGTCAGCATTTTTAGATGGAAGGAAGAATTTCGTTTCCTTGAAATATGATAGAAGACTGGCTTCGGACTATGATGTAGCAAAGTTCTTGATTGGGTCGAAAGGGCACTGGCCCAGAGAAGCCAAGGGCAGGAACGAAAACAAGATTCGCGATTTCCGATTGAAGCTTGACGCCCCTGGTTCTGACAAGGTCTTCCAATGCTGACAGAAGGTGTGGCCGTCTTGCAGACAGGAGTTTTGTGAGTTTCTCCTCGTCCTTACGGCTATACGCGGGCTTCATTTCGATAATAAGCATTCTATTTCCTTTGCATGCCACTAGGTCCGGAACGAACTTGTTCTTACTGTGCCTGCGGTGATCGGGGCTCTTGTCACAGGCAAGAAGTGGGTCGACGATATTCAGCGGATGTAATTCATCATCGGACCCGTTGGGGTATTGACCAGCGACTAATTGCCAGCCTCTTTCCTTCAGGAATCGCCGAACGGCTAAATGGACTAGATCTTCGCGAAGTTTGGTCATCTAACGGGAGTCCTTGTGAAAAGTAAGACGAACTCATCTTGGATGGTTCGCTCCTGCCATGGGACTTCGGAATTGCTATTGTTGCATTTGAGTTTGTGGCGAATGATTCGATCCAAACGGAGGCCGCAATCTTCAAAAAGCTCCCTAATGATTTCGTCGGCAGGGATAACCTCATCGCCGAGTCGCTTGTTGCCTATCACAAATGCGATACGACCATTCGGCCTAAGCCATTCACGGAACTTCCTGCCCACCTTAAGCATGTCATCGAAAAAGTGGATCATCATATCGCGGCGGCTGCGGTCTTCCATGGATTTGCCGTCGTGCGTCTTCTTTTTCAAAAAGCTCGCTAATTTCTTGCTGACCGTGCTATCCCGAGTGGGGTCTGGGGTCTCTGGTGGATTGATATATTCTGAACCGATAATTTTGTGATTGAACGAATACGGATCATAGTGAAGTACCGGATCAAGACACCGATAGCTTAGGAGGTGGGTCCGCAGGTAACTGACAGACTCCGCGCCATAAGGTGGCGATGTGATTATGTAATCCAGGGATGCTGGCGCGATTTCTGCATCCAAAACGCTCGACTCAAATACGGTGATGTCATGTTCACTCGCCATGAGGTCACGATGTGTTCTGACGGTACATTCTATATCGAGGATCATTCTATGTAGTTTTCTTTGAACCAGTTTCAAAACATCGACATAACTCCGCGGTGCCCGGCTGTATTCTGCTCTGACCACATCCACATCAACATTCCCAATGCTGCGCATGGCGGAAGAAAGAGCGCAACAGACAAAGTCCCTCTCGAAATCCCTGAGGGTGAGTGCAAACTCCACAGCGATCGAACACCCAAGTAACGCTTCCGGAACAAACCACTTTGCAGAATTGGGGAAGTCACGGATTGAATTTCCTTCTCTACCGAAGATTTCGCCGTGGAAAATCTCTCGAATATCCCTATCTAGGACGAAACCGTTCCAGCGGTCATAGAAAAAATCTGTGAGGTCCTGGCTTACCCTAAGTAATCCTCGTGTGGTGGATGGAAATTTGCTTTTCGTACGGCTTATCAAGCACGATAGGGGACAAACCTCTACACCAAGTGCTCTGAATCCAAGTAGCCTTGCCTCAACTAGGGCCGTGCCACTCCCAGCAAAAGGGTCACAAATAGTTTCGCCCTTTCTTGCCCCGAAATGGTTAATTAACGCCCGGATGAGATGCGGCGGGAACCGACCGACGTAACGGTGCCACCCGTGCGGTCCATAATTGGGATTCCAATGTTTTGCGCCGTCATCTGAAGCTTCGAGAGCGTGCTGTGAAGGGATGATCGGGAAGCCTTCAACTCCTGAAACAAGTGAAAGGCGGCGTACATATTCCTCCACAGGGCAGGGGAGTCTTGAAGTCTCCTGAAGTTTATACAGAGTCTCGAAGAAAGGAAGCTGATCTTGAGGGCCGTTCACGACATACGATGACGGCCTGAGTCGAAAGGAGCCCTTCCCGAGTTTTATTGAATTGCGAATGTCCTCCACAAGGTGACGGTGGTCATGGCTTCTCAGTGTCAGGCGTGGAGTGGAAACTTCTTTAGTCTCGCTTGGATCAATCTTACCGAAACCCAGCCTAACGAGCTGATTGGCAGCCAGTGGCGAGGGTTTGGACGTTCCGTTCTCCCAACGTACCAAGGTTATTCGACCGACTCCAAGAAGGTTGGCCAAACCCTCTTGTGAAAGGCCTCTCTCGGCTCTGAACCTTTGCAGCCGTTCTTTTAAGGGTGGAACGGCTTCTGCGTCCGTCCTCATATCCAAGAGTCCCTGGCTTAGCTCTTGTCGCCTCCGGTCAAACCCGCCGCTGAAACGTGCAAAGCCGCCCGGCAGTGCTAGAGTATCACATGGTGCCCGGGCAAGAAACGAAATCGTCCCCTTCCGGAGGGACTGGATCTCCCTCGCCTATTGCGTTCTTTCGAGCAGTTGCCTTGGTCCATTGCTAACGATCTCTTCTTCGAAGTGTTCAGACGCACGCCTGAAAGCCTCGAGTTTCCGAACGGCGTCTCGCCGGTACTCGTCGATGAGCTTCGCATAGGTCTGCAAGATTCCTGCAGAGGAATGGCCCCTCATCTGCGCCACGATGAGACCCTCCAAATTGCCTTGCATGGCTCCTACTCTGTTCATGCGCTACGCAGGAAATCTTCGCCCGACTCCCTGTAAGCCAGGACCAGTCTGGCTCGCGGCTTTGCTCTTAGGACCAAGGATTCTGCCTCCGGTGGATTTGCGCCTGACGCGCGAAGTAGGAAATATGTAAGTGACGGGCTTCGGCAAATCCCGTGATGGCACATCACAAACAGTTTGCTATCAGCCTCACTCATGGCCCGCCGATAAAATGCCAAGGCCCGGCGGTAGAACCACGGTGGGCGTGGCTTCTTATTGTCAGCAAACCGCAGCCAAAGGTAGCGGAATTTTCGCATCTTCCTATTCTCGCGGCGCCTGAGGTTGAGGACATGGGTGATGCCCACGGCCCCTAGCCTTTCAACGTGCTGGCACGTCTGGATGGCACTGCCGAAAGCTAACCGCTCGTTTACGAAAAACACCTTCATAGGTCAAGCCCCCCGTCGGAATACACCGGCAAAGGTCCGGGTTTTGCCGTAGGCCGAAATCGTTTGGAAATCATATATTTTACAAACGCCCTTTTCCTCGCCCAAAGCACCTTAAAATCAGTCACTTACAACGGCGACCCTAGGGGGGATTTCTAAACGTCGGCGTGCGACGGTGTAAGCCGTCGCCGGTGCTACCCCTAGCTTTGCCCCTACCGCCCGCCATGACGCGCCCTGTGCCCGCAGGGACGCTACCAGGGAGGCGTCCACGGCCTTACGTGGGCGGCCTAACCGCCTACCCTTGGCCCGCGCATTGCGCAGGCCCGCCCTTACCCGCTCGGCTATAAGGCTGCGTTCTAGCTCGGCAACTGCCCCCAAAACGGTAAACACCATTTTGCCGGTCGGTGTCGAGGTATCTAGCTGTTCAGATAGGCTAACAAACTCGATCCCCAACGAACCGAAGGTTTCGAGTGCCCGCAACAAGTGAGAAACGGAGCGGGCGAAGCGGTCGAACTTCCAGACCACTACAGCATCGAATCTTCGGCGATGCGCATCGGCTACCAGGCGGTTAAGCTCCGGCCGTGAGTCCTTGGCCCCGGATATGCCCGCGTCAACGTATTCGCCGGCAAGTTGCCAACCGCGCCGTCGACAGTATTCGCGTATTTCCCGCAACTGCATTTCAGGGTCTTGACCGTTGTTCGTGCTGACCCGTGCATAGATTGCAGCTTCCATAGACCCTCACTTTCGTTTCTTCCTACCACGTCCCCGGCAGTAGATTGCTCGTTTTTGTATTAGGAGCAGGTCCAGGTCTTTCTTAGCCCAAAGCCTGACAGCATGCCCATTGTCGATACGGAGCTTGGGGGCCTTGGCCTTTCCCGAAGCAATCCACCGCTGTAAGGTCACTAGCGAAAGGCCCGCCCTTTTAGCGGCTTCCGGCGTTGTGAACACGTCTAAATACATAACGGTATATATTATATCATATATCAATACACAAGTAAAGCCCTATTTTTGCCCCCCGGTAGCGCGGTATTTGCAGGCCTCCCCCAAAGGGGCCTACCCGGTATGGCGCTAGGGGGGTAGCTACTTCGGTTAAAACGCCCGCCCTGGGGCCGCCTGTGCGCGCTGCGATCGGTCCTGTAAGGGGGCCTAGCGGGAGAATAATAGGGGGCAGGCCTTCGTTTTTAAGGCTTTTGGGGGGCTTAGGAACAACGTCGAAGGGAGCGTAGGCAGCCCTTCACGCTTGATACATTGGGCTCGGTAGGCTGCGGACTTAGCTAAGGCAAGCCGTTTATGGGTAAGGATTGGGATGGGCCCTTAAAGTGAGACAACCAGTCAAGGCACTCGCTACCGTTCAATGGCAAATCGTCCGTCAGAGAAGGAGCCGCAATGTGCTGGGTAGTTTCCGAGTCCGCGACGATACGCCCGGAATCGTGTGGACAGTTGGCAACAGGCCCACATCGAATGGCGGTCTGGCCCTATCGACGCGATGCGCGTTCATCCGAAGTTGAGGCGTTTAGCGGGCGTCTGAGCCCGCTGCCGAAATCCCGAGCGAAGCCGAGGGATCAACGCAGTACCGGCAGTCAAATCAACACGGCGCTACCACGACTCCAGCGGGGCGGTGTGGGACACGGTGCGCCTAACGATCAAGCTCACCGGCGGCAATGGAGCGCAACGGAATTGCCGTCCGGCGGAGCGCCATGTTAGAAACCATTGTACCCTTTCCTATCTCTCTGCCCATTCCGGGGGAACAAGTTTCCGACCTTCCCGCCACCTCTCAACGATGCACTCCTGGAACCATGGCTCATCGATATTCGCGTGGTCGGTAATGATTACTTGGAATGCTGGGAACAGTTGTTGAATAACTTCCAACCCAAGACGATACATTCTGCTTACGGCCTCACGATCTTCACCGCGTCCACCTTCGCCAGCTTGCTCCCAATCCCGATCCTCGGGGAAGTAAACTTGTGAAGGCTGGTCGATGAATAGAAATCGAGGTACTGGCCTGTTACGTCGGACGAACCATTTGTGAAGAGCAAAGTGCGAAATCAGGTGGTAGCCCACCCAGTTCTCACCACTGCCCATACGCTCCATGGGGATCGGGCCTTCGTTGCCGTCAGCTACTACGGTAAGCCGCTTCAAATCCAGGCGGAGCGGATACTCTGAATGCTCCAGATGCAACTCCCGTGCCCATTCACCCATGTCACGAGAGAGTATCGAAAGGTAGGATTGAATCCGATCCTGGACCACCTCATCGCTCAATTCTTCTTCAAACTGGGATATTTGCCCCTGCAAGTCCTCCATCTCGCGCTTTAGATCGCCCGTGTCTTCAAGCGCAGGCAGGCTTTCCAGATAGAGCCCAATTCTTCCGAGGACGTGTGCTCGTCTGGCCGCCCGGTCACGCAACGCTTGAAGCCTCTGATTTGATGCTTGGAGTGCTTCTAGCAATTCTCGGTTCTCTCGTAGCTTGCGTTGTGATTCTTCAATGCGTCCCTCCAACGTGCGGACCACTTTTTGCATTTGCGGGGAGCGCTCCTCCACGGAGCGCATTTGCGCCTCCATTTCATTGATGGATTGCCGCAAATCCGAGATGAACGGTGGTATCTGGTTCTCGACCAGTTGCGATTGGCAAAGTGGGCAGACCCCATGATCCACGCCGTCCTTCTCCTCGAATAACTGTATGCTTCGCAAACGAGCCAGTTGGGCATTTGCTTCGCGAGAATAGCCTTGCCGATCTGACGACAGAGCCTGGGCGGCCAGTAGTTGCTCCTTGATTCGATGGAGGTCAATAGTGAGCTGGTGCCGCTCACTTTGCAGGCGTTCATACTCATCACCTTCGGCGGTAATCTCTTTTTCCTCCCCGGGCAATGGCTTGGACTGAATGTCTTTGAGCAGAGCTACGCACTCCTCCCATTCCGCGGATACCGTTCCAGAGGGTCGAAGACCGATATCGACCGCCTCGGAAAGCAACCCCTGGGCACGAGATATGCCACGACCGCGGACTGCCTCATGTTCGGCGAGTCTCCTTTCCAGACCGCGAAGATCATGGCGAAGCCTACGCAACTCGACCATCTTTGCAACGTGCTCATCATCCACCGCCCCTAGAAAGTATGGCATAGTGTCTTTGATGGTCTGGGGAATCCACGGCTCGCTTTGCTTGTGGAAGAGATGTCTGTTACTGATGACTTCGCTCTGCTGTTGGAAGCAATAGAAGAGGGCATGACGAATGTTCGCGGTGAGCGGATTTCTGGTCTGACCCGGCGGCGGCTCGTGTACGTTTTCAGATATACCAGCGTGCGCAGTCAAGAGTCCTTCCAGTGCTTTAGGGTTCGTCGTTTGAGTCAACGCCGGATACTCTGGAAGAGTTACGTCCTTACCAACAATGTAAAACACGTCAGACGATGCAGCCTGTCCTGCGTTGGGCAGCCGTCGCGCGATGAATACCTGCCCGTCCGTAACCTGAAGGCGGATGCCGACCCATTCAACGGTCTGACGAATGATGCCTTCCGGTATCCCACATTCCGAAGAGCCGAGGCAATAGTCCATGATCTCAATAAGTGCCGTCTTGCCTGTCTTTGATGCCCCAGTAATGATGTTGAGGCGTCCTGGGTTGAAGGACAGAACCCGCTTTTCCCGGTTAAAGCCATAAAGAACGACATTAAGAACTTGAAAGCTCATGGGCGGACCCCCCAAAATGCCATGACCGTATCGGCAGTTCCTGATGCCGCGAACCACTTTCCAAGAAATCGGGCACGCATTACGCATTCACGCGCTTCGTCCGCAAGTTTGTGAATTGCTCTGTTGATACTTGATTCGCTCAGCGTTGTTTCAAGAAGGCCACCTTCTCTTGGCACGATCCAGTTAAGTAACATGCCGAACTGGATGGCTTCTTTCGTGTGTGGCTTGAGGGAAACAAGCCGTTCGTAAAACAGAACCCGTGCAGCCGAGTCTTCCTGCAACCATGCCGCCATAGATGTGCGTGCATTTGGCGGGAGCGCATTACGGGTGGGTTTATGCAGGACAATCGGAAGAACCATAAATACAAGGGGAAAGGGTACGCCTTTCTCCTTCGCACTCGCATAGCTTGCAATCGCTGCCGTCAATGTGGTGCAGCAGAAAGCTGGATTGAGAAGAAACGCCTCTTCTTTTGGACGCGACGCCCACGTTTTCATAATACGGCCCCCCTAGTTTCCAGCAACTCGTGAAGCCGGTCCTTGAACTCTAGGTGCCACCCCACACGCTGAGAGTCTGAAAGGAGTTGGTATGTACCGCGTGAAATCGACGGCTCAGTAACACCCGGCCTAATCTGCGGATGGGTTGCTGTTTCAACCCATTTGTAGAGCGTTTTGGCCGCCTCCTTCTTTGCATCCTCAATTGCGCTCTCACCGAGTTCGTCTCGCATCTGCTGGAAAAGGATGTCCCATTCTTCAATAAGCTTTTCTTCGTAGCGCTCCAACTCGCCAACGAAGACAAGGTCTTCGCGAATCCAACGCGATCTCTGCTCGAATGCCCGGAAAAAGTTTCTGATAGCGTGGAAGATGCGCGCGTTGCCAATCTCGATCAGTCGCAATTGGTGAACAAAGAGGCGATCTTGGTAGCCGGACGCATCCACGCTTGCGCTCATGATGTCATCATCAATCGGCAGACTCTCTTGCTTGAACTGCTCGCGTAACGATGCCGTTTCGGCGTTGAGTTCTTCGCTCAGGATCGGCGTGGCGCTTGTCTTGAGAAGATGGGTGATTGCCCGTCGATACCACCATCCCTCAAGACGCTGAAGGAAGGGTTCAAGGAACCGCGTTTCTACAGCAAAGTAGACCATTTCATTGATTTCAGCATCCAGGTCTTGAATGTTCGGTGCTGCATCGACAACGAATATGGATTCCAGGAGTTTCTTCCGCTTTTCCAGATTTAACGACCGATATGCCTGATATGCTGGGGCGTTGGTCTGGCTGGTGGAGGATTCCGCAATTGAGTTTAGCCGCTGCATGGCACTTTCGGGATTTCTCGATGTTCCTGGCCTTAAGTAGTGGGCGGCATGGCCATCAGCAGAGTGTGCCGTCGTGACCAAAAAAAAGAGCGCTCCGCCAGGCACATTACCGGCTCTGTTGGCCTCACACCAAATGCGAATGGTCTTCCAAAGGTCTGGGGAACTATCTGTTAGATCAGCTGCCTTCGACAGGTGATGTTTGGTTTGAAGAAGTTCGGGCGCTTCGCCTGCTTCTTCAAAGACAACATCGTCAAGTGTCTCGATAGAGACCGAGAAGTCCTGTCCCCTACTCAGACGACGAAGAGCTTCAAGCAATGCGTACCGTACTTGGTACAAGTAACCAAGTGCGGAGGATGCTGCTGAGTGTGCGCCCCTGTCGTGTGCATCCATGATTTTACAACTCCCCGTTAGATATCTTGTCATCGATCGACGGGAGCGAAAACCCAAGGCGGAAGAAGATTCTCAATTGCCCCATCATCTACACTTCCCGTGTCATGATCGTGATCACCGAATATGGTTTCCAACTCTTGTTTAAGCCGAGCCGCCTAATCCGTCAGCTGACGGAGCTAAGACCAGGCACCCCCACGATTGCGGTGGGGATAAGTTCTCATTATAAGGCCACTTATGATCTATCAGGCAGGTTGCCTGCATCTTCTTAGGCCGACCGGTGGCCTCGCCTAATCCTCCGTGTCTCGCCGGACACGGGCACCACCCGGTCGTAGAGCCTCGCAGCCGGGCGGCCAGGGAAGAGTCCCAAAGGTGACCGACTGTCACGGGAGGAGTTGTTCATAACGCCAGGCCTGGACTCTCGCCAGAGAGCCAATTTTCCCACATCATAGACCCCATCTCAACCGCCGAAATCTGGCCACTGCCCCAGCAACGGCCCAACCCAACGCCACCGGACGCCTAATCCGTCAGCTGACGGACTTAGGACTAGGGGCCTGCAGAAGCCGAACCCTGGTTCCGCCCGAGTAACGGCGCACGCGGAAGTATCTTGGCCGAATGACGGCCCTGCCGGATTTCAGAAAGGGTCCTTTCCGACACCTTGGCCATAGGCGAACAAAAGGAGTATCTACGTGGTAAAATGGGGCTGTGGCTAACGACCTACAAATCTACGCTGATTGCATGGCGGCGATCCGTGATCGGATCAACAAAATTCAAACGATTATGTCGGGCCGGATGGGCACCCGTGACAAGGACATGGATACCGAACTGATTTTTTCGCAGTTCCGGAAGATCGCTGAGGGAATGGCGTACGCTTTCCTCGCAGCCAATAAGATCGAGTACTCCGCGAAGCATGCCGATATCTCGACGGTGTGGAAGGCGAAGGACCTCATCAAGCGGCTCAATGCCGTAAATCCAAACTTCTATCCGCTTGGCCTACTGGAGCCACTCGTGTATGTACCGGGTTTCCGGCACTATGAACGTGTTCCCGATGGCTACTTGACCAAGGATGATTTCTCGGTGCTCTATCAGGGTTCATCTGGCGTGCTGCATGTCCGAAATCCTTACTCAACGAAACACCCGGTTATCAACGTAAAGTACACTGTGCAAGAGTGGGTGAGTCGCATTCAGAAGTTGCTATCGCTTCACTTTGTCCAGATCGCAACAGGCGATGTGTGGCTTGCGAGAATTCCCGGCGAGGGACCCGTTCAAGTGTGCTTAGCTGCCCCAAAGCCTGCGCTCGTAGCTTGACGCTGTGGAGGCGTCGCCGCAAATCATCTATCGGGGATGCCCCGGTGCCGCTTTTGTGTTGCTGGCTGGCCCCGGGTTTTTTGATCCACTTGGAGAGTTCGTTTCCGGCGATAGAAGCTGGTATACTTTCAGGTATACTTAGAATCAAAACGGAACGAGCATACGTAAAGCGGAATTTGGCTATCTCTTTGAATAGCCTAAGTTTTCGCTATCACGTATCGCGTCATCAGGCCCTTTCACGGCGGTAACGCGGGTTCGAATCCCGCCGGGGACGCCAGCCTTTTACTTGGCTTCTCGTCTGATCGTACCCACCGGCCCAAGGCGCGAACTGCGCGCCTAAGAGCGCGGCAGCGGGTC
>Ga0315285_10003053_pt1 | contig 17513 bp, 11 predicted proteins | sample YL17G09_36_MG_FD_203698 | JGI IMG/M metagenome (GOLD analysis project Ga0315285, IMG submission 203698) | Sediment microbial communities from Yellowstone Lake, YNP, Wyoming, USA - YL17G09_36 | ecosystem: Environmental > Aquatic > Freshwater > Lake > Sediment | place: USA: Wyoming | collected... | reverse complement strand
CATTATAATAAGATAGAAAAAGTAAAAAAAAGAAAAAAGAGGTTTTTATTTAAGATTTATTGTTGTTGCTGGATATCCACCAATTTTAAGGCTTGGATCTCCGATAAGTACGAATTCCTCGACAGTGAAGAAATCATTTGGAACGTCAGTAATGTATCCATTCTGAGCTTGTGTCATCATCTGACCTAGGGTTTCACTGTTTTTATATGCAGAGAAGAACTCGATGGATAACTTTCCAACCCCGCTATCGATCCCTCCATATGCTGTCCTTGTTGCACCAATGGTTGCAATAGCTCCGCCGTTGCTCTTTTTAACCCAGTTCCAAGCAAAACATGGAGTCAACGAGGCCCTATCACTTGGTTCAGATAATACAACATCTGAATCCAGAATTCCTGAGACCGACTTTGTATTGTAATCATCCAAGAACAAATTTAGAATTCTTGAAACAGGCTTATAAAGGTATTTACCTAAAAACGAATTCAGAACTTGGGAAATTGGTTTGGAATGGTAAACATTTGTGTTGGGATCATAATAATCAAGTTTTGCAGTTAGACATGCATCAAAGAAGACTATGGGTAGTTTGTTAATATTTGAAAGCCCCACGAGATTGTATGAATAATACATTTTCCAACTATTTGAATTTGGCGGATGAGTACCCAGACCATCAGCAAATCCATGACCAGAGTAATCAACAAAACCAGCACCGTTATTAACTGCTTGATTTAGTTTCCAGAAGTTAAATGTATTTGTTGAGGTCCACAGTTCTGTTGGTACAAAACCTGTCATGATTTGTTCTATTATTTGATTTATTTCTTCACCTTCATTTCCATTGTGGCCAGGGAAGGTATCGCCTCCGCAATAAACTATATTGTTAAACCAGCTTTTACCATTTGTAGAGGTTTCATAATTGATTATTTTGTCAGCAACTATGCTAACCTCATTTTTATCAACACAGGCCAAGCGACCAATGTTGACATCTGGAAAAAGATCCACACCGTCGATGTCGTAGGTCTGATGATGGTCTTGATAAACCTCACCATATCTGCCATTTGAATTTCCATCCCAACTGCAAAAACCACCAGTACTGTTGTATATATCTGCATAATATAGATCACATAATAGATCTTCTCCCCAAGGGCTAGCATATGTAGTTCTAATAGGTAATTTATCAATGCTTCCGACAAGTAGAACGTAGTCTATTCCCCAGCTTTCAATTGCATTCTTTATGAAATATTTTATTTCCTCAGCTTGATCATAACCATCATACTCTGAATAGATGGTCTCAGTTGTTTTAAGTATAGTATCAACTCCATAGCTGTTCTTATGATCTATTAATGGCTGAAGTTCATTTGAAAACTCCAAAGGAGCAATGATCACCATATCATATACATCATCAAAACTCATTTGACTTGTAGGTTCTTCATAGGTTATCTTGATATCAGCATTGTTGCTGTAATAAATCACATTTTGAGTTGGTGAATACCTAACAGGGTACCATTGTACCACCAGATAAACAACGTGCTTATTTTGGTCTAAACCTGATGCGGTAATATAAATATAATCACTAGTTGGATACAGATCTGCACTTTTGTATACTGCAGAATCCTTTATGGTTTCCTTGAGCACTTGCGTTCCATCATTCATTAGAACTGGTTCAGGAGCTGGTTGAACTTCTTTTGACAAGATAAGTTCATTTACTTGAGAAATACTAACGTCCACACTATTAACTTTCGTTCCAAAAGGAAATGTAAAAACTCTTGAAACAACTGGTAATATAGGTTTTCCTGTTTTCAGAAGAGATGTTGTTGCTTCTTCAAGGCTTACTGTTACATATTGGCCTTTATCTTTGATAATAGGTTCGGAAATAATAATTGATTCTTCCTTTACTTTTATTATATTAGAAGTTTTATTATCTGTTATAGCTATAGCTCCAATTCCACCTAGGATTAACAATCCTATTATCAATAATGATAGAATTTTTTTCATATTTTTTTACCTCTTATTATATATTATTTTAGGAACCGTTCTAACTGTGGAAAATGATTTATGATTTTTTCCAGAAATTGGAATAATATTGGATTATTTATTTCTCTGCCTTTTGTTACAGTTATTTGTAGTGTTGTTATTTCGCTTTTATCTCCGATGAAGTCCATTGCTTTTACTTGTATTGTGAAGGTGCCTACTTCAGGCCATGCATTTTTAACAGTTACTTCTTCACCTGATGTGTATGGTCCGATCCAGTCTTCGTAATCCCCGTCATCCCACCATACATAGTAGTATATGTCATGGTCGTTTGGATCTACTGCTGATACAGTATAGGTGTATTGTTTTATTGCTTTAATATTGGTTGGGCCATCAATTGTTGGTTTATTTGGCGGTGAATTTACTATAATTGTAATTGTTGAGGGTTCTGACCAATCAGATACTGCACCCCAGACGTCTCTAACTCGTACTTTTACTTGGTATTCACCAAGATCTGCATAGCTGTGATAGCCTTGTCCTTCTTGTCCACTTGAATATGGTCCTAACCAGTTACTCATTGTTCCGTCTCCCCAGTCAAAAAGGTATAAAATTTGGTCACCATCTGGGTCTGTTGTAATTGCATTAAACTCGCAATCCAGGTTTTGTACCCATTCAGTTGGTCCATCTGGTGCATCTGGAGTTGCTGGTGGTTCACTTGTATGAGGTGATTTCAATTTTTGAGCAGGGTCCCCAAAGAGTAGACACCCTTCTATAATTGCTCTCCAGCTCCCAGGTTGTTGAGAGGTTTCCCAGTTTATAGTTGGTGCCATTCTATCTTTTGAAAAAGCGTGTCCTTTACCAAATTGCCAATTCGAGAAATCTCCGGATTTGTTTTCCAAATCAAAGAAGTATGACCAGAATTCCTTTTCTTGAAAACAACTAGATGTATTAGTATTTCGCCAGTTACCCCATCCATAACATGTATTGTATGCACAAGCAAAAGCTAGTTCAGTATCTGAGTGGAATAGCATAGAGTGAAGTACTCCATCATCAGATGCATCCATATCACCGCAGTGACATCCCATATCATGAACAAAGAACGGTTGTGTATTTGTATATGAAGATTCCCATTCACTAGCATAAACATCAAGTGACATAGTGGAATCTGCATGAGCCATACATGAAATAAGTGTTATTTTATCATTGTTTATTGCATCTCTAAAAGCTGTGGTACCGCCTGATTGCCAGCCTGGGTTTGGTGGATTTTGTGTCCACTTTTCATCTAAATTATATTGATTATCAGGGTTTTCTGAATTCCATGTTTCAAAACCAAACTGGAAACCTGCCCAAGTTGGGAAGGGGCCATCCTCATCAGGAACAGGACCAAGCCAGTTATCCGTTCCTTTTATTGAACTGTAATCTACAAAGTCGTCTCCCTCACATTCCCAACCCATCTTACCACCATAGAACCCTCCATTATCAAGGTACTCTGCTTCTATACTATCTGCGTAGTAGAAGCTCTTTTTCATCCAGTTTGAAACATCTTGGGGTTCATCACATGTTAAACGGCCAATATATATTTCTGTATAGAGATCAAAACCATTGTCTCCCGATTCACCCCAACTGTAATCATGATCTTCATTGAATGTGCTGTCAAGGTTACTCCAATATATATCTGAATCAATTTGAGTTTCGTAATTTGTGTCCATGTGTCTTGCTGGTATCCACTCATCATCACCTCCAATAAGTATGTATTCAGTTCCCCAGTCTTGATAAGCGTCTTTTGAAAATTCTCTGATATGAGCCTGTTTATCGTTAAACAATGGATCTGAATTTTGATAATCAGTGCAGGCGTCAATATCTTGTACTGTTACAAGTGTGCAGCTTAGTCCATCATCTGCTTCATGTTTGTCCATTAGGCTTTGCCAGTTATATGGAATGGTACTAGTTGTATCCCAATAATCTAGATCCTCATGGGTTGTTGTAATTATTACATAATCATAATGATCACTTGGGTCGCATAGTCCTCCAGGATAATCAAGTGGTTGTAATATATCTGGTGTATAAAGTTCTGTTATTTCAGGGTTATAAACTAGTTTTTCAACCCATGCTTTATCGTCAAGGTTATCTCTATAAAAAGAATTAGCATTTTGGGTATCTGTTAGTTCGATATTGATTGTCATTTCAGGGTAATAATATAATTTTCCTTCTGCAGGATTATATTGAATTGGACTTAGTATTGTATTAAAGATTGTATAGCCTCTGGAATATCCTATTTGATAATCATCTTTTAGGGAGCTTGGATATACTGCATTTGTTGAGTATAAAGAATCATCGATTATAAATTCACCAGGAGGACTTCCAATTGGTACCTCATTCTGATATGGGAAAACAGGTTTTTCAACTAAATTAAAACCATTAAGATCTAGTACCTTAGATGTACCAATTACCTGAACATTTGAAACAGTTTTCATTGGAGGAAGCAAAAGACTTATTGGTTTAATAGGCAGTGTTGGCCACCCTGCACTTTTACCAATTCCTAAACATCCCTCTAGCTCAATAGATGTAAAATCCTTGTTATTTACTTCAGAGATTTTAAGACTCGGGGTTTTAAATAAAAATGTATAACTCAAACTTTTAACTTCATTTGTAGTTTTTTCCGTATTTTTCATTATATCAATTGCTGTTGCCATTGATGCAAGCATAATACATACACAAAAAACTGCACCAATTACACTTCTGCTTTTTATTACTTTTTTAAAATAATTACTTTTCATTTTTTACCTCCACAATAACAAGTTAACAGATGTTAATCAATGGATTTAAATGTTTGCATTATTAATGAAAAAATAAAAAAAGGATTATAGGTTAATTATCAGAGATTTAACATCTGTACTAACAATGGAAAATGTTCTATAGTTTTTTTTAAAAGCTGGGATAATATTGGATTATTTATCGCTTTATTTTTTGTAATAGTAATCTGTAATGTTGTTGTATTGCTCTCATATCCAATGTAATCTTTAGCTTTTACTTGTATTGTGTAGCTTCCCACAGTTGGCCATGCATTTTTAACATTAACTTCTTCACCTGATGCATAAGGTCCAATCCAATCTATGTAATCCCCGTCGCCCCACCAAATACTATAATATACATTGTGGCCGTTTGGGTCTACTGCTGATATTATATAGGTATATTCTTTCTGTATTTTTATTCTGGTTGGTCCTTTAATTGTTGGTTTTTCCGGTGGTGAATTTTCAATTATTGAAATAATATGAGGTTCTGACCAATCGCTTTGAGCATTGTAGGTATCTCGGGCCATTACTTTTACCTCGTAATCTCCTAGTTCAGTCCAAATATGTGATGCTTCACCTGTTTGTCCAGAGGCATATGGTCCTACCCATCCACTATTGTTCCCATCGCCCCAATCAAATAGGTAATAGATGCTGTTTCCCTCAGGGTCTGTTGTAGTACTTGTAAAAGTAGTTTCTGCATACTGAACCCATTCCTCTGGTCCATTTGGTTTTGTCGGCGTCTCAGGTGGTTCACTTGGGTTTTCACTCCATATTCTAACAGATGGATCACCATTAACATTGTAAGCTTCGAAGTAGTATTTTGTGGAGCCTCCACCACTATAGTTCTCATATAGATAAAGAAGCCCCATGTCGGTCATGCCCCCTATCCACTCAAGACCATCTTCCCACCAGGCTTGGAATGTACCTCTTTCAAGAATATCATCTTCATCCCAATAAGTACTTGCAGATGCTCCCCAAAACGCAAGCCCAGCCTTGTCTGCCTCTCTAAGCCATGTTTCTCCAAAGCATTCAGATTGGTCAAAAGTATTTGTTGAACATGCATGGCTACAAACAAATGGATACATATTTTCATTCATTAGCGCCTGAACATCTGATTGATAGAATGGTGGACCATCTCCCCATCCACTTGGGCTACCATGACCTGAGAATACAACAAGACTACGACCATCATTGATTGCATCGGCAACCTGCTGGGTTGTTGCTCCATAAGTATGGGTGTAAAGTTTATTGCAAGTATAACCATTGGGATTAAGATAATTATCTATGACATAGTTATGTGTACCTTCTGATATTTGCCAGTAGTCTGTAGATGCCAAGAATGCTGCTTTTTTAATCCAATCATTGGATGGAAAACTACCTAGTTCGTAGTAAACAGTTTTATCAACCATTGCTTCAATATGAGATTCTTGTGATCCTGGAAATCTACCAATAAAAATGTCTGGGATAAAATCAGTTCCATCAACTGTCACATAATAAAGATCAACTGCACTAGGTCCTGTTGTTCCAGGATATGTTGGTATTTGAGGAGTATCCCCCACAAGAAGAACATAGGTAGGAGGAATATTCCAGTTTTCATAAGCATCTTGGATGTAAGCTTTTATATTTTCTTTAGTTAAACCACCAGGTATATCTGATGTTTTTGTAACAGTTATATCAAATCCCTTAGTTGTTTTCATATCTACAAGTGGTTGAATTTCATCATAGAAATCATCATAAACTATCATCAAATAACCTTCCTGATTCCTATTTGTTATTCCTTTTTCGTAGAAACCATAGTTTTCAAAGGCTGTCTCAAAGATTTTTTCATAACTAGGAGAGGAATATCGGTTTATTTTTTGATAAGTTTGAGTCATATCACTATTTAGAAGCTTTATAATTATTTCACAAGAATTCAAAATTTTTAATTCTCCTGTTGCTGGTTTGTATTGAATTGGTGAAATTTCAACTAAAGCAAAGCGTCGAGAGTGCATTTCTCCAATATCTGCTATTTTTGCAATAACCTCTGGTGTGTAAGCATTACTTGAATAGTAATCTTCGTTTATCACAAAATCAACTATTGGTTCTGGAATTTTTTCAACAGATAGCTGTGCAGGAACAATTCTATTTGGAAGGCCTAATTCTTTTAGCGATGTATAATCCCATGTTATTGATGTTACAGTAAACTCTGGATTTGATTCTTGTGGTATTTCTATCATCTTTCTAATTAATGGTAATTTTGCTTCACCCTTTGTCAAGGTATGTACATAATTTGGTAAAGTTATGGTTGCAAACATGCCCCCTTCGGTTTTTACAGCATCAAAATTAAATTCTCCAGGATTCACAGTTATTTTAATAGTATTTTCATCAATATTTATTGCCTCAAATCCAACTTGTCCGTTAATATTTTCCTGTTTGATTGGAATACTTATCATTCCAAAAACAGATGGTAATGAGACAATAATTAGTACAACAACGACTACAGCTATCTTAAAGTTTTGAATATTTTTATGCATATGAAACCCTTCATATATATTATCTAAATTAGTCGTTCTAAAATTGGAAAATGGTCCATGAATATTTTAAGAATTTGGAATAATATTGGATTTGTTATTGCTTTGTTCTTAGTTATTGATATTTTAAATGAGGTTTGTGAGCTCTTTGCTCCATACTGATCCATTACTTTTACTGCAATTGTATAATCTCCTGGTGTGTTCCATGCATGACTTAATGTTGCTTCTTCACCTGATGCATATGGTCCAGCCCATGGTACGTAATTTCCGTCACCCCAAAATACATAGTAGTATAAATTGTGGCTTTCTGGGTCTGTTGAAGAAAATGCAAAATTAATGAGTCTCTGTGAAGATCCAGATTTTGGACCTTTTATTGTTGGATTTCCTGGTGGTGAATTTTCAAGAATTGCAATAGTAGCTGGTTCTGACCAGTCACTCTGAACACCATATATATCTTTAGCCATTACTTTTACCTCATAATCACCAATCTTAGTCCATATATGTAATGCTTCACCGGTTTGTCCAGAGGCATATGGACCAACCCAGTCACTTTCAGTTCCATCGCCCCAATCAAATAGGTAATAGATGCCATCTCCCTCAGGATCTGTTGTGGAACTTGAAAATGTAGTTTCAATATCAATAGTCCATATTCCTGGTCCATCTGGTTTCGATGGTGTCTCAGGTGGACGACTTACAACACCCATTGTTAGATCTGGATTACCCCAAAGTGCTCCCCATTGGAAGGTTTCATAATATGTATAATACCATAGATTGTTCGTGTACATCTCAAGCAAAGCCCATTGATGGGCCTCACCTTGCGTGTAATCCCCAGAAGTACAACAGGTTGTAAAGAAGTAATCTAATGATTGACTTGATCCACTATATGGATTATTCCAACCAGGCATCCCATACGCAACCTGTGTAGCCCCAAGGAAGCCAATGGCACCTTGCTTCATCATCATCTGACCTATGTTATCATAATCAGTATCAGAATTACTACATGCATCAGCGAAGACAATCGCTGGATAATTGTCATCTAATGATATACAGGTTTGCGTATCAACAAAGGGCTGTGAAGGATATAACTCATAACATGCAGTTGCTGAACCATGTCCTGCCCAGTCCACAAAGGCAAAAGTTCCATCTGACCAGACATTTTTTACATTTGCATAGGTTAAATCATAATCGCATGGGTAATTTGACTGAGCATCCTCATACAATCTTGTCATTGTCCAATCTGCCATCCAATCTTGATCAACCTTCTTTTCCATTAAAACTGCGTTGTCAGTATCATCCCAGAAGAAAGCACCAAGCAAAAGGATGTTTTTCTTATATGTAGGGTCGTTATTTTGTTCATAGGCAACAGATTTTTCACAAATACTTTGCACAATTGTACCGTCACTCCATGGGATACGTCCAACATTTATCTCAGCATGAAAATCAATAGGATCGGAATCTTCACCCCATTGATGATTTCCATTTTTATCCCAAGACTCACTATCGGATTTGGAAAGCTCCGCAAAGTAAAAATCAGTTCTAGGTTCACCATATCCTGTACTCTGTGCACAACGACGCATTGGCACATCTTCATAATCGCCAATTAAACAAACATATAAAATACCCCATGATTCTGAGGGATACTTATCTCTTAAAAAGTTTCTCATTTTCTCAGCTAAATCATAACCATCATAGTTTGAACTAATCCAATCTGTTGTTGCAACATACACATTTTTCCCTTTGCCTTCTTCCCAATCTACTAATGATGTAATTTTAGAGGTCAAAGAATTGAGTGTGATAATTACATAGTCATAATTTTCTCTGTTACCATTATCATCACTAGTATACCATTTCTTTGCTTGGTCATAATTATAAATAGTTTTTTCCGCAAGTTGTTCTGTTTTTGCAACATTATCAACCATTATTTCTTCATATGAAAAACCTTCAGGAAATGCATAACTAACTTGGATAGTAATTTCTGGATAATACGTCAATTGACCAGACAAGGGATAATAAGTAAGCGGATTTACCCTCACATCAACCAAGTTGTATTTTCTATAACCTGCTGACTTTACAAATTCTACAACTGAAGAGGGATATGGATCATTACTTCCATAGACCGAGTTATAGTTTTCATTATATCTTTTTAAATCCTTAGTATAAACCTCTTGTTTTTCGTCTCCAATTACTCTTGGTAAATTCACAGGTGGTACATTATAAACGCCTGAAAGAACTATGGTATCAGAAACATCAAAATTAATATCAACAAACTCTGCACCAGGTGGAATAGCAATTGAGAATATTTTGGACGGCAAATTAGGTTTACCCGGGATCAGTAAACTACCAAAGTTTTCAACATAAATTTCATCGCCTTGTTCGGTGCTTTTAATTTCATAATTTCCTATAGGAATAGTTACGCTTATTTCCCCATCATCTATTTCAAAAAGGTTTTTTCCTCCTTTTAAATATCTATCATTTTCAACTACTGTAGCACTAGTTAGAACACTGCCAATCATTAGCATACTAACTAAAATTCCAAACACTATCTTACTCATATTTATTACCTCCACAAATTAACAATTGTTATTGTTACTATATTTATAATAGTTGTGTAGTTTTTAAAGCTTTTTAATACATAATTATATATTAACAAAAAATATTAGTTATCTTACGACCATTACAGGTTTATAAGCATATTGAACGACTTTATTTGCAACACTACCAATAAGATACTGTCCAAACTCGCTAGTTCCCTTGCTACCAAGGACAATTAAATCAACATTTAATTTATTTGCAACATCAATAATTCTTGCAGCAGGATCCCCTTGTTCAACCATACCTGTGATAGTAAATTCATGTTTACCAATATCATTTATAACATCATTAATTAAATTTTCTGCTTTTTTCTTCATTTTATTATACATTTCCTCATCAACAAAAGCCTTATCCGCGGGACTAGGAATAACTGCTAAAAGAAACAATTCTCCATACTCATCAAGAAGCATTATGGCTCTATTGAGAGCTTGCTCAGAACCTTCAGATCCATCAAAACCAACAAGAATTTTTCTCATAATCTATTTTTTTCTCCAAATGGGACCATTGGATGTATCTTGTATTTCAAACCCAATTTCATCTATATCTTTTCTAATGCTATCAGCAGTATTCCAATCTTTTTTCTTACGTGCTTCTTCTCTTATAATTAAAAGTAAATTCAATAATTCATCTATACTTTCTCCCTTTAAATCCTTTTTATATTTTAGAATTATTTTTTTTACCTTTTCTAAAAGAGTTTTATTATCTGAGATTTGACTCTTACTTAAACTAGGTTGAAATAAAGTCAAAATATTTCCCAATTTTATTAATACAAAAAGTGCATAACCACATAATTTTTTATTAGGATTAGAGTTCTTTTCAAAAAATTTATTACCTTCATTTACAAAATCAAAGACAGTAGAAATAGCTTGCGGTGTATTGAAATCATCGTCCATTGCTAATTCAAATTCTGAAATAAAATTATTTATTAATTTAAAGTAAGTTTTTTCTTTATTGGTTAAACTTTTTTCATCTAATTTATTAACGATAGTATTATCAGATAAACTTTCTAATTTCTCTTTTAATCTATGTATTCTGATAAGTCCTTTTTCAGCATTTATCAAAGCTTTTTCATTAAAATCAGGTGGACTACGATAATGAGCCTGAACAAGGAATAACCTAATAACTTCAGGATCCCACTTTTTTAAAAGGTCTTTTACATTAATTATATTTCCAAGTGATTTGGACATCTTCTCACCATTAATGGTGAGTAGTCCTATATGCATCCAATATTTTGCAAAATCTTTACCTGTTGCAGCCTCTGATTGCGCAATTTCGTTTTCATGATGAGGAAACCTAAGATCCATCCCGCCACCATGGATATCAAAGGGGAGTCCCAGATATTTACTACTCATTGTGGAACATTCAATATGCCAGCCAGGCCTACCCTTACCCCATGGACTATCCCATGATGGCTCTCCTGGTTTTGCTTTTTTCCAAAGTGCAAAATCAAGAGGACTATGTTTTTCTTCACCTGGTTGTATTCGAGCACCACTCATTAAATCATCAAGTTTCTGACCTGAAAGTTTTCCGTAATCCTTAAATTTTTCAACAGAAAAATATACATCGCCATTGGATTCATATCCATATCCTCTATCTATGATTTGTTGGGTCAGCTTTATCATATCAGGGATGGTTTCTGAAGCTTTTGGATAAATGTCTGCTCTTCTGATACCAAGTTTGTCGAGGTCCCCAAGACACCTGTCGGTAAAACGACGTGAATATTCAAGGGCATCAACCCCTTCCTTGTTTGCTGCTGCAATTATTTTGTCATCAACGTCAGTAATATTTTGAACATAAGTTACGTTGTATCCTTTATATTTAAAATATCTGCACAAAACATCAAAAACAAAATAGGTACGAGCATGACCAATATGCGCATCGCTATATACTGTCATACCGCATACATACATCTTTATTTTTCCTTTTTCAACAGGAATAAATTTTTCTTTTTTTCTGGATAATGTGTTGTATATTTTCAATGTCATCTTCGTTTTCATCCTTTCATCCCAAATATGGAGAAAAATATATACTTTACTAAAAAAACTTCCAAATCATTTATAAATATAGTTTGTATACCCTGAAAACAGGAGGCTTAAAATTATGAAAACCACCTTTAGCATAATTAAAGCAGATGTAGGTGGATGGCCAGGACATGTTTTAGTTCATCCAGATCTTGAGGACATTGCAAGAAAAAAACTAACTAAAGCGCAAAGGGACAAAATAATAATAGATTTTCATGTAACCCATTGTGGAGATGATCTTGAGCTAATCATGACTCATAAAAATGGTGTTGATAGTAAAGAGATACACAGTCTTGCTTGGGATACTTTTTGTGAAGCAACAGAAAAATCACGTGAACTAGGTCTTTATGGTGCTGGTCAGGATTTATTGTGTGATGCATTCTCTGGTAACATTAAAGGTATGGGTCCGGGTGTTGCTGAGTTAGAATTTACAGAAAGAAGAGCTGAACCAGTAATTGCAGTAATGATGGATAAAACAGAACCTGGAGCATTTAATTTACCAATTTTCAAGATGTTTGGTGATCCATTTAATACAGCTGGGCTTATTATTGACCCTAATCTTCATGATGGTTTTGTTTTTGAGGTATGGGATATATTGGAACACAAAAACGTATTTCTAAAATGTCCTGAGGAAATGTATGACTTATTAGCACTTATTGGTTCTAAGTCTCGTTTTGTTATAAAACGAGTGTTTCCAAAGGTGGGCTCTAAGCTACCCTCAGATGAACCTGCCTCTGTTATATCAACTGAAAAATTATATCAAATCGCTGGTGAATATGTTGGAAAGGATGATCCTGTAGGCGTGATCCGTTCACAGTCTGGATTACCAGCTGTTGGAGAAGTTCTTGAGGCTTTTTCACTTGGGCATCTCGTCTCGGGTTGGATGAGAGGATCTCACAATGGTCCTTTGATGCCTGTTTCTATTAAAGATGCTCAATGTACAAGGTTTGATGGTCCACCTAGAGTCGTTGCTCTTGGTTTTCAGCTTAAGGAAGGTAAAATTACTAAACCAGTTGATCTATTTAACGACGTTGCCTTTGATTATACAAGAAAAGAGGCGCAACATATAACAGATTATCTAAGACGTCACGGACCATTCGAGCCTCATCGCCTTCCAATGGCAGATATGGAGTATACAACTCTTCCAAAGGTATTAAAAGAGTTAGGAACGAGGTTTAAAAAGGTAGAATAATCAAAAGTCTGTCTTTCCTTTAGATTTAAATATTATAATCTTATTCAGGACTTACTTTACAAATATCTTGGAGTATAAGACAATGGCAAGAATTCATGCAAGAAGAAAAGGCAAATCAGGATCAACTCATCCCATTAGTAGAAAAAAGCATCCCGAATGGAGTTCACTTAATACGCGAGAGGTTGAATCACGTGTTTTAGAACTTGCAAAATCTGGTAAATCCACTAGTGAGATTGGTCTCATACTTAGGGACCAATATGCTGTTCCTGATGTAAAACTTGCTACTGGTAAAAAAATATCTAAAATACTTGAGGCAAATAAAATTAAACCAGAAATTCCAGAAGATTTAAGAAGTCTAATCCGCACTGCTTTACAGCTGGAAAAACATATTGCTGGCAATAAAAAAGATTTTAAAAATAAAAGAAACCTTCAACTTACTGAATCTAAGATAAGACGTCTTGCAAAATATTATCATAGGGAAAATAGACTTCCAAAAGACTGGAAGTACAGCTTAGAGCAAGCAAAACTTATGTTTGAATAATCACTATCTTTTTTAGATAGTTTTTCTTTTTACTGTTGCTTATGACAAACGATTTGGAGACGCTTAGTAAAAAATCGGCAGAGATTATCTTATCCTATCCAAAGTCAACTAGAATAAGAGTAGTGTCTCATTATGATGCTGATGGAATTACTTCCGCTGCTATTATTTGTAAAGCTCTTCATCGCAAAGGTTATGATTTTCACGCGTCTTTAATGAGAAATCCATTTGACAAAGGCTTGGAAAAAGTATCAAAAGAAGATAATGATCTTATTATTTTTTTAGATATGGGAAGTGGACAAATAGAAACAATAGAAGAAATGCATTGTAAAGCAATTATTATTGATCACCATCAATACCTAAAGAAAAAAACCTCAGACGAGGTTCTTCAGATAAATGCAAATATATGTGGAATTAATGGTAACTATGAGGCTTGTGGTGCAACATTGTCTTATTCTGTGGCAAAAGCTCTTGATTCCAAAAATGTGGATTTATTACCTTTAGCAATTGTTGGTGTTATTGGTGACAAACAATATATTGGTGGTATAAGAGGGTATAATAAAACAGTTCTTGATGAAGCATTATCCAAAGATATACTTAAAGAAAATATTGAGATAAAACTCTACGGAGAAACACTTTTCGATGCTCTGTATTATTCAATCGACCCATATTATTCTGGTTTATCTGGAAATGAAGACGGGATAAAAGAATTGTTTAAACGATTAAATCTAGAAAAGGACGTGAAAATAGAAGATATGGATAACGACAAAAAAAGGCAACTTCAGTCATTTCTCATTTTAAAATTAATTAAAAATGGTTGTGAAAAAAAAATTCTTGATACAATTATTAGGCCACGCTATAAATACGATATGTTTAATTGTGAACTAGAGCGTCTTGCTGATCTTCTTGATTCATGCGGGAAAGGGGGTAATCGAGGGTTAGGTCTTGAATTATGCATGGGTGACAAACAAGCTTTTAATGAAGCAATAAAGCTTGAAAAAGATTATAAACAAAAAATTTTAAATGATATCTTAAATCTTGAAAAAGATGGTTTTAAAGAAAAGAAAGGCTTTCGTTACTTCTACAGCAAAGATTCTTCACTTGGTGGTGTTATAGGAGGTATTGCTACAAATTTTATTTTTGATAGAGAAAAACCACTCCTATCCCTTGTAAAGAAAAATGATGAGCTTCATGTTTCTTCTCGTGGAAATCAATATCTTGTAAGCAAGGGTCTGGATTTGGGTTTTGCTATGAATGAAGCAGCAAAAAAACTGGATGGTCATGGTGGTGGGCATAGTATTGCTGCAGGTGCAACAATTAGTGCTAAAAAAGAAGAAGAGTTTTTAGATATAGTTAATGCAATTATTGTTAATCAATTGAAGGGATAATATGAATGTAGCTTGTGATATTGTTATTGAGTTTGACGATGCTGAAAAAGTAAAAACAGTATTAAAATCTATAGAGGTTGACAACTTTGAATTTGTCAAATCAAAAGCTAATGGTAAAAAACTAGTAGCTCAAATTAAAGCAACCTCGGTTTCTTCTCTTCTCCATACCATTGATGATTATCTTGCATGTGTTTCAGTTGCTATAAATATGGTAGATAAAGATTAATAATATTATATGTAATCCTGGTTCTGTTATGAAATTTAATTTAAAGGCAAGCTTTACTTTCAGCAACGATATATCAGTAATTAAGAAGGAAATTGAAATTTTTGTTACTGATTACAATAAAAGCTTACTTGAAAAAGATAAAAGTGTAAAAATTAAAAATATTAAGATTCAAAAAAACATACTTTCTTTTGATATTTTTTCTGAGGGGAATTTCAGACCACACAATGCAATTCTTCAGATGAAAAATATTATAAGTAAAGAGTTTGGTAAAAAACATCATCTTGGGATTCGAGATATAAAAATTGAGATTTACTCAATTGAATTTGAACTTGAAAAAGAACCATTGAAAGATTTTAAAATTCCATTTGCAGATGTTGATTTTAAAGGAAAAAATGCAATAATTATTTTAAAGAATGTCGATGAAGAATTTTTACAAAAAAATTACATCGATAGGATGATCAATCTTGTAAAAGAAAAAGTTGAGAGACAATATTATGAGGGCAAGGCAGAGTTCTGGAAGCTTATCTGGGAATCTGGTGAGAAAAAACACGTATGGTCTAAGGACCCAACTGAGGAAATGGTAAAACTTGATTGGTTGAAACAAGGTCCTACAAAAGGCAAATGGTTTTATCGTCCTCAGGCAGCTGCCATAATGAAAACAATGGAAAAAATCGCTATTGAAGAGGTATTAAGGCCACTTGGATTTCAAGAAATTATTGAATCTATGATAGTTCCATTTGATATATGGTTAAAAACTGGTCATCTAGAAGGGATGCCTGGAGAAATTTACTATGTGACAGAACCAGCTTCGAGAGATGCTGAAAAATGGGAAAAATTCGTTGATCTAACTAAAATTACTAAAGAAGTTCCTTATGATGAATTTAAAAAGAACATTTCTATTCCTACTGCTGGTATCTGTTATGCTCAATGCCCTATGATATATTGGTCTTTCAAAGGGAAAACTATCTCTGAAAAATCACTTCCTGTATTAGTTTTTGACAAAACCGCTATTTCAGGCAGATATGAATCAGGTGGAAGACACGGCATAGAACGTGTTGACGAATTTCATCGTATTGAACCAATTTATATTGGAACTAGAGAACAACTTCTTGATTTCCGTGAAAAACTGATTGATAGGTACAAGTATGTTTTCAATGAAATTTTTGAGCTTGAATGGCGCATGGCATGGGTTACTCCATGGTATATGACACAGGCAGGAAAAATTGGTGAAACTGGTGCTCAGGATACTGGTACCATTGATTTTGAAGCATATATGCCATACCGTGGTGATAGAAAAAAATCAGAGTGGCTTGAATTCCAAAACCTTAGTATTCTTGGAGATAAGTACATTGAAGCATTTAATATCAAAGCTCAGAAAAGTGAGCTTTGGAGTGGTTGTTCAGGTATAGGACTTGAACGTTGGACAACAGCTTTTTTAGCTCAAAAAGGCATTAACCCCGATAAATGGCCAACTGGCTTTAGAAAATATTTGAAAGAATTGCCAGGAGGTATTGAATTTTTATAGACAAAAAGGATTTATTTTTTTGTAGATAATCATCTAGCTTACCAAATTCTAAATTCAGTTTGTTAATTATATTCTGGAATTTCAAAAATTGGTGTATTTTAGGATTGATTAAAGAAGGTTTTTTCTTATAACAAGAGTTACTTTTTTCCACTATAAATTGAATTCTAGTTAAAGTGAATTTCTTAAATATTTAAAGGATTATTTGTAATTATTTTATTGAAATTTAACATAGTATAAAATCTTAGTTATTTTATAATATATATCATAATAAATAAAATAAAAATCCGGCTTCCAATATTATATTAAATGAAAATTAAAATATAACTATTGACAAAGAAATTGGAAAAAAATAATCATAAAAAAATTGAAATTAAAAGTGTTGCAATTTTTACAATATAGTAATAAAAAATATACAGAATGTAAATATAAAAAGTAAAAGTTTATATTCAGTTAGTGTATTATATATTTATAGTAATGGGAGGTAAAACATGAGGATTGATACGAAAATCAAAAATAAAAATTTTATAAAAAAAGCTAGTATTGTATGTGTTGCAATAATCCTAATTATTAGTATATTAGTTCCAGCTGTTACTTCACAAAATAAACGAACAAATAATATTAAATGTGATTATACCCTTACAATTTATATTGATGGAAATGGATCTGTTACAAAAAATCCTAATATGCAACAATATCCATCTGGCACGACGGTTACTTTAACAGCGATTCCGGATTCAGGTTGGAGTTTTGATCATTGGAGCGGAAGT
>Ga0315285_10003051_pt1 | contig 17515 bp, 15 predicted proteins | sample YL17G09_36_MG_FD_203698 | JGI IMG/M metagenome (GOLD analysis project Ga0315285, IMG submission 203698) | Sediment microbial communities from Yellowstone Lake, YNP, Wyoming, USA - YL17G09_36 | ecosystem: Environmental > Aquatic > Freshwater > Lake > Sediment | place: USA: Wyoming | collected... | reverse complement strand
GTGCACTCCCTATTGTCCTCCCTACGGGTGGAGCAAGATCAATGCCACGGCAGGATTTAAGGATTCAATAATAAGCCAGGAACGCTTGATTGAAGACTTCGAGGATTTGCTCCACAAGTACAGCGCCACGTTCTCCGGAGAGGAGAACTCTACATTTCTTGCCAGCTTTGAAGAGCTGCTGAGAAGACAGACGCTCCTGCATCAGAGCTTTGCCAGCCTCTTGGGGAATCGGACCCACTGGAATTACACCGAGCCGAAAGAGCAGATTAGCTTTCTCCAGGCCTACGGAGAGATATTAGCTCGAGAGAAGCTCCTTTACGCCAGCTTCTATGATCTCTTGGATGCCACCTGGTGCCGCCCCGACTTCATTGAATCTGAAGGACGCTGTCCAGATATCAGCACTCATATAGAGTTCTTGTACAGCTATGAAGATCTCCTCAGCAGGCAGGAAAAGCTTCTTAGACACTACTATTGGCTGGTGGATGAGTTGAATCCGGACGTGCCTGATGAGGATATAGTTGACTTTGTCAGTTTCTTTGAAGACCTTTTGAGGCTGCACTCCTCAGCACTAGAGAAGTTGGAAGCTCTTATAAAGAAGGACTGCACAGCTTCTCATACCGCATTTATCTATTCCCGAAATTAAAAATTAGAATGAGGAGGATCACAGATAGCCTCTAATTTCGCTTGCTCTCTCAAAGGTACATCAAGGAATAGCGCGACTCGTCCGGATTCCGGAAATGCTCAAATAAGGCGTTTTATGGACCTGCGTTTCCTATAAAAAATTATATAAATAGTGACTGAACCTGCCCAGCTATTGCTGATCCAAGACAATTCTTATCGAATTATTACTGCCACCTGTTCCGGCCGAGAAGGCATCCTGGTCGCCAGTGTGAACTCGCTCGACATTATAAAACTCATTATATTCGCTATTTTTTGACCTCTGGCTCTTTTTGATCTCGATAGAGTTGGAGGCTTGCAGCCGTTGTGAAGCGAATGATCTCGAAGTCTGATTGCCCGTCTTTATCAAATCGTAGTTCTTGCCCTCTCTGATGATCCGGACACAAATGATATTGCTCTCTGCAGTAATGATCTGACCTTCTTCGGTCTTTCCAGACACAACGGCTCTGTTGCATGTATCACCTGTAATTTGCATACTTTTATAGAATACTTTAGTTTCCAATGGCCTTAAAATCACGCCCGAGGCAACTGGGCCAAGGGCATCGTCCAGAATATTCATATCCTCAATGGATCGATTCCTGAACACATTCTCGACGATATAAGTATATTTTATAACATCCCCGCGATTGGCCGCAGTTACATTGGCGCTCTTCTTGATCATTATTCCGCCATATGCTCTTTTGTATAGCTCTTCATAACTCTGCAGGAGATCGCTTTCTCTTCGCAGCAGATCTTCAAAGCTATCGAGAAATTTTGTCTTGTTCTGTGGATCTAGATCCATCCATTCCTGGTTCATCAGAAGCTCAAAGCTCTTGATCAAAGAGGATTCTCTATCTATTAAATCCTGGAAGCTGCACAAGAAGGCTTCCTGCTCCGGGCTGTCCAGCTCATACCATTTGATTTTAAGGATGCTCTCGAACTCGGTCAGTAGCGTCGACAGCCTTCTGAGAAGATCCTCAAAGCTATCGAGAAACGCGACAATTTTTCTATCTGCCGGCGCCTTATGAAGAAGATTTTCGAAATCGACCAACAGCCGAGAGTGCCCTCTCAATAGAATTTCCAGGCTTGCCACAGGATCAAAATCAGCATTGGGACAAATCTCAGCATCACCGCTGATCGAAGTAGCATTCCCTAGCCCTCTTGAATTCGGTTGATCACAGGCCGACATACCTGTATAAGAGAAAACCATTAGTGATAAGGCGAATAATATCAAGGCCCTCGGGCCTGCTAACACCCCTGCGATCAATTGCTACCCCACCTTTTATGCTAGTCCTGATGTTACTATTACAATTATTACTATTAAAATTTTTGGTATCCTTACCGATCGTCGGGAGTGTGGCTTGGAATTCATTAGGGGCACGACCGGTTTTCAGCTCTGCCAGCTATATCCATATCTTTGACAAGCGTTCCATGAAGCTTTCGTGCATCCGGGAGAAGTATTTTGAGATCCTCAGGAGCTGCCGTGAGATTCTCGGTAACAGCATTTCCTTGATGGTCACAATGGATGCTCACGCCAAAAATCGGCCCCTAGCTTATGAATTTGTTTTTAAAAATTAAATAAAAAAATTAAGAGGAAAATTACGGCAGGTTCAAGCTAACATTCTGCCTTTTCTCTGCCAGGTCGACGATCACTGTAGCGCTAGCCTTCCTGCCTGCGCCATCCTCCGCCACCAGCCTCAGCCTGTCGCCGTCCTCGACCCAGGGCGCAGAACCGTTGGCCAGGAAGTCGGCGTAATCGGCGTCGAAGCTAAACCAGCCCTCAAGTCCGGATCTGGCCTTCTTGGACTGGCCTGTTCTCTCGTTGGTGGCCGTGACAATGATCTCGGAGACATTGGTGGCGTTGATCTGGCCATAGATGGGATGGAGCAGGTGAGTTGTGTACTCTGAAAAGCCAAAGCCCTGGAAGGGATATGCTTCGCCGTCTTTGGGGCTCAGCACGCCTTTGAAGCTCGAGACCTCGTCAAAGACTATCAAGCTCGGCAGAGGCGGTGGATAGGCAAAGATGACAGGCACATTCTTCACAACATCCATCCTGAGATCGAGCTGGTAGTCTCCATTCTTCCCCTGTACCTCATAAGCAGTCGGGTAATCTCTGGCTGTGCTTTGGTCTGTAGCCCAGCCAGTATAGTTCAGCTTCAGCTGCCGGTCGGAGAACTTGATGGTCTCTCCCTTGGCTTGGATTCCCAGCACCGTAGATCGCTCTTCGCCCAGGGCGTCACCAAGGCTGATGCTGAAATCCTCTCCTGGAAGGGATAGCTGAGCCCGGTTCCAATGAAGATCGCTGAAGGCCCACCGTCCCCAGATGTGGTCGTGATAGCCTGCGCCTCTTATCTCCCTGACCCGGCCGTCAACAGTTATAGTTCCCTCAACCTCAGCGGAGGGCATATAGACCAGCCATTTCAGCCAACCACCTGCCAGGTGGCCGATTTGTGTCTGTGCTGAAATTCCAAACCAGGGGCTGGTCAGGGCGTCATAGGTCAGATCCCATTTCAGAGGATCTCCGGATAGAGATTCCACATCGCCCCAGACCTTGAGGACAGATTCGTCCTCTGCCGAGATGCCGCTCATGTCGATGTCGAGCGTTGGGCCGCTGCGCCCCACTCCAAGTCCTCTGCCCTGATGAAGGCCTATGAAGGGCGGCTTGCCCTCCTCCAGGACCACGGCCATTGCCTGTATCCTCCGGTAGCCGGTTATGTTATCCGGATCGCTGATAAGGTAGGATATGAAGAATTGAGCCTCATTAGACATTCCATTGAAGTACCAGCCCTCATTGTAGAGCGGGTCATTTGTGCCGGTGGGCATGCTGTGATAGGCATCATCCTTGAGAGAGGGCCCCTTGGCTGAACCCCCCTGAACGAATAAATATAATAATATTAACAATATACAAAAATGATGAACTCTCATCTGGCCACCTCAAAGTCCTGCTTCCCCATTTTCTTGCCCATAGGATATAGCATTTATTTTAATATCAGTCTTTTCACCCTTCGTTCATCCTTGCATCTCTTCGCCCCAATATCTCTATTGCCTCCTCAGGGTCACTGGCCTCGAGGAGGCCTGGAAGCTTCCAGCCTCCCAATGAGATCACTGGCTTTCCCATCTTCAGAGCCAGAGCTATCTCCGAGAGCGTTCCGTGCTCTCCAGAAAAGGCCACCACGGCATCGGAGCTTTTTATGATTATTGCATTTCGGGCGTGGCCCATGCCCGTGGCTACGGCTATGCTCACACATCTATTGGCGCTCTCCTTCTCCCCAGGGAGTATCCCCACAGCGATCCCCCCTGCCTCTTTGGCTCCGCAGCAGACCGCCTCCATCACCCCGCCCAGGCCGCCGCAGATCACCACGTGACCTTGCTCTGCCAGGAGCCTGCCCAGCAGGCGCGCCCTCTCGTAGACATCGGGCGGGCACTCTCCCCCGCCCACCACCGCTATCTGCATACAACCTCCCGTCCATTGACGTAAATCCCAACGTCCTTCAGCGCAAGCTATTCATACCCCGCTTGGGACTTATTCTTTGTGAGCGTCTTCAGCCTCCTCCGCCCCCGAATCCAAGAGCTTTTAACGGCGCAGTCCATCCTCGAGCCCACGCTCCCCCAGGAGCTGGCCATCCCCGAGATCCTGCAGGGGCAGAATGTGCTGCTCATCGCGCCCACGGGCACGGGCAAGACCGAGGCCGCTGCCCTACCCATATTTCACAGGATTCTGGAAGAAGAGGGCAGGGGCATCAAGGCCATGTACGTCACTCCTCTGAGGGCCCTCAACCGGGATATGCTGCGCCGGTTCCAGGAGTGGGGAGAGGCGCTGAACCTCTCTGTTGACGTGCGCCATGGAGATACAGGGAAGAGCGACCGCAGGAGGCAGGCCCTCCGCCCTCCTGATCTCCTCATCACCACGCCTGAGACTCTGCAGGTGATGCTCACTGGAAAGCGGCTGAGACAGGGCCTGTCAGAGATCAAGATAGTGGTGGTGGATGAGATCCACGAGCTGGCATCCTCCAAGAGGGGATCTCAGCTCTCCGTCCTTCTGGAGAGACTGGTCGAGGTGGCGGGCGAATTCCAGAGAATCGGCCTTTCGGCTACAGTCGGCTCTCCAGAGGAGGTGGCCCGTCTGCTGGCGGGATCAGGCCGGAGCTGCAAGATAGTGAGGGCTGATGTAGAGAGGGCCAGCCAGTTCCTGGTCGTGAGCCCCCAGCCCTCCAGGGACGACTACGCCCTGGCTGGCCATCTGGAATGCGATCCCCATCTTGCCGCTCATATACGCTGGATAAAGGAGGCCACCAAGAAATGGAAGTGCCTGATCTTCGTCAACACCCGGCAGGCGGCAGAGGTCCTGGGCTCGCGCTTGCTGCAGCTCAACCTTCCCATAGGGATCCATCACGGCAGCCTTTCTGCCGAGGCCAGAGTGGAGGCTGAGGAGGCCTTCAAGAAAGGCCAGCTCCGGGGCCTGATCTGCACCTCTTCCATGGAGCTGGGGATGGACATCGGGGATGTAGAGCACGTCATACAGTACAGTTCTCCAAGAGAGGTATCTAGGCTGCTGCAGAGGGTGGGGCGGTCCGGCCACAGAATAGGCCAGGTGGCATCGGGTACCATAGTTGCCACCTGCCCTGATGACATCGCCGAGGCCTGCGCCATCGCCCGCAGAGCAACAGAAGGCCTCCTGGAGGAGATCCAGATCCACGAAAAGCCTCTGGATGTGGTGGCCAACCAGCTGGTGGGCCTGGAGCTGGACAATGGAGAGATCAGCCTGCATAGGGCCGGCCAAATCCTGAAAAGGGCCTACCCCTTCCGGGATCTCTCCCCCTCGGAGCTGCAGGACGTTGCCGAGCAGATAGAGGAGAACAGGCTGGCCCGCATTGTGCACGGCGTTTTGCAGCGAACCCGCAAGGCCAGGGAATACTACTTCGAGAACCTCTCCATGATTCCGGACGAGAGGAGGTACAACGTCTACGACATCGTGGGCAGGAAGTCAGTGGGAACGCTAGACGAAGCCTTCGTGGTCAGCTTCGCCCAGCCCGGGGCGACCTTCGTGACCAAGGGCGAGATCTGGGAGATAACAGAGATCGAGGAGGACGAGATCAAGGTGGTTCCTATTCAGCGCAGCGGCGAGATCCCCTCCTGGACGGGCGAGGAGATACCCGTTCCCTTCGAGGTGGCCCAGGAGGTCGGCAGGATAAGGCGGCAGATCGCTATCCTCCTTGAGTCAGAGGGAGATGCGTCTGCGGTAAGCTATCTCCTATCCAGCTATCCTCTCCATCCACAGGCAGCCCAAGAGCTGGTGAAATTAATAAAAAAACATCTAAAAGAGATGCATCCCCTTCCCGACGACTCCACAATTGTGGTCGAAGGCGGCGGATCGGAGATCGTAATCGACGCCTGCCTCGGCCATAAGGCCAACGACGCTTTGGGAATGGTCTTGACATCCCTCCTCTCCGCCCGGTTTGGCTCCAGCGTGTCCTTGGAGATCGATCCCTACCGGATTGGTCTGGTCCTGCCCAAGGCCATCGCTGCAGAGGAGGTGGCCAGTCTGCTGGCCGAGCTGCTGCCAGAGCACATCGAGCCCATACTGGAGATGACTCTCAAGAACACCACGCTGCTGCGTTGGAAGATGGTTCACGTGGCCAGAAAGTTCGGAGCCCTCTCCCGAGAGGTAGACTATCAGAAGATCAGCATGAACAAGCTGCTCACTATCTTTGAAGACACTCCCATGTACCGCGAGGCTCTGAGGGAGATCTACCAGGATCGCCTCGACCTGGAAAGGGCCAGGCAGGTTCTGGGCTGGATCAAGGAGGGCAAGATGACGATTGCCACGAGTAGCATCAGCCCCATCGGCTCCTCCGGACGGGGGGGCGGCAGAGATACTATCTTCCCGGAGAATGCCGATGCCGCTGTGATTGAGCTCCTCAAGGCCAGGATCCAGAACGACAGGGTGCTTCTCTTCTGCGTAAACTGCCAAAGCTGGAAGTCCCTGCGAACTGTTGAGCGCGTTCCAGAGCCGCCGGAATGTCCCCGCTGCGGCTCGAGGCTGGTGGCCGCCCTCAAGCCCTGGGAAGAGGAGGAGATAAGGGTGGTCAAGAAGCCGGAGAAGAGCAAGACGGCTGAAGAACGCCGCCGGACGAAGAGGGTGTTCAGGAACGCCAATCTGGTCTTGAGCTACGGCAGAACGGCAGCTATAGCTCTGGCCAGCCGGGGCCTGGGGCCGGAGACGGCCTCGCGGGTGATCGGCAAGCTACGAAAAGATGAGCTGGAGTTCTACAGGGACATCCTGAAGGCGGAGCGGGAGTATGCCCGGACCAAGAGGTTCTGGAGATGAAGCGGGCTAAAGCTTTTTCCTTGGAAGATAGGGTATGCTTCTGGCTCATTTCAGCCTCTCTCCAGGTCTGGCTGTCTTTGGCACTTCAACTACTTTCACACCATTGCGCTTTTTCATGTATCGCTCCGATGCCCTTAGCTCCCGCTCAAGGCCGCGGGCGGCCCCCCTAACCCCGCGGTCGCGGGGGACACTACATGCGGAACACGTCGAAAACGGTTGATGGATCGATTTGCTCTTCCCTCCCGGCGCCACCTAATTGGTGCGAAGGGAAGCGGAACCCCCCCGATCCACCCCTTGTTTGCTCACGAACTGATTCCCGGGCATCGGCAAAAGGGGGAACTCAGCTGGAAAGTGCACTAGCTTCGATATCATGCGATGTACGAGACGCTGGATCTGTCGAAATCCTCCACCAGCTCGAGGCCGGAGTCCTCAGGCCTCCAGGCCACTCCCGGATAGACCAGATGCTTCATGAAGCTCTCGGCATTCTCAGCAATATCTGCTGCCAAATGGTCCTCTCCCAGGGCCTCTCTCGTGAGCCGGGAGACCATTGACCTCACCTGGATCTCGTCCAGGTATCCCAGGGAATGAAGGTACTCATGCAGCAGGATGGAAAAGGCATAGGGCTTGTAGAGATCGGGACGGGTCTCCTTGATCTTCTGCAAGGGAATTTTGTTCATCACTATGACGTTGGATCCAACGGTGAAGAAGCCTCCCATAAAGGCTCTGGGGTGGTTGCCCAGGTTTGCCAGCCCCAGCATCAATCCGCCTCTGCTCCGCCCTAGAAGCTTGTGCACAACGGCTTTGACCACCTCGAAGATCTCCGGCAGATCTCGCGCCTGCTCCAGCTCGGCCTTGAAATCCATATTTTTTTGCTGGTTCTCCTTAGTATTTAATACTAACTTCAAGTTACCAACTTATCATCTCGATTATAAAATACCATAAATGCTAGCCTAAGAAGCTAGCTCTGAGCCGATTGATCTCTTCCTTCCACCGACTGACATCTATTTATCCGGTGGCGACAAAAAGGGCGGGCATGCCCATCCTGAGGGACGACAGATCCATCAGAGACCTTCTCCAGAGCTGCCGCACTATCTGCGTCGTCGGCATTTCGCCAGATCCCTTCAAGCCCAGCCACTTCGTTTCCAGCGTACTGAAGAACCAGGGCTTTCGGCTTTGTCTTGTGAATCCCAATTACGCCGGACAGGAGATCCTGGGCGAGCGCGTCTATGCTACCATGGAGGAAGTTCCCGGGGAAATAGACATCGTAGACGTCTTCCGCAGGCCCTCCGCCATCCCAGATTTGGCAGAAGAGGCCAGGAAGAAGGGCTTCAGGACCTTCTGGATGCAGCCGGGCACAGAGAATCCAGAGGTGATCGCGGCTCTGGACAAAGAGGGCTACAACGTCGTCTACAACAGGTGCGCCAAGGTAGAGTCCCTGCGCCTTTTGTAGCGTTCCCCTTCAGATCTGGTCATCTCATTGCGCAGCTTCAAAAAAGACATTGCAGTTCCGCCCATGACTCCTGTCCTGCAGCTACACCTTTTCAAAAGCCAGTCCAGTCGCTTGCGCAGCTATTTTCAAAGAGAGATGCGGTAGAAAGGCATTGCCATAATGGATGAGAGGAAATTCTTCTGAGGAATGAATAGAACCTAAGGGAGAAGAGGGGCAGCTTTGGCTCGGCTCAATAATCTTTTAGGGGAAAGCTTATTCTACTTTAAGAGAATTTTTCTTCATGGATCTGGACCGCAGGCTTGAAAATATCGCTCAGGTCGTAGTTTTGCTGGCTGTTATTGTAACAGTTTACCTCACCAAAGATTTCCTATACACCCTGCTGCTGAGCATTGTCCTGGTCTATCTGCTCAAGCCCATCTATGCGGCCTTCTTCCGCTTAACCAGGCACGGACAGATATCCTCCTTCTCCGCCTTGCTGATAGTATTCTTGGCCATCCTGGGCGTCCTAATGGGATTGATCAGCGTCCTCTTGACAGAGGTCTCCAACCTGCAGGCGTCGGGCGATCTGGCGGATATCCAGCTGACCAACCTCTCAGAGGACCTGAATGCCTGGATGAAGCTCTATATTCCCGATCCCCTTTACGGCTTTGTGAAGGAGATCGGAGACATTCCCTCGGCCATAGCCTCCTGGATGATTCCCATCGTTGAGGAGCAGCTCTCCTCCTTCGCCTCCGATCTTCCCATATTGTTCGCCAAGGCCATTGTGGCGATCTTCTTCACCTACTACATCCTCATCGACGGCAGGTACATTGCAGAAAAGGCCGTAGAGCTGCTGCCAGATGAAAAAAGAGGCGTGACAAAGCATTTTCTGCGAGAGCTCAACAGCATATACACCACCCTTTTCACCGTTTACTTCACAACGTCTATGCTCAGCGGAGTTCTGGCCGCCATAGGTTTTGTATTGCTGGGAGTACCCTATCCGATTGTTCTGGGGGCAGTTGTGGGCGTCTTCACACTGATACCCCTCCTCGGTCCCCCCTTTGTCATTGTGCCCATGGCCATCTATTATCTGCTCCAAAACGATATCGGAAAGAGCATAATCCTCCTGGTCTTCGGAGCGGTGGCGCTGATTGTGATCCCTGAGAACGTCATACGGCCCAGCCTGGCTCTGAGGAGCGCCAGGATCCATCCCATTGTAACCGTCTTGGCCTATACTGCGCCCGTATTCGTCGTCGGCATAATGGGCGTGATCATAGGACCTACCCTCTATGGCTTCCTTTTGGCCGTCTACAGGACCGCGATCTACTACCGGGAGATCTAACGCTTCTAGTTCGAGTCCGCTCACTCTTCCGGTCTTGCGCCAACGTTTTAGCGGAGGGGCGCTCCCCTCCGGAACTCGCCGGCGCCAGGAGTGAAGAGCAAAGGGCAAATCGATCTATCAACCGTTTTAACGCCCCGACGTGTAGTGTTCCCCGTGACCGCTTAGGGAAACCGCCCGCGGCCTCGAGCGGGAGATAAAGGTTCTGTGGCGACACACGAAAATGCATAATAGTAAGTCGTCAGTCTGGGTGAGAAGCACCGAAGACAGCCAGATCCGGGAGAGGGGGCGAGACAAACCAGCATGGACAGCTAGCATGATGCATGTCATAACACACTTGAGCACATCAAAGCTGGCGAAGCGAGTGGGAATAAAGATGGTATTATAAAATTCAAACTAATCAGAGGTTCGCGACCGCTTTTCCAAATGACAAGGAAATTGGACTTTGCTCTTAATAAGCCGTTTCTGAAAGACCAAGCCGGCTTTTCAGAGAGAAAGGGGGCACAAGCACCTTATTGTGCTCGTGATCAAAGGCAATTGCCCTCTAAATCCGCGGTCACCCATGGGAAAGCTTTATCTCTTTTTATAGGCCATTATGTAAGTTCAGTTCCATGGAGCCTCAAAGAATGGATTGTGAGAAGTCGGACATAATTGATGTCGCAGAGCTTCTGCTCACGGCAGATGTTTACAACAGATCGGAGAACCTCACTGAAGACGACCTACCCCCCAGGATCAGGAAGCATTACTTCGATGCCGAGACAAAGGGGGTGAAGCGCCCCATCTATGTCACCGGCTCCGACCTTCAGAAGCTCTTCGGCATAGAAAACCCAAAAAGCATCTTGAAAAACTTGCCCTTCGTGGACTATGAGGAGTTCGGCTCGCAGATCAGGCTCACCGTCTTCGACCTGGGGGCGAAATGGTTCGCCAACCAGAATGCTTCAGAGAGAATGGCCTCCAATCCCACTTTGGCCTATTTTTATGAGAACTACAACTCTTTGGACATCAGCTATGCTGAAGCTAAGAAACGGAGCAGACCCTTTTCCTCGGATCGAGAGTGGATCGAAGGCAAGATCAAAGAGCTGTGCAAGGATGCCAAGGAGATTGAAGATACATTGAAGCTGGCCTTCATCAGGGCCCCGGAGGATGTAAGAGACTCCCTGGAGGAGCTGGTCCTGACGGAAGAGCAGATGACGGAGATCGAGAAGACCGGCAAGGCCCTGGAGAACAGAGCCTACCTCAAGGAGATCGGCCTCTACGAGATCGGCAAGCTCCTCTTCGTTGGGCTGCCGGGAACGGGGAAGACCTCCACCGCCCGGGCTCTGTCAAAGTGGTTCTCTCTGCCCATCGTTGAGGTTAGGCTCTCCATGATCACCTCTCAATACCTGGGGGAGACCTCCAAGAACATAGACAAGGTCTTCGAGCTGGCCAAGGGGCTCAGCCCTTGCATCCTGTTCATAGACGAGTTCGACTTCGTGGCCAAGACCAGGACCTCCGATGATCACGGAGCCATCAAGAGGGCGGTGAACACCCTGCTCAAGGCGGTGGACGAGATAAGCCTGGTGGAGCATGGAGTGCTTCTCCTGGCGGCCACCAACCATCCCCAGATCCTGGACTATGCCGTCTGGAGGCGTTTCGACAAGGTCCTCCAGTTCCCACTCCCCGACATAGAGATGAGGCGCAAGATCATGGACAAGATCCTCTCCCGGATCGATGCCGACGTAGACACCCGCGAGCTTTCCGAGCTCACAGAGGGCTACTCGGGCTCGGATCTGAGGCTGGTAGTGAGGGAAGCGGTCTTGACAGCCCTCCTGGAGGAGAGGAAGCACCTCGGCCAGGAGGATCTGCTGAGGTCCATTGAGGAGTTCAGCCGCCGTGCATCCGAGTACAGGCGGAGCATCGCTGTATGAAGGTCACTCTTCTGGGAACAGGAGATGCCATAGGGACGCCAAAGATCGGCTGCAAGTGCCCGGCCTGCTCTGACGCCCACAGGGGGGGGCGCAGCCGGAGGATGAGGTTCTCCGTGCTCCTGGAGTCGGACGAGGATGAAGGCAGGGTTCTGGTGGACACCAGCCCCGACCTGAGGTGGCAGCTCCTCAAGAAGGACATCAGCAGCGTGGACGGCGTGATCTGGACCCATGCTCATTACGACCACTATGCCGGCTTCGGGGACTTCCACCGGGTGCAGAGCCATGTGGACGTTTATGCCCTAAAGGGCACTATGGACTATATCCTCAACTACCTCTACTTCCTGAAGCCCGTGCGCCACGACGTCTTGGTCAGGCAGCCCTTCGAGATCGGGGGAATGGAGTTCATACTCTTCGAGGTGAACCATCCGCCCTTAGAGACCGTCGGAGTCCTGGCCAGCAACGGCCGCAAAAAGGTGGTTATAACCAGCGACACTAACCAGGATATCCCTGCTGTGAGCCTGGAGCTGATGATGGACGCCGACCTGCTGCTGGCTGATGCCATCATGCCCCCCGGATACAATCTCAACAAGCACATGAACGCCCAGGAGGCTATGGAGCTGGCCGAGTCTCTCCGCGCCAAAGAGGTGAAGTTCACCCATCTGAGCCATCTCTATCCTCCCCACGAGATGGCCCTGAAGAGATGGCCCCTGGGACACGATATGATGGAGATCGTTCTGTGAAGGTCAAGGCAAAGCTTGCTGCTCTGTCTATTTTGGCCGCTTTGTCTATGCTGATTCTCCCCTCTCAAGCTCAGGAATATGAACTGTTCAGAGATCTGGGGGTCTCCGCAGATTACCCTGCCGATTGGAAGCTCTCTAGCTGGGGCGGCTCGGCCGCAGGGGGGCTGAGCATAATGGGCTCCTGCTCTGGCATCTATCTGAACTGGAGCAGAGATCCGGGAATCCCTCCGGAAGAGATTCTAGATCAAATCAGGAGGATCTACGACAGCGAAGAGGTTGCTGTCACGGCCTGGAAGCAGGGCGCTATCGCGGTCCAGGGGCAGAGAGCGGCAGCCCTGGAGCTGACCTACAGCTTCAGGGGATATATGGCACAGAAGCGCTTTATAGCCTGGAACTCGAGCCTGTCTGACAGGCTCTTTTTAGCATCGCTCTCCGGCTGCCAAGAGGAGATATATCAGGCCTCGAAGACCTACGACCACCTCCTGGCCTCCTTCAGCGATACGGAGGAGAAGGAAACGGTAAGCTTGGGGCCAAGACCAAGAGACGAGGTCTGGGCCACGGTTCTGAGGGATCTGCTTTGCAGCTATCACTACCTCGATGCCCGGACGCTCCCCCCTATGAATAAAAGCCAGGGGGTTGTGTGTATCCTTCAACCTTTCGAAGGATCCTACCTGTTGCAGACCCAGGATTCCCTGCACGTGGATCCGCCTCTGACTGCAGCCAGGCGGGCCGGTGCTCTGCAGCAGATGCTTGCCCGAGAGGGCTACAGGGCAATGCTCGCCCAGCGGAGCAGGAATGTGAGGGTAGCAGTTCTGGACACAGACGGCAGGTGGCAGCCCATCTCCGTCAACCCCTCCACTCCAGAGAGAGCTGTAGGAGTCATGGTTGACGAGAGGGGAGAAGCTGTTACGTATCAGAGCCTGAGGGATCTGGCGAAGGATAACCAGCTGCAAATAGACCAAGCGGCAGTGGAGGAGGTAATGCAGAAGGATTGCCAGACCTCCCGCTATGTAGTGCTCAGGCCTCCTGCAGAGATCGATCCTTCCTGGATGAAAGATTTAAACAGGACTCTTGATGAGCTCGAGTTCAGCCAGAGCTACCGAGAGAACGTCTTCGACTGCTCCAACACCTCTCAGATTGTCTGGAGCGTGCTGGAGGGCAAGGGATACCAGGCCAGGCTGATGATGAGCTACAAGGGACATCCTCTCGATCCCCACCTCTGGGTGGCAGTGCTCTATCCTTTCCAAAGGGAGTGCTACGTAGCGGTGGAGACGGCCACCACCGATCAGGCCAGCACCGGCCCCAGCAAGAGGCTGGTACACCTTGGCCGCGTGACGACTGAGGATAAGTACTACACGGGAATCATGTACAACTCGAGCCAGCAGTACTCCCGGCTGCATCCCGAGGAGGGGATGTTCCTGCTGCCGGCAGAGTAAGAAATTTCTTCGTTCTGTCTGCCATAATCACCCTTGATGCGACAAGGCTTGAATTGCCCCTGGCAGCAGCCTCTCTGGTCTCAGACTTCTCTCCCCTGAGGATAAATAGAGATTGGAAAATGTCTGTGGCCGGGCAGATCGCCATCCCCTTCTATGAAGTCGACGCCCATAACATCGTACCCTGCTGGTTCGCCTCTACTAAGCAAGAGTGGGCTGCATACACCTTCCGGCCGAAGGTGCGCCGTCTTCTGGCCGAGTTCTTGGAGGAGCTTCCCCCTCCGCAAAGGAATCGCTTTTCGTGGAAGGGCGGGGTGGAGAATGATTGGGGAGCGGCAGAGAGAAGCATCAGGGCCGACGCCCTTCCCCAAGCCGGATGGATGGAGCCGGGAGAGAAGGCAGCTGGAGAAGGTCTAGCATATTTTCTGAAGGAGAAGCTATCTCGCTATGGTGCAGAAAGGAATGATCCCACTCTTGACGGCCAGTCCAATCTCTCTCCTTACCTTCACTTTGGCCAGATATCAGCCCAGCGGGTGGCCACCCAGGCTCTTGCTGCCATGGAAGATTCGAGCTCATTTCTGGAAGAGCTAGTGGTGCGAAGGGAGCTGTCGGATAACTTCTGCTACTACAACTCATGCTACGACTCTTGTAGCGGCTTCCCGGACTGGGCAAAGGAGACATTGAGAAGACACGAAAAGGACCGGCGCGAATACATCTACACGCCCGAAGAGCTGGAGGCGGCCAGGACACATGACCCCCTTTGGAATGCTGCTCAGCTTGAAATGGTGCACACGGGAAAGATGCACGGCTACTTGAGGATGTACTGGGCAAAGAAGATCCCGGAGTGGACAGAATTGCCAGACGATGCCCTTAGATCCGCCGTATATCTCAATGACCGGTACGAGCTGGACGGCAGAGATCCGAGTGGCTACACCGGGATAGCGTGGAGCATTGGCGGCGTCCATGATCGTGCCTGGAAGGAGCGGGCGGTCTTTGGCAAAGTTCGCTATATGAGCCTCAAAGGAGCAATGGCCAAGTTCGATGAAGGCTTATATTCGCAAGATGGAATCCTCCCTTCGAGCATAAGGTCCTCAATTTGAGCATGATGCTCCTCCATTCGGGCATGCGGCTCTCTTTATTCGAGCAATGGCCTCCCCTATTTCGGGCATAGCGCTCCTCTCTTCAAGCATTAGGCACTCTTATTTCTGCGGCCGGTCCAGGCCTAGTCTCAGCTAGGCCTGGGCATACGGGCTGGCACCGATATGATCGTAGCACGTCGAAGCTCCAGCTGATCACAGTCAACGAGATTTCGCCTCGTGGCTTATGGCCGGATATTCTCTCTTGTCCCTTTATTCTCGCCTCTGTCCTCTTCATTTATGAAGGAGTTGAGTTTTGATATGGGAACAACTGGAACCTCCTCATAAAACAATATTTCTTCTTCGATAAATGTGACTATAATTGGGATCACATTTTCATTTGTCAAATTCCTGTAAAATTTAGATCTCTCTTTATGTTGCTCCACCGCTCTCTTCAACGCCGATAACCTGCGGCGGTTGCCAGCCCATTTCTTGCATTCTATCAAGAACGTCTTGCCCCTTTTCTTGGCAATAACATCATACTGCCTTCTTTTCTTGTTTGATGTCTTAACCGCATTTATCTTAACCTGGAAGTCATTCTCCTGAAAGATAAAGGCCGTCAATCTTTCGAAGTTCTGCCAGACCGCTTCTCTTGAGACCCTCTGAAGATCTTCAATGCTCTTAATATCTTCAAATTCCTTCATAAGGTGCTCCAGACCTACAGTCAAAGCACAATCTCCCAAAGCAGAAACCTCTCCGGACCTCGTCCTTCCTCATCTCAGCAACTCTCCTCTATTCAAGTTTTTTTCACATCATATTTGCTGCACCCGAAGGCCAGGACGATCAAGATCCCGGACGAGATCCCTCTGGTCGTCCCGGGCTTCAAAGAGCGAGGTTGATTGCTGGCCTTTCGTCTTTTTTGCCGGCGGGCTCGCCTGGTCATGTCCAGTAGCTACTTTCATTCTAATCGCAAAAGCAATATCCCTTATGCTTCAAATGCTTAAATAGGATCTGCAATGCGAGCAATTCTGCATGTCGATCTAGATGCCTTCTTTCCCTCCGTGGAGGAGCGAGAGCATCCGGAGCTGAAGGGAAATCCCGTGGTAGTGGGAGCTGATCCCAAAGATGGCAAGGGAAGAGGAGTCGTGAGCAGCGCCTCTTATGAGGCCAGGAAGTTCGGCGTCAGATCGGCCATGCCTATATCCAGAGCCTGGAAGCTATGTCCCCATTGCGTTTATCTCAGACCCCATTTCGATCTCTACATCAGGGCATCAAATAGCATAATGAAAATATTAAAAGATAATGCCGATAAATTTGAGCAGGGAGGGATAGACGAGGCTTATCTCGACATATCAAGCCGGGTAAAAGACTTTGACGAGGCCAGGGAGTTTGCCAGGAGATTGATGGAGGAGGTCCTCGAGAAGGAGAAGCTGACCTGCTCTATTGGCGTTGCCCCCAATAAGATGGTGGCCAAGATCGCCTCTGATTACAGGAAACCCTATGGCCTGACTGTAGTCAAGGAGGAGGATGTGAGAGGATTTCTCTATCCTCTGCAGGTGAGGAAGATGCCTGGCGTGGGCCCTAAGACGGAAAGTCGGCTAAAGGAGCTGAAAATAGAGACCGTGGGCGATTTGGCTGCTGCAAATCCTGAGATGCTGACGAGATTATTCGGAGTCTGGGGGGCCAGGCTGCATGAATATGCGAGTGGCATCGATTCGAGCGAGGTCGTCGAGGAATATGAGGTGAAATCTATAGGAAGGGAGGTAACCTTTGAAGAGGACACCGATGATGAAGATGCTATTCTTGGCGCTTTGGACGAGCTGGCCGAGGAGGTGCATAGGGAAGTGATCGGCAATGCCTTTCAGTTTAAGACCATCACCGTCAAGGTCAGGTATCAGCATTTTGATACTCGCACTCGCGCCAAGTCTCTGCTATTCCCCACCGATGACCTGGATATTCTCAAGAATACTGCCAAGAGACTGATCGCGCCCCATCTTAGAGGCAATAGGAAGATCAGATTGATAGGACTGAGAGCCTCCAATCTGGTTCGAGGTTCGAAGAGGTAATCAGATATAGATTGGGGCTTCCCACTTATTCTGGGCATCCTTTGGCGCATTCTTCCTGGTCCAGGCCGGATAGACGATGATATTGCCCTGGTCATCCTCTTCCCGGATCATCTTCTCGCTTTCTTCGTCGCTCATGATAGGCTCCTTAAGGATGATGCCGCTTATCGAAGGTGGTTCTCTCTTCCGAGATCTAAGATCTCTCTAGGAAAAGCGGCTGGTTATAAATCTTTGGTTAGATTTGGCCAATGGGCTCTATAGGCCAGTACTCTTGTCTGCGGACCGCCTGATCACTTCCACACCCGCCGGGTGGTCTGGCGCTCGCCCTCTCATCCGAGATGCCTCTGCCTTGGCTGTAGTCCTGCATATTGCATATCCTAGAAGCAGAGGACCCGGTCGGCAAGCTCTGATTATTCACCTTAACTCCGCAGATCAGGGAATAGGCTTCTTGGGATCAAGCCGTACGCTATCGAAAGCTTATTCGTCTATATTCGTTACACTGGGGGATAGGTATTATCAGAAATCAATAGCTGTCGACTACGT
>Ga0315285_10003046_pt1 | contig 17532 bp, 14 predicted proteins | sample YL17G09_36_MG_FD_203698 | JGI IMG/M metagenome (GOLD analysis project Ga0315285, IMG submission 203698) | Sediment microbial communities from Yellowstone Lake, YNP, Wyoming, USA - YL17G09_36 | ecosystem: Environmental > Aquatic > Freshwater > Lake > Sediment | place: USA: Wyoming | collected... | reverse complement strand
CAGACATCTCCTGTGCGCCCCTCATGGCTAGGTCGAACCGGGACTATGCCATCCGTTCCATGACACTTCAGACAGGTTCGTCCTTCAGTGGGATGTGGCACTTTAGGTATCCCCGCCGTCAATACCGATTCCAGCACTCTATGGCAGAGAAGGCATTGCCCATCGGTATAGCGTTCGTGACCCAAGGGGGCTGGTCTAAGACCACCGGACGCATGGCAGGACTTGCAGACCTGACCTTCAGCCGTGTGCGGGATAAAGGGAATCGCACTCGGTATGGGGCCGGCGCCTTGCTGAATATAAGCTACTAATGCTTGGCCCCCCTCTTCAGTCAATCCTCTGATAGGGTCCATCTTACCGTCCTTAGTCCCCCATTTGATGACCCACGAGATTCGCTGCGTGCCCCTTATCAGCAGCTTCCCTTTCTCTGCAGGCGTGTCCGCATGGCAGGACGAACACAGGCTCTGGTAAATCCAGCCTCCCTCAAGTGCTTTCGAAGTCGTGCTGACAAAGCCAATTGACATTACCTCAACGTCAATCTTCTGAGCCACATAAGATTTTCTCCCCTTGCCGTCATGCCCCACGCCCGCGATGATGACCTCGTAATGCCCGGGAGGCGTATCTGCGGGCACCCCCAAGATAAAGTCTGAGCCCATCTTTCCCTTCGTGGCATCCTGGTCAGCAGCGCTCTCATTCCCATCGTCGGCAGCCAGAGCAGGCAGGTCAGCAGAAGCTCTCCAGGGGGAAGTCCCAAAATCGAGGTAATAATGTCCCGCTGCATCCTCAGTGGGCTTCCAGCCAGTCCTTTTTAGTGCCCCCAATCCATTGCTCGCCTGCTGCCAGTAAACGTTCCATCCCTGGGGACTATGCACTGTTCCCGGCGACACCTCCCAGCGGGGGTCTACTATAAGCTCCATACCCACATCTTTATAGGGGTTCGCTGATTCAAAAATTCCGATTATCATCGGCTTTCCTTCACTGCCATCCATATTCTCAAAATAAAAGTCCAATTCCATCGAAATACCGGCAGCAACATTAAGAGGCGTCCCGGGTTGCAACTCTTCTTGGTTTACCGCCACGTGTATGGTAGCTTCATTATTAACAGTGTCATGACAGCCTGCTTGCATGCAATCCCCCGTCATCGGTACCGGAGCTTGCTGCTGCCCACTTGCCCAGCCAACCAGCAAAAAACCGCAGAGCACGCCAAGGCCAATTACCGCTATAATAGTTCCTATACGTCTCTTCTTTTTTAAAATATATCCCACCATGCTACCGCCGACACCGGTAATGCAAGCCATTACCTGCCTCAATGATTATTCCCCATTCCACATAATGCAGTTACCATATCCTTTATCATATCCGCCCTATTCAGGGCCCCGTGCCATGTCCAGTGTGACAGTCCAGACAATTCAGCTCTGCATCCCCTGCATGAGGCGAAAGCGTAGTTGGGCTTGCCGTCTCATCACCGCCCGGCGCCATCAGCCCGCCTTCAGGTGCCATCATCGATCCTCCGGTCGGTGCGGAAGACGGCCAGCGTCCCATACGATGGCACTGATCGCATTCCCAACTATTCCCGAAACGATATGGTTTACCCCATTCCGGATTCTCCTGGTTGATATGGCAGGGCGTGGAAGAGCAGACTTTTGTTGTTAAATCGTACGTGGTAGAACTTAAGCTGAACGTGACATTGCCCCCAGATGTTTCGTAAACAACTGTATTAACTGAATCGAAGGCTACATCCTTGATACCGTTCACGTGATAAGACTTGTTGGCTATAGGTACATCACCATAACTAGCTATGTCATTGCTATCCCGTGTCCAGGTCATACTATCCGTCACTGTATTGTAGTGGCAGGTGCGACATATCAGGGCATCAAATCCCATATCCCAGGCATGGAGGTCTTCCCATCCATAGTCATCGATCCAGCCATGAGAATTGCCCACACCCGCTTGCACCCCGGGATAAGATGTCTGGGGATTATTGCGGTGACAGCCGCTGCAGTCAGGGGCTGAGCCGCCCCAACCGACTGAAGCATAAACCTTAGATTCCGTAACAGTGTAAGCGTTATACATCAGGTTACCATTGGCATCTAGCCTGGGCATCCTTGTTCCGTTACCCATTAACGGGGCGGAGATTGTATTGGGCGATGACCAGTCCGTCTTGCTGTGGCAATATACGTTCGAGCAAGTGCCCAGGGTATACTTAATTCCAAACCCGTCTGTGTAGGTTGTAACTCCCGGAGTGTAACCGGCGGTTGACGGATTCAAACTCTTCAAGCTGCCCCCGGGCGCGCCGGCATTGTACAACTCCATATCAACAGTGCCATTAAGATGGCTGGAACGCGTAATCGGGTGGCAATTGCCACACTGGAAGATATAATCGGTCGCAGTTGAGAGATTTGCAGTGCCGCCATATGCGGCTAAAGTCGCGTTGCCTCCAAAATGCCCTATGTGAGCGCCTGTGGCTGGCGGAGCGCCGTGACAGCTATCGCAAGCCATACTGCTGCCGGTATGGCAGCTTGTACAGTCGCTACCGGAGGAATGAGCCCCACCGGAATGACATCTGGCGCAGATATCAGTTGCATCAGTATAAGAAGTGTCGAGATAGCTGCTCTTGCCCTTGGGATGGCAGCTCGGATTCTGGCACACTCCCCGGTTGTCAATCCTGAGCAGGTTGCTCTTGATCTCATTATCGTAGTCGTGACCGCCCGTGAACTCAGGCCGGGTGTCTTGAGGCAACGTTCCATGCCCGGGCGGGGTAGCATTGCCGTCTGTGCCGGGCCAGGGCCCTGCCTGGATGATAGGTGTCATCTGCGCAGCAGTGCCGTGGGCTACGTGACAACCCAGACAGTTTAACTGAGTATTGTTGTGACAGCTATACCCGCAGGAATTTGACTCATACTGGTTTGTCGCAGGATTCCATACCGGCTTCTCATCTCCTGTCTTATGCCTGTAAGCGTAGATAGCGTCGCCGGAGTCGGTATTGCCCGGACCGGTGTGGTCCGTCTGCACAGCATGGTATCGGTCGTGGCACGAGGAACACCACTCACTCAACTGCTGACTGTACATAGGTGACGAGCCCAACATGCTGTACACCATGGTTGCATTGCCCGTATCCGGGTCCAGCACATAGGGGGCTGCATAGCTGGTCTCAGGCATCTTCGACACCACCCACGTCCCGCTGCCGGCGTCCCAGGTCTTGTTGCCCAGCCACGTATTGGAGAAGTCATCCGTGGTATAGCTCAGAATATTGGAGTTGGGATTCAATCTGGCGTATGTCAGTTGGTCGGTCACAAATACGGGCTGCATGTAAGATGGATCGGTAGGCTCGGGATTTTCGGGGATGCCAGAGCCTGCCGGGCTGCGGCTCAGCATGCGGTAAGTCAGGCCGTAGGCGTGAGGGTCGTGGCAGCTCACGCACTCCAGTTTGGAATTCGTATCGCCGGCGTTGGGTGTAGAGGACATGCCGGGATTATTCCACGAGCCCCAGACGGTGGTTGCACCGACCCCGGAAGGCAGGTACTCCTTGAGAGTATGTTTAGATGTCACATCCCGGGAAGATGTGCTGCCCACCGGGTATTGCCACTCATCAGGGTAGCTGGTGGGATAGCCCGGGGCTGCGGATGCCGCCAGGTTAGTGCTGCTGTTCATCCTGACCGTATCGAAGCCGCCTCCCCGCAGCGGGGCGTTATTCAAACGCAGGACTCCGTCGAGCACATTGGTCTGTGCCAGACCTGTATCGTGGCCGTGGCAGAACAAGCACAGGGCATCCTTGTCCCCGACCAGCAGGTCCTCCGCCGCAGCCGAGTGCGTCCTGTGGCAGCGGGCACAGGAATCCGGGGTATCGTCCCACATGCCGTGTATAGACTCAGTTTCATTAACATGGCAGGTCATGCATTCTCCCACCTGGCTATTGTGTTTCGCCACGTAGAGTTGTGTTGCATTGCCCATAGGGCCGGTCGGGTCCGCGTTGTGGCACAGCAAACAGTCCTCCGTACTACTGCCTCGGTCCGGTTCAGCGAGCACTGAAGATGCGCTCAGAACTATACACAAGGCCGCCAGCAATGCCACTGCTATACTGAAAATTAGTACCTTCGCCATAATGTAGTTACTCTACTAACTACGCTCCGATACTTGGGCAGAGCTTTGTGGAGGATAACATTCTGCACTGCGACAGATATGTTCTCTACTTTCAAGCCTCTCCCCCGCTCCAATCCGCCTCTAAAGGGGAGGGGCATAAAAGCCCCTCCCCTCGATACCAAGTAACTTGGTCCTATTGGAATGCTTCTTCGTAGCTCCCCTTTACCCCCGGTATGGCAGCCCGGATTACGGCACATGCCCCGTGTATACGGCCTCAGCAGGTCGCAGCAGCTACCAACATCATAGTCGCGGCCATTTGTGAAGAACGCGGTCCGGCTATGCATGTGCAGCCAGCCCTCCCCCGGGCCGGTGCCATCCCCGACGCTATTGTAGTTTCCGCCATCGGTGCCTGGCCAAGGCTCCGTCTTAACGATAGGCGTCATCTTCGCATCAGTCCTCTCTATGAGCTGCCCTCAGGGTCTTTAGAACTTAACACTGTGTCCCATTAACGAGGAGGCTGATAGGTGGTCGTCAACTTGCCCTTCTGATGGCATCTCTGGCATACGCCTCGATTGTCCAGCCTCAGCAGATTGCTGCGGCCGTCGCCATCATTGTCAGTGAAGTTGCCGGCACCGAGACTGGTGTCTTTCTCCAGCCATCCTTCGCCCATACTGGTGCCATTACCAAGTGTATCGTAGGCACCACCGCCTTCGCCCGGCCAGGGCTCTGCCTGCACCATTGGCGTCATGAACGCAGTTGTACCGTGCGCCACGTGACACGCCAGGCAGTTATACCCAGTGTTAGTGGCTGCTCCAGACGAACTTCCGTAGGACGTCGTGACCGGAGAGGTTTCATACCTGCTCGTGTTGCCATTCCAGACGACCGCCACATCGCCTGCCCTATGCCGATAGGCGTAGATGGCGTCGCCCGAGTCTATGAATGAAACGTCCTTAGGCGTATAGTACCGGTCATGGCACGATGAACACCACAGGATCAACTGATCGCTGTACATGTCCCTGGGTGTTTGCCACTGCGCTGTGGAATTCTGGTACCACGCCTGTGCGACAGTCCCATTATTGAAGTAGACCTTCGGAGCCGCGTAACTGCTAGGTCCCTTGGTTGAGCCCCCCAAAATAATTGGGGTCAACGTCCAGTTTCCGCCGTTCCAGGTCTTGTTGTAGATCAGGGTGTTGGAGTAGTCGCTGGTGGTGTAGCTCAGGATGGTGGTGTTGCCAGCCCACTTATTGAAGGTCAACTGGTCTGTGACAACGGTATTATTACCGGCGCCCGTCGGACCTCTCTTCAGCATGCGGTAGGTCAACCCGTAGATGTGCGGGTCATGGCAACTCACGCACTCCAGCGTAGTCAAGGCACCGGCTTTCGGGGTAGAGCTAATAGCGCCCGAGCCCCAGATTACACCCTCGACGTCCAGGCTGTGCGTGGAGGTCACATTCCCCGAAGCCGTGGCGTTACCCACCGGGAACTTCCACTCAAGAGTTGTCGTGTTGCTCCAACTGGTGTTCGTGGCATACCCCACCTTCGAGAGGTTTCCGCTGGCGCTGGTATTCATCTTAGCCTGCTCGAACCCGCCTCCTCGTAATGGCTCGCCACTCATGCGCAGGACGCCATCCAGCACGTTGGTCTGTGCTAGCCCTGCCGCACGACCGTGGCAGAATTCGCACAGAGCATCCTTGCCCATGGTCAGCAGTCCCTCGTCCACTGCGGAGTGCACCCTGTGACAGCGTGCGCAGGACTCGGGGGTGTCGTTCCACTCGCCGTGGATAGACTCATTGTCTACTGCATGGCAGGTCAAGCACTCCCCTACCTGGCTATCATGGAACGTCATGTACTTTTTCGTCGCATTGCCAGTCGCAGGGTCGGTTGGACTACCCTTATGGCACACAAGACAGTCTGCTGTGCTCTCGCCCTGGTCTGGTTCGGCAGATGCGAACTGTACGTCTAAGGCTACGCCAAATGCCACCAGCAAACCCAGGACTACCATTAGGGCTAAAACTTTTCTCATTCTTTCTCACCTCCTTCCTTTTATGTTTGGAATAAGCAAGCGTCTCATAAGGGGTTGGCCAGACCCCCTAGAAAGACCATACCTGAACCCGGTTATTGAAACGGTCGGCGATATAGATGCGCCCTGTTTCATCATTGGCCAGGTCGCTGGGGAAATAGAATTGGCCCGCTCCCCGGCCCTGGTCACCATACCTGTACTGTATCCTGACAGGGTTGCCCAGTGTAACAACAGCTACAGAGTGGCCCAGGCTATCCAGAACATGAAGCCGGCCCTCGCTGTCCATAAACAGGGAACGGGGCAGAGACAAGCCGGTACCATAGATAACATTCAGGAATTTCCCCTGTGAGTCGAAGACCTGGATGCGCGTGTTAGAGCTGTCAGCTACGAAAATCCGCCCCTGACTGTCAACAAGGATGTCGGAGGGAAACAGGAACATGCCGTTACCGGTTCCCGAGATTCCGAACTTCAATACCAGCTTGCCGGTGGGGTCGAAGACCATCACCCGGTGGCGTCCTTCGGTCTGGTCGGTGACATACATGTTGCCCGCCTTATCCATAGCCAGGCTTGTGGGAAACCATTGGAAGTTGGGGTCGTTGTCAGGAAGGAAAGTGCCGACTAATTCCCCGTCCAGTGTGTAAATCAAGACCTCGCGTTGGGAGCTGTCGATGACATAGAGGCGGTTGTCGGTGCCCACAGTAAGGGCATCCGGAGACCGCTCCTGCAAGGGGTTTGCCAGGGGAATGGTTATGGAACCAATAGGCTTGCCGGCACGATCAAAGACCAGGATGCGCTTATCGCCAGTGCCCTCGCTTACAAAGATGCGGTCGCCAAGAGGGCTTGCCGCCACTGCCAGGGGCTCTGCGATATTGTCAATGGAAAACACAAAGTGGGGGACAGATACACCTGCCGGAGCAGTAACAGGCGCCACCGCGGGCCTGCATGTAGCGTAAAAGAACAGAGAGACGCTGATAGCCACAACTGCCAGAAACAGAAGTATCAGCAGAATCAGGTCTCTGCGCTTGCGCCGTCTCTGAGTAGGTTCACCTTCGTTTTCCGTGATTTGTTCTGTCATAAACTTGCTCCTAAGACTTGCCGGCTCCCAATCGCGACAGTGCTCCAGCGGCCAGTCGGTGCCCGGGATTGATAGCCACTGCAGCGCGATAGGCGGCGATAGCCTCATCCCGCATATTCAGTTTTTCGTAACCCCAGCCCAGCCCCCAATAGGCATCAGCATTGTCAGTCATGGAAGCTACAACGGTCTTGAGTTGTTCTACGGCTTCAGCCACCTTGCCGGAGAAAAGGCTGGCCATGGCCTGGTTGTAGGCTGCCTTTACCTGCTCCCCCTGGCTCAGGTATAGATTGCCGAGCTGGCTATAGACCTCGGTAAAGTTGGGGACTAAACCCAGCGCCTGCAAGTAGCTGGCTTCTGCTTCCGTTACATTCCCCTGAGCCTCATAGACCTTTCCCAAAAGGAAAATCGCGTCTGCATGCATCGGATCCAAGATCATCGATTTCATCAGTTCCTGCTCTGCCGGGGCTAACTCTCCTTTTGTTAAATAGACCTTTCCCAGGTAATAATGCACGGTGGCTAAAGAGCCCCTTGTCGGAGCGACGGCCATCTCTTGGCTTAGAGCCAGTGCCCGGTTAAAATTGTCGATGGCTAGTTCCGCGTTTCCTTTCTCCATATAAGCCATTCCCAGCCCTACGTATGCTGCATAGGACGTGGGTTTATCCGGGTTAAAACTCAAAGCGTTTTCGTATGCGGAGATCGCTTTATCCAATTTACGCTGCAGCAAGGAGTTACTACCAAGTGCCGCCCACGCATTGGGGTCATGCGGGTTGTTCTTCAGGAATTGCTCAAGACTCTGTTCTTCTTTCTCCGTAGCAGAGATTGTTTGAGGGCGCTGCTGGTCCCATGCATAGTAACTAATGAAAGCTATTACAAGAATAATGAGAAGGACGAAAGTGAACTTGATTGCCCGGCTTACGCTAATGAACTTACCCAACTCTCCTCCAAACACCCATTTATTAATACATCGCAAATTGAGATGAAGGTGCTTCCCCTACCTCTATATGTATTACCCCTGCTGCAACTTGACCGCTTGTTGTGCCCATCCGAACATTTATTGTACGCATACGTAATAGTACTTGTGTACTAGATACTAAGGGACCAAACCTCCCATTGTAAGGGGTCTAATACCTGGTTTTCATGGGTATAGGGTACCCAATATCGGGAAACTTGGGTTGGGTGGGGAGAGAGCCAATAGAAGCGCTAAGTAGAGAGTTTTACTCTCCAAACAGTAGTTGATGCAGCCATAACACTAAATTCTCTGCCTAGTTGGCAGTTGCCTCTATCAATCCCCTGCGAATCGCATACCTGGTCAGGTCGTCACGATTTGATAGTCCAAGCTTACGGGTTAACGCCTGGCGGTGCTTCTCTACGGTTCTTCTGCTCAAAACCAGGGCTTCAGCGATCTCTCTATTCGTTTGGCCGGCAGCGAGCAGCCGCATTACGTCTTTCTCCCGCGAAGTTAGTGCAACATGATTTTCGCCATTTAAGCCAGTCGTAGCCATGACATAGCTTTCCATAAGGGCTTTTGCCACTGCCGGTGAGAGGTAGATTTGACCCTTGGCAGCATTACGTATGGCGCTAACCAGTTGCTCCGGTTCGCTATCCTTTAAGATATAGCCTGAAGCCCCCTCCCTGATCAAAGTGAAGAAGAACTCCTCATCATCGTGCATTGTGAGGATAATTACGTGAATATGCGGAAATTCCCTTTTAAGTAATTTTGTGGCTTCAATGCCATTCATTCCTGGCATAGCGATGTCCATCAGCACCACATCAGGCTGAAGTTGCATCACTTTCCCCAATACTTCATCTCCCTGTGCTGCCTCGCCCACAACTTCGAAGCCAGATTGTCCCTCGATTAATGACCTTATGCCTGCGCGTACAAGTGCATGATCGTCTACAATCAATACCCGGAGTTTATTCATAATTCAAATAACCTCCTTACTACACAGTCACACAGTCCCGAGTGGGATGCGGACTCTAATTATAGTGCCACGCCCAGCCCCGGATTCAATGTTCAATTGGCCTCCGACAACAGCGACTCTTTCCTGAACTCCGCGCAGCCCCCAAGAATCAGGTGCCTGCAATGCCGCATCGACATTAAATCCCTTGCCGTTATCTATTACAGTTGCCGTGATTTCCGATTCCTTCGCTACCACCTCTATGCTTACCTTGGATGCATTCGAGTGACGAATGCTGTTTGTAATGGCTTCCTGAATGACCCTGAACAATGTGGTCTCTATTTGAGGGGACAGCCGCTCATTTAGACCAACAGAATGGAGCCGCGTCTCAATATTTTGAGCTTCAAGTCGACTTTTAGCATAAGAGCGCAGAGCTGGAACCAAACCCAACTGGTCGAGCGCTTCGGGCCTAAGGTCGTAGATCATCTTGCGCAGGTCCGCCAGGGTCTGAGCCGCCAGGGAACGCGATTTAGATAACTTCTCCCTGGCTTCTATTGCTTCACGGGGCAGCGTATCTATCGCTCTTGCTAAATCCATCATAATCATCGTAAGGGCCTGCCCAGCCTCGTCGTGGAGTTCCCGCGCAATTCTCCGTCTCTCTTCCTCCTGCGCTGAAATGAGCCTCCCGAGAAGTTGTCCTCGGGAGATTGCCATCTTCTTCAACTGCACAGTTCTTTCGTCCACCCTTTGCTCCAGTTCACTCTTGGAATCCTCCAGAGCGTTAGCATATTGTTGGACGCGATCCGCCATTTCATTGAAGGTACTCGCTAAAATACCGACCTCGTCTTTAGTCTTAACATCAGCCCTGGCATTGAAGTCTCCCTGGGCTATCCTACGAGTCGAGAGCGTAAGCTTGGACAGAGGGTGCACTACTGCTGATCTGAACATAAACGACAGTGCTCCTCCAATGGTCACGAATGTGACACCAGCTATTAGACCCATTATTAAGGTCTGGTGCCAAATCTGAGCATCCAGAGGCCCGCGATCAAGTCCAACTTCGATAGCTCCTAGAATCTGCAGGTTGGGATCGTGACATGCGTGACATTCCGGTTTAGTCAGAACGGGAAGGATTATGCATACTTCGGGATACCCGTATCGATTCTCAGTTCTGCTAACGGTCTTCCCAGATGCCAGTGCTAAAGCGAGTTCAGCATCATTCCTTGTCTGTCCTATCTCATCCAACTCGCCCGATGCATAAATCTTCTGCGCACTAGAATAGATCACAACTTCATTTATGATTGATCCCGCAGATATGCGTTCTACGGCATCTAGTATGTGAGCTTGATTCGCGTCCAGCATATCGTGTGTTAACGAATCGTGAAGCGCTTCAGCCAAGGTAAGCGCGGACTTCTCGAACTGAGAAAGTGCAGCCCGTTTCTGGAAATTGAGCATCACGGCAGCACCACTTATGCCAACAATTAAAAGGATTACGAAAATCAGCGCTGTGATTTTGTATTGAAGTTTCAAATTCTCTTTTACCGTCAGGCAATGTACCTATATGGTCATGTAGTGTGCGTTAGCGGACATTATATCAGAAGCTTACGTTTAAGTCAATGCATTTCCCCGCTATTTTCTGTCAAGCACAGGTATATATTTATAGACAAGGCGAGGTGGTTTTTAAGGGATATTGCTGAATGATTTTTCAAAACGCTTGACAAAGTTGCCTGAGTTGTTGTAAAATGACCGCATGCGTACACTACATGATAGCGTACGTAAGCATATAGGACACCGTGACGAGCGGAAAACTGAGATGCTTTCGGCAAAGGTTGGTCAGTGCTTTCACGGTTTTTTTCATGTCCCTGGCAATTCTAGCGTCTTTAAAGTAATCGATGAATGCTCAAGAGGTTGTGCTTCCGAGAAAACATAGCCGCCCCCAAAATATCTCTCATTAAGGACGATCACCTTGAGGAAATGGCTTATTATATTAGCAGGCGGGTTTTTAGTAGCAGCTTTATTTTCCGTTTTGATCTTTGGTAGAACAAACGCATTAGACCAAAATCGATGCCTGTCTTGTCACGGTGACCCCAATCTTGTTCGGATCAATCGTGATGGTACTAAAACATCACTATATGTAAAGGAAGAGTTTCTTAATACATCGGCACACAGGTTCATAGACTGCACCACATGCCACGCTTCTGATCCCCATAAGGTTATTACACCTTTAGACAAAATATCCTTGGCTGAAAAGTGCGGAACTTGCCACAAATATCAATATGACTTACACCGACAGAGCATTCACGGGGAGCAGTTAGCTCTGGGGAATCCCGATGTAGCCACCTGCGTTGATTGTCATAGTACCACAAGCAATCCGCACAACGTGATACGGGTGCTCGAGTATAATGCTCCAACCTATAAGAAGAATACTGCTCAAACCTGTGCTAAGTGCCATAATAATGAAGAGTTAATGGCAAGCTATGGCATTGTAGAGAAAGTATATGACTCCTACATGCGAAGCTTTCATGGCAAGGCGATACAACTCGGCACGTATGAGATCAGCCAGCTGGATAAGGCTACTTGTATTAACTGTCACGGTACTCACGATATAAAGAGTGTCGCTGATCCCAACTCTCCGGTAGCAGGTGTGGAGAATCTAGCCAAGACCTGTGAACAATGTCATCAAGGAGCTGGTATAGAGTTTGCTAAGAGTTTTCTCGGGCATAAGGAAGCCTCACCCAAGAATCACGCCGTAGTTTTTTTCACGGAGAAATTCTTCTTAACTTTAACCGTCTCGGTAATCTCCTTCGCCGTGCTAATAGTAGGGATGGCCGTGATAAGATGGGGGCTAAATAGATGGAAAGAGTAGATAGAGCACCTGCGAGCAAATCTGTTGTTCGTGAAAAGGATATCGTTCGTTTCGACAAACATCAGATCATCCAGCACATCGTGCTCTTGGTTACCTTTATCGTGTTAGCTTTGACCGGGCTGCCTCTGAAATTTCACGATTGGTCAGTTAGCCAGTGGTGGATCGAGGTGTGGGGAGGTATTGAGACCACCCGCTCTATTCACCGCATCGCCGCATATATAATGATCGCGGATTGTATCTATCACCTGTTGTATGTGGGCTATGGCACCTTTGTACTCAAGAGACCATTTCCAATTAAGATGGTCCCTTCTCCACGCGATTTCATGAATTTGTTTAAGGAAATCCAATATTTTATGGGATTAACCAAGGAGAAGCCCCAGTTCGACAGATTCAACTGGAGGGAGAAGTTCGACTACTGGGCGATATTCTGGGGGATGCCGGTCATAGGTCTCTCTGGCTTCATCATGGCATATCCCGTCTTCGTGACCAAGTTTCTGCCCGGTTGGATTGTCCCAGCCGCAATTATCGCTCATGGTGACGAGGCAATTCTGGCAGTATGCTGGATTGCCTTGGTACACTTTATCTTCAACCATCTCAGCCCGGGGAACTTCCCACTTAATAAATCCATATTCACAGGGAAGATGTCAAAGGAACGATACCGAAAGGATCATCCTCTGGAATATGATAGAATAGCGGAATATGATAGAATAGTGGGAACCGAAGAGGGAAAGGAATAATATTATTGAAAAGATATCTGCGTGAGATTTTTGACGATCGGCTAACAAAGGCTGCCGCCGTACTGCTTTTTCTCATCGTTGTTGTACTGGCTTTCAACACATTCTCCGATTTCACCACAAGGTTTCCTCTTTTAGGCATGTTCAGTTTTTCCTTAGAGCCAGTTTTGTTTCTAGTAGGCGGGGCAATTTTTGTCCTTGCCATTAGAAGAATTTAAGCGAGCATAAAGACAATGGAACAAAATAAGCGACATCGTAAGAAATTATTTTTCCTCGCTTTTGCCGGGGCATTAGGGGTAGCAGCAACAGTCATTGGCGGATTCCAACTCATGCAATTCACCGAATCTACTGACTTCTGCGGCCGCCTTTGTCATCAGGTAATGTACCCTGAGTACGCAGCATATCAAGCTTCCCCCCATTCTCGTGTTGATTGTGTGGGCTGCCATGTAGGATACAGCGCTGGCTGGATGGTGAAATCCAAGATAAGTGGCATACCTCAGATGTTTGCCACTGTTTTCAAGACCTATGACCGCCCCATCCCGGGACCCGTGAAGAACCTCCGACCCGCCCGTGACACCTGCGAAAATTGCCACAGGCCCGAAAAATTCTCCGGTGACCTGGTTCGCGTCATTCGCCACTACCAGTCTGACGAGAACAATACGGAAGAGGTTATTACACGGGTTCTTAAAGTTGGCGGGGGACACACAGCAGCGGCTCGTGACATCCACTGGCATATCGCAGCTACGGTATGGTATTTACCTTTAGATAAAGAGCGCCTGCAGATCGGATGGGTAGGAGTCGAAGGTGATAACGGTAAAATGATGCAATTCATCGACCCGGATAAGGCAACTGAGATCAATCCCGAGCTAATAGAGAATGAGAAGCGGCTTATGGATTGTATTGACTGCCACAATAGAGCGACACATATCTTTTATTCACCGAATGAATTGATTGATTCGGCAATCGCCGAAGGCAGGATAGACCGCAGTCTCCCATTCATTAAGAAAGAAGGGCTTGCGGCTTTAGATCACCCGAGTTCCAGCTTAGATGAAGGCGCCAAGAAGGTGGAAAGTATAGAGGAGTTCTATCGCACTTCCTATCCCCAGGTCTACGAAGAAAAGCGTGCATCTCTTGATGCAGCGATTGTTCAACTGAAAGAGATTGCACGGCTAACTACATTCCCCTATATGAAAGTTGACTGGAATACCTATCCTAACAATCTAGGTCACCTGCAATCTCCGGGATGCTTCAGGTGCCATGGCAAGCTAGTCGCTACAACTGGCGATAAAGAGGGCACACCAATTGATGCCGGTTGCAATTCATGCCACTACCCCTTGCCTTCTACTATAGAATGAGATGAATCAGAGTATTCACTACAACCTCGGGAGTGACGTTAAAAGGATATTGAGTTTCAAAATCAACGCCTTTTTCGTTTATAGAGGGGGGAGGGTTAAGGATGAAGGATTTAGACAAACAGCAGCATGCCAGTCCAGCCGATCCCAGGAGACCGCATCTGCTGAAACGGAAAAGGGTTATCTTCGCCGTGATTGTAGTGGCTCTTGCCTTAGGCATCCTGGTATACATGGGTATGAGTCAATTCACAACCTATTATCTCACTGTCAGCGAGTTCCTGGGAAAGGGAGACTCCATAAACGGCAAACAAGTACGTGTGACAGGTCAGGTCGTCCCTGAATCCGTAAACTGGGATACCGGTAATTTTACTCTCAGCTTCACTATAGCTGACGGAAACGCAAGCCTCCCTGTCGTCTATAAAGGTGTTGTCCCCGACGCCTTTAAGGCAGGACAAGATGTTGTGGTGGAAGGTAAATACGATCCACCGGGTCTGTTCCTCGCAAGCAAACTGATCACGAAGTGTCCTTCAAAATACGAGCCCTCGCAATAAGTCGGTGCTGAGAGGAGTTGGTGGTGGCTGATATCGGCTATATTGCACTAATTCTAGGATTCCTTGTCTCTATCTACACGGCTACAGCTTCTTTTGTTAGTCAGAGGAAGCATTACCAGAAGCTGGCAGCCAGCGCCCGAAACGGCATTTATGTGACTTTTGGGTTGGTTTCGCTAGCGGTAGCAGCCTTGCTCTACGCCCTGGTGACGCATGATTTCCGAGTGGAGTATGTAGCCTCTTATACCAGCCGCGATATGTCGTTGCCATACCTGTTCAGCGCCCTATGGGCGGGCAATTCCGGCTCGCTGCTGCTATGGGGTTGGTTAATCTCACTATTTTCGGTGGCGGTGGTGCTGTGGAAAAGGGCCTCGACCAAAGAATTGATCCCCTATGTAAGCTCGGTAGTGATGGTCGCCACAGCTTTCTTTCTCCTGCTACTGATCTTTGTCGTCAACCCCTTCACTAAGTTATCTTCCATACCACTGGATGGCACCGGGCTCAATCCCCTGTTGCAAAATCCTGGCATGATCATTCACCCGCCGACCCTGCTGGCAGGTTTTGCGGGATTAACAATTCCTTTTGCTTTCGCCATAGCTGCTCTGGTTACTAACAGGACAGACCGCGACTGGCTGGCAGACTTGAGAAGATGGGTATTAATTTCCTGGATATTCCTCAGCATTGGCAATGTACTGGGAGCTTGGTGGGCCTACGTTGAACTGGGGTGGGGCGGATACTGGGCTTGGGATCCGGTGGAGAACTCGTCTCTTATCCCCTGGTTAGTGGCCACGGCTTTGCTACATTCGATCATTATGCAGCGCACAAGAGGAAGGCAGAAGCTATGGACAATAGTGTTAATTATTGCGGCTTTCAACCTTCCGATTCTAGCTACTTTCCTTACTCGGACGGGGGTGCTGTCATCGGTCCACGCGTTCCCTGATACCGGGATGGGCCCATTATTCCTTGGCTTCATGGGATTGAATGTGATTGGCTCCTCTATATTAGTCTATAATCGCCGCCATCTTCTCCAAAGCGATCAGGCATCGGATTCCCTCCTTTCCAAGGAGGGGTCTCTACAGGTTAGCAACATAATTTTTATAATAGCAACTGCTATAGTCTTAGTGGGAACCCTATTCCCTCTGCTCATTGAGGTGTTCGGAGGGGACAAGGCGAACCTACAGCCCCACTTTTTCAACATCACGGTCGGCCCCGTCTTCCTAGTCACTATTTTATTAATGGGAATATGCACTCTCATCGGCTGGAAGCGAACAAATCTACTAACTTCGCTACGTGGTTTTGCCCTACCGTTGGTGGTGGCCTCGATCCTGGGCTTGACCCTAGCCTTTGCTACATCGACAGCCGTCTGGGCGGTTTTCTCCTTCTCCTTGTGCGCCTTCCTGGTTTGTGCTGTTTTGGTTGAAGTCTATCGCGGCATAATGACCCGGAGCAAGGTGCGGGGAGAGAATCCCCTCAAAGCCTTCGGCGGGTCGCTATGGTCAAATAAGCCTCGCTACGGTGCAATGATTGTTCACTTGGGCATTGCCGTTATCGCCATCGGCGTCATCGGTTCCTCAGCCCTTCAGGTAGAAAAGGAGGTCTCCCTGACACCGGGCCAGTCAGCGACCATCAATCAATATACCATCACATATACCGGTATCCAAACTCGATCTACCTCATCTATGGACATTGTAGCGGCCACTATGTCAGTAAAAAATGGCGGAGCGCTTATTGGCGAGATGGTACCGGAGAAGTTATTCCACCACAACTTTGAGCAACCGGTGACAGAGGTCGCTATTCGCTCTACCTTGCGCGAGGACCTCTACATTGCCTTGGCCGGTTGGGACGCAGATGGCACCGCAGCTTTCCAGATAATGGTTAAGCCGGCTGTCAAATGGATATGGATCGGGGGTGGGTTCCTCATGTGCGGGGGCTTAATCGCACTTTGGACGCAGAAAAAGCTGGCCTTAAGAACCAGTGTGAGGTAAAACATGACAGTTGCCATTACACTACTGCTGATCATGGCCATTCTCTTTTCCCTCAGTTACCCTTGGCTCAGGCCAAGAGCCAGCACCTCAAGCCCAAGAGTTAATAACTCTCAAGCAACGTCGATAAAGACGCTGGAAGACGATATTGAGCAGGATATCAAGCGGCTGCGCCAGACAGGTAAGCCAGCTCGCGGCGTATGCCGCAAGTGTGGGGCAGAATATCCAAAGGAGGGGCGCTTTTGTCCTCAATGTGGCACAAAACTATAGTAGCTCAGGGAATTGCTCTGCTGGCACTGATCGTGCTGGGGGTACTGCCTGTTAACGCACAGGACGCCAGCGGCGTCGTACAAGGTCAGGTAATCAACCAGTCCCAGGATGGAGGTAATACTAGTCAACTAAACGTAACTCTTAACGCTTACTTAGCGACAAACCACCCGGGAAATACAACTACCTGGTTATACGTGGGTAATGCTACCGCGACCACAGATGACCAGGGAGGTTTCGAGTTTACCGGCCTGGGCACCGGGACAAACTATACATATCAATTGGAGCTGGTATACCAAGAAGCTCACTATTACTTTGATCCGTTCCGCTTAGATACGGAGACATCAGTCAAAACAACCACACTGGCGGTTTATGATTCAACATCCAGCGAGCAGCCGATCAAGATAAGCCGCGCACACATGATTGTCAATGTCACGCCACAGAGCTTAGATGTGACTGAGTACTACGTGATAGTTAACAGCGGTAACAAAACATACGTGGGATCGAGCGAAGTCAGCCCAGGAATAAGAGAAACCCTGAGGTTTTCATTACCTCCACAAGCAGTCAATCTTGATTATGGCGGCTCTTTAGATCCATACTTCATCGTGAACTGGGGGAACGGATTTTCTGATACCGCCATATTAGCTCCTGGGAGCAAGGAGATACTCTTCTCATATAACCTAGACTACACATCAGATTCTTACCAGATACCTCTG
>Ga0315285_10003044_pt1 | contig 17538 bp, 14 predicted proteins | sample YL17G09_36_MG_FD_203698 | JGI IMG/M metagenome (GOLD analysis project Ga0315285, IMG submission 203698) | Sediment microbial communities from Yellowstone Lake, YNP, Wyoming, USA - YL17G09_36 | ecosystem: Environmental > Aquatic > Freshwater > Lake > Sediment | place: USA: Wyoming | collected... | reverse complement strand
CTTAGATGCCGTGTAGCAGGCAGTCAAGGGGCGTGTGGCGGGGCGTCCTCGCCTACTGCGCACGTCGCGGTTGCTGAAGGGCGCAGAGGGAGAAGGGCGCCTCCCTTTGACTTCGGGCTTGATCTCTTGTCACTGCTTGAGTTATAGGAGTGGGAGTTCCCTCGGACGAAGGTCCTGGTCAAGGCGGCGAGGTCTTCATCAGAAGAGGAACGTCGGGGTGTGCGCGCGGCCCATTTAGCTCGGAGGGGGATCGCCCCGGGGAACGGGCCCTGGGCCGGTACAAAGGCGCGGGGAGCGAACGGCGCCGAGAGGGAACCGCATGGTCTGGCAGGTCGCTGTCGTCGTCCTCCTCATCTTTGTCGTCGCCGTCGTGCTTGCGCTCGTGCACGGGGACGTGCGTCTTTGGCTGGCGGCGCGGCGCGATCCCTCGCGGTCAGTCCGCGCGACGCGGCGGCTGGCGCGGCGCAGCGTGGGGGCGGCGTTGCTGCTTGTCGCGCTGGTTCTTCTGGCATTTCCGCCCGCCTCATCTCTCACGCGGGCGGGGCAGATGAGGAAGTTGGGGATCTGTCTGTCGATCTGCGGGGTCGTCGTACTCATCGCAGTTCGCGACTTGCGCGTGATGCGGGGGGAGATGCGGCAGGAGATGCAGGACTTGGCCGCGAAATCGGTCCAAGACTTGCGTGACTCCCTGAAGGGGGCCGCCCAGGAGCGGCGGAAGTAGTCGCGGATCGGCGCGGCGAGCCGGCGTTGGGAAGAGGAAGGGAAAGCTTTGACAGGCACGTTGTGGCAGCGCTTTTCTCTTCGCACGCAGATGCTCTTGATCTTCGTGGGGTGTCTGGGATTGGCGGGGATCAGTACGGTTTTCCTGAACGCCTACCTGATCGCGAGTCTCACGGAGAGCATGCGCCGACAGGCGCTCAATCTGACTTTGGACGTGGGCGAGAGAGCTTCGCGAGAGATAGCGGCCTTGCTGGAGGAGGACGGGACGGAGCGTCTGGCCGAGATCCAGCACAATCCGAAGCTGGGCCGCCAGCTCGACATCATCCTGGGCATCGACAAGAAGGTGCTCTTGGTGCGAGTGGATGACGCCAACGGCGTGACCGTGTTTGCGGAAGGGGGGATCGACCCCGACGTGGTCGAGTTGCGCACGCACGACGAGAGCTTCGAGGAGAACGTCCGGGGCGGGGACTTCGATCACGTCCGTGAACAGCTGCGCAAGAGTCATCCCAAAGTGAGGATCGAGGAAATCCCGATTCGCAGCAAAAACGGGCTCTTGGGCCATCTGCGGTTCCTGATCTCCGAAAGCCCGATCTACGCGGACATCGAGGCCGCCTCAGCCGAGGTAACCCGGCTCTTGTGGAGCGTGCTGTTGGCTTTCGTCGGCGTCCTTACTCTGGCCCTTTACCTGATGACGCGGCTGTTCCGCCGACACGTTTCTCTGCTGGGCGAGAACCAGCGGCTTGACCGGATGGCCTACCTCGGCACCCTCGCGTCGGGGTTGGCCCACGAGATACGCAATCCCCTCAACGCCATGGCCGTCAACCTCACCGTGGCCGATGAGGAGATTCGCGAGGGAGGAGAAGACTCGCCCGAGATCGTTCGCCGCGCGCTCGGCATGATCCAGCGCGAGGTCGCGCGCCTGAGCCGGTCCGTGACGAGTTTCATGGAGTTCGCCCACCCGGAGGTCAATCGCCAGGAGCGGACCGAACTGAGTCCCCTGCTGTCGGAAGTGCTGGAGCTGGTCCGGCCGCAGATTGAGGAGTCGGGCGCCGAGGTCGAGGTGGATCTGCCGGAGAACGCGGCGGTCATGGCCGATTTTTCGGGGCTTCGCCAAGTCCTCTACAACGTGATCCTCAACGGCCTTCAGGCGATGATGTCCTCGCGGAACGGCGATCGACCCCGTCGTCTCATCATCGGGGGTCGGCGCGAATCCGCGCAGTGGTTTCTGTGGATCGAGGACACGGGTCCGGGTCTGCCTGCGGGCGGAGAGGAGCGCATTTTCGAGGTGTTTCACACCACGAAAGCGGGCGGGAGCGGCTTCGGGCTCGCCATCGCCCGAGGGATCATTGAGGCTCACGACGGCGACATCCGCGCCCGCCCGGCGGAGTCGGGCGGGACGCGCTTCGAGATCACGCTGCCGGAAACGGGGCAGAAGGGAAAAGGGCTGCGCAACCGATAGGCAGGGAGGCGCAGGGGGATGCCGGCGAGGTCCGCGGCCTGCCTGTCGGCAGACAGGGCGCCCGTTTTCCGGCCTCTTGCGGCGCCGACGCTCTGGCCAGGCGCTGGCGGGAAGAAACCCTCTTCTCGGGGAGTCCTGTTGGCATTCCGGTTGCTATCTTGCACTTGGAGGGCCAAACTCCCCAAGCGGGTCGGCTCTTGAACCGCCTGCGATCTCAGGACTCATGGAATCCCTCGTCCCGGCGATGAGAGGCGGAGACTCTCGCTCATGACTCGGACGCTTTCGCGGTTGCAGAGCCACCTTCGCCGCAGACTGCTGATCGGCTTGCTTGTCTTTGCGCCTTTCGGCCTGACGATCTTTGTTCTCTGGAAGCTGGTGACGTGGGGAAAGGACCTGTTGACCCGGCCGATTGACGCCCTTCTGCAGCAACTGCTCAGAAGCCATCCGGATCTCCTCCGCAGGCTTCTGGTCACCGACGCGACCGGCGGGGTCAGATTGTGGTTCGACTATGCGGCCCTTTTCGTTTCCATTCTGCTGACGTTGACCGGCCTCTACCTGATCGGCGTTCTTTCGGCGACCTTCTTTGGCCGGCGCTACATTGCCCGTGGGGAGAAGCTGTTGCTTCGCATACCCGGGGCCCAGTTCGTCTACAACACCGTCAAGCAAGTGGTGGAGATGCTCTCCCGGCCCAGATCTCAAGCGTTTAAGAAGGTCGTCTTGGTCGAGTTTCCCCGGAAGGGAGTGTGGGGCGTTGCGTTCTTCACCGGGGTCACGACAGATCCGGAAACGGGCGAGTTGCACGTGAACGTGTTTCTTCCGAGCACGCCCAACCCCACAACCGGTTTCCTTATGGTGATGAAGCCGAGCGAAGTGCTGCTGACCGACCTGCCCGTTTCCGAGGCAAGCCGTTTCGTGTTCTCCTTCGGCGTGGTGGAGCTCGGCCAAATGAAGACCCGGCCCTTCCCCATCGAGGAGTACCGCGGGCAACAGACGGGAGAGAGGGCGCGGGGACAAGAGGATGAGGCCGGCGGGGCGCCGGTGAAGGCCGGCGGGGCGCCGGTGAAGGCCGGCGGGGCGCCGGTGAAGGCCGGCGGGGCGCCGGTGGAGACGAGCCGTTGAACGAAGAGCAGGGACGAGAGAAAGCTACGCTCCTCATCGTGGACGACGACGCGGATAACCTCGAGAGCTATTCCATGGGCTTCTCGCGCCGGCCCTATCGCCTCTTGACCGCCGGGGGAGGGGCGCGCGCTCTGGAAATCCTCCGCAATGAAGAAGTCGACGTGGTGTTGACGGACCTGAAGATGCCGGACATAGACGGTCTTGAGGTGGTTCGCGCCGCCGCCGCGCTTCCGGTGCCGCCCGTGCCCATCGTGATCACGGCCTACGGCACGATCGAGTCGGCGGTGGAGGCGATGCGCCTCGGCGCTTTTGACTACGTGACGAAACCGGTGAATCTCCTCGAGCTGCGGGCCAAGGTGGAGAAAGCGCTCGAGGTCCGATCTCTGCGTGTGCGGAACCGCGAGCTGCAAGGGCTGCTCGCCGACCAGTTCGCGTTCGAGGGCGTCATGGGGACAAGCGATCAGATGCGGGAGGTGATCGAACAGGCGCGCCTCGTGGCCCGGTCCCGCGCGTCGGTGCTGATTGAGGGGGAAAGCGGAACGGGCAAGGACTTGGTTGCTCGCTCCGTTCATTTCAACAGTTCCCGCAGAGGAGGGCCGTTCGTGCCGATCCACTGCGCCGCCATACCGGAGACGTTGCTGGAAAGCGAACTGTTCGGTTACGAGAAGGGGGCGTTTACGGGCGCCCACCAGCGCCGCATCGGCCAGTTCGAGAGCGCCGACGCGGGGACCGTCTTCCTCGACGAGCTGGCGGAGATTCCTCTTCCGACTCAAGTGAAGCTCCTTCGCGTTCTCGAGCAACGAGAGATCACGCGAGTGGGGTCCACGAAGCCGATCCCGATTGACATTCGCCTCGTGGCCGCGACGAACAAGAACTTGGCCCGCGAGGTGGAGGAAGGCCGCTTTCGCGAGGACCTCTATTACCGCCTGAACGTGGTGCGGATTCGCATGCCTCCCTTGCGGGATCGCCCCGAGGACATCCCCCTTTTGGTCAGCCATTTCCTGAAGGAGTTCGCGAAGGAAAACAATCGCCCGCCTCTGAGGATCGCTCCCGCGGCGCTAGACCGGTTGATGCGCGCACCCTGGCCGGGCAATATCCGCCAACTGCGCAACGTGGTCGAGCAGATCGTTGTGTTTGCCGACTCGGACACGGTGGAAGTGGCCGACCTCCCTCCTTCCCTGCGGGCCTTGGAGGGCGGGGGGGAAAAGGCCCAAGGGCCCGCAATGAGCGCTTCTCAGAGGGCAACGGCCGACGGACAGGCCGGAGCGGCCGCCCCGTCACCCTTGGTGAACCCGCAGGGGGTGACCTTGGCGGACCTGGAGCGCAACCACATTCTCAGGACCTTGGAGGGACTGGACGGGAATCGGACCCGTGCCGCAAAGGTTCTGGGGATCAGCCGGCGGACCTTGCAGCGGAAGCTGAAGGAGATGGGACTGGGCAACGAGTAGCGCGTCAATATGACGCATCTATCTGAAGAAGGCGCCGATCTGCGCCAAGATGACGCGCTTGGGCCGGGCTCGAACCGGCCGATGTGGCCATGCTAAGATCGTGAGGAAGCGGCTCATGGCGCCATTTGGGCCAGCCAAAACACGCTCCTGGTTGCTCGTAGTCGCTACGGGGGCGATTCTCCTCTTCGGGCTGCCCCGCGCGAGCGCTCAGTCGGATCTCATGCGCCGCCTGATCGAGGAGGATGAGACGGCGCCTAGCACGCCAAGTGCGGCGGCGAAGTCCGTGCCGGCGTCTTCCGGATCGCAGGTGGAGAAGAAACCGGACGAGAAGGCCTCCGAGCAAAGCAAGAAGTCCTCCGAGAAGAGCTCCAAAGCCGAGATCGCGGAGGAAGAACCCGTGATCGAGGCGCCGGAGGGGGAGACGCGGGCGAACAAGGGCAGTGCGGGCAAGAGCCGAGCAGAGGAGAGTCCCACGCCGGCGACTGCGAACGAAAGGACTTCGCGCAACGCCCGGGAGACTGATGCTGCAAAGGCGGCGGGAACCGCCGCTTCGCAGGGCACGGGGAAGGATCTGCCGACGAGCGCCACGCTCGAAGAGACGGCCACCCCCCGGGCCAGTGAAGAGGACATATTCCCTGAAGCAGAAGGCGACGCTTCGCCTCGGGCGACCGCAGCCCCGCACCCGCCGGAATCGGTCCAGGTCGCCGTCCCCAGCCCGTCAGGCTATTCCCCAGCCACCCGGACCCCGAGACCTTCCGCGACCCCGTCGCGAGAGTTGCCCGAGGCGAAGGCGACGCCCTCGCCGCTAATCCCTATGTCCACCCCCACGCCGATCCCTTCGCCGACCCCTTCGCCAGCCCCGTCGCCAACGGCCACGATGCCGGAGCTCCTGGACGGGCTTCTTCCCAGTCTGACTCCGAGAGGCCAAGCGGAAGAGATTGTCGCCCCGACCCCGACGCCAACCCCGTCCGCGCCGGACCACGAGTTGCAGGTTGAGGCGAGAGTGGAGCCCTCACGCGAACGCCATCCTCGAAACAGGAGTCTGGCATACACCGTCGCCGTGAGCTGGAGCGGGTCGCCGGACGAAATCGCCGTGACCTTCCCGGAGGGGCTGTCACTGGACAATCTGGAAGCCTCGACCCCCGCGCGGGAAGTTGCTCCGCCCTCTTCGGTTGGGACAGGACGATGCCGGACGGTTTGCACCTACTTCCTGGGACCGCGTGAGGAAGGGGGGGCCCGTGTTGGGGCGTTGCGGCTGAAGGTGGCGATGAAAGACGGAGGCGGGGTTCTCTCCGGCGGCAGGTTCCTCGATGAACTGGCCGTTGGGGAGCAGAGCCTGTTAATCGGCGGCCCTGCGGGGTCCTGGGGCAAGCGGACCGCGGCGTTCTTTGGCTTGCTCGTGGCGGCTGTGGCCGGCTTCTGGGGCCTCTCGATCGCTCGGGCGCTGATTCATAGGAAGAGGTACTCCGATGCCATCCAGGAGGCATATCCTTCGGTGGACGAGCGGCTCACGGGGGAGTTGGCCGCCCTGGACCTGGCCCTGGTCCGCGGCGACATCGAGGATTTCTACGGCAAAGCTTTCGCCTTGTTATGCCAGCTCCTTCAGGGACGGAATCTCCTGGACGGGGTCTCGCCGGACTCGAAGGAGATCGTCGAGAGTCTGCGGGCGCGGGAAGTCGACCCCGCTTTCCTCGACTGCGTGGAGTCCATTGTTCACCGGTGCGACGCCGTCAACCTTCGCGGTGAACGACCCTCCGGAACCTCCCATGCGAAAATGACGAAGGATCTGCGGACCGTGATTCGCATGCGCCCGCACGTGGCGAGCAGGCAGTCGCAGGTGGCCGGCAAGAAGAGGCAGAAAGCCCCGGCCGACCATTCCTGAGCGCTCCCCCTCCCTGTCCGGCCGCCTGCCCGCCCGCAGCCGACCCGCCCGGGTCCGCCTCCCTCCTTGCCTTGATCCTCTCGTCCCCGTGGAGACGGCTCCCCGGCTCCGGCCGGTGCGATCTCTGCGTGCTGCCTGAGTTCCTGTGACGCCCGGCATGAATCTCGCAAGACATTCTTCGAGGGGGCCTCGACGGGCCAATCTGACACACCTGAGTGGAGGATTCTCGAATGGTCGTTGCGCAGGAAATCGCGGAGATCAACGCGCGGGTCGCGGCGGAATCCCAGTTTGTCGAGGTCCTGAAAAGCGAGATCGCCAAGGCGGTAGTCGGCCAGACTCGGACCGTCGAACGTCTCCTCATCGGCCTTCTGTGCGGAGGGCACGTTCTGCTGGAGGGAGTGCCGGGCTTGGCCAAGACCCTGCTGGTAAAGACTCTCGCTTCCGCCATCCAAGCCTCATTCCGCCGCCTGCAGTTCACTCCCGACCTGCTGCCGGCGGACCTGATCGGCACGATGATCTACCAGCAGGAACGCGGCACGTTCACCGTGAAGAAAGGCCCCATCTTCGCGAACGTCGTCTTGGCCGACGAGATCAACCGGTCCCCCGCCAAGGTCCAGAGCGCTTTGCTCGAAGCCATGCAGGAGCGCCAAGTCACGATCGGCGACGCGACCTACCCGCTTCCCGATCCCTTTCTGGTTCTGGCCACGCAGAATCCTATCGAGCAGGAGGGAACCTATCCGCTTCCCGAGGCGCAGGTGGATCGCTTCATGCTCAAGGTGAAAGTGGACTATCCCTCCAAGGAACAGGAGCGCGCGATTCTCGATCACGTGGCGGGCCGCGAGCCGCCGCGGATTCTGCCGGTTGTGACGCTCGACCAGGTCCTCAAGGCGCGCACGGCAGTCAATGCCATATACATGGATGAGAAGATCAAGAACTACATCGTCGATCTGGTCTTCGCGACTCGCATGCCGGCCGAGTACGGCGTCCCGGCGGAAGGACTGGTCGATTACGGCGCGTCGCCGCGATGCACGATCTACCTCGCCCAGGCGGCGCGGGCCCTCGCCTTCCTTCGTCATCGGGGACACGTCATCCCGGACGACGTGAAGACGATCGGGCCCGACGTCCTGCGCCACCGACTGATTCTGAGTTACGAGGCGGAGGCGGAAGAGAAAACGCCCGAGGACATCATCGGATTGCTTTTCGACAACGTCGAGGTGCCGTAGGAGGTCCTCCGCTCGGAGTTCGGAATGAAGAACGAAGCGGCGTCTCCATCGTCCGAAACGAATGAGCGGATGCGCGAGATTCTCAGGCGCGTTCGGCGCATCGAGATCCGTTCGCGCAAGGCAGTGAACGACGTTTTCGGGGGCGAGTACCACTCCGTTTTCAAGGGACGCGGCATGGAGTTCGATGAAGTCCGCGAGTACGCAGCGGGCGATGAGATTCGCGATATCGACTGGAACGTGACGGCGCGCACGGGCAAAGCGTTCATCAAACGGTACGTGGAGGAGCGCGAGCAGACCGTGTTTTTCGTCGTCGACGTCTCGGCGTCGAGCGAGTTCGGCACGGGTGAGCGGATGAAGGGGGAGATCGCGGCTGAGATCTGCTCGGTGCTCGCCTTCTCGGCCATTCAGAACAACGACCGGGTCGGTCTTCTCACTTTCAGCGACGACGTGGAGGAGTTGATCCCGCCGAAGAAGGGCCGCAAGCACGTGTTGCGGGTGGTGCGGGAGTTGCTTTTCGGTCAGCCGCGCGGCCGGGGAACGAACCTGTCCTTGGCCATCGAGACCCTCAATCGCGTACTCAAGCGGCGCGCCATCGTCTTTCTGGTGTCCGACTTTCTTGCGCCCGATCTGCGCGATCCGCTTGTTCGCGCCAACCAGCGTCACGACCTGATCGCCATCCGCCTCAGCGACCCGCGCGAGGAGGTCCTGCCGCCGATGGGCATCATCGAACTGCAGGACGCCGAGACGGGCGAGACGATGCGGGTGGACGCCGCAAGCCGAAGCGTTCGTGAGCGCTTCGAGGAGTCAAACCGAAAGCGACGGCTCGGCCTGGACAGAATGTTTCGCAGCATCGGCGCCGATTGCGTGGCAATCTCGACCGACGCAGACTACCTGGAGCCGATCCTGAGTTTCTTCCGGATGCGGGCGAGACGGCGATGAAAGCGCTTCTATTGCCGCCAAGCGCACCCCGCCGCGCGGGAGCGTCCCGCGCGGACGGCGCACTGTTTCGGGGCGGCCGCATCTTGGCTCTTCTGGCCGTCGGCGCGACCGTCTTGATGGTCGCCCAGACGGCCCCGGCCGAGATGCCGGAGATTTCCGTCTCCTTGGACCGATGCGAGACTCTCGTGGGCGAGCCGGTTGTCTGCCGCATTGTGCTCCGCTGGCCGGCGACGGCGGGGGCGCCCGCGCTTTCCGTCCCGGAGACGCTGGGCGCGTTCGAAGTTCTGGAACATGGCGCCACCGAGGACCGAAAGGCGAAGGATGGGCGGTTCGAGCGGACGGTGACTCTGAAACTCATCTCCTTCGAGCTGGGGGAGCAGGAACTGCCGCCCATTGAAGTGGGCTACATGGAAGGGGGCACAGAGGCCAAGACGGCGAAGACCCCGCCGCAGAAGATCCTTGTCAACAGCGTCCTGGAACAGACGGCCGCGCGAGGGGCAACGGACTTGCGGCCCATTCGGCCGCCCATGGAGTGGCCGCGACGGGGGGCGGGTTTCTACGTCGCGATCCTCGGCGCTGCGCTTCTTGCCGTTCTTCTTGCCATGGGATTGGTCTGGCTTCTGAGGCGCTGGTTGCGACCTCGCGAGAGAGAAGCGGCGGCGCCGCCGCCGCTTCCCCCGGACGAGGAGGCGCTGCATGCTCTCGCCGAGATGGAGATGACGCGCATGGCCGAACGCGAGGCGGCCAAGCCCTACTACACGCGACTCTCGGAGATCCTGCGCCGCTATCTGGGGCGGCGGTACGGATTCGACGGGCTGGAGATGACTTCCAGCGAGCTTCTCGAGCACGCGCAGCGGTTGGCATGGAGCGAAGACTTGTACCTCCTGCTGGCCGGCGACACCTCCGAAGCCGACGGCGTGAAGTTCGCGCGGCACGTGCCGGAACTCCCGAAGCGCGTGAGCGCCCTGGGGCGCGTGAAGCACATCGTCCTGGAGACGCGTCCTCCTCGCGCACGCGAGGCGGCGGACGGGAAGGCTGGCGCGGGGAGCGCTGGTGGGAGCGCCAGTCGCGGGTAATGAGCCCTCTGTCGAAATGTTCGAATTCGCCACGCCTCACTTTCTTTGGATTCTTGCTCTCCTGCCGCTTTTGGGGTGGTGGGTGTTGCGGCGGGCCCGGCGCCGGCGGGCGTCGATTCAGTTCTCCGATCTCAATCTGTTTGCCTCGACGCCCGCCGGGATGGCCCTTGTGGGGCGCCGCGCGCTGCCGGTTCTGCGTTTGACCGCCATGGCGCTCCTCGTCGTCGCCTTGGCCCGGCCGCGGTTTGGAACCGTCGAGCGGGACATCATCCGCGAGGGGGTGGATCTGTTCTATTGTCTCGACATTTCCGGCAGCATGCGGGCGGAGGACTTCCAGCCGAACCGCCTGGGAAAAGCCAAAGAACTGATGGCGCAGTTTGCCGCGGGGAGGCCCATGGACCGCCAGGGCATCGTGCTGTTCTCGGGAGCGTCCTTCGTCCTCTGCCCGCTGACTTTCGACGGCAAGGCGCTCCAGGAGTTTCTTGCGAGCGTAACTTTCGACGACGTCGGCGTTCAGGGGACGGCCATCGGCATGGGGCTCTCGCGCGCGCTCAAGAAGATGCAGGAGAGCAAGGCCAAGAGCAAGGTGATCGTCGTGATGACCGACGGTGTGAACAACACCGGCGAGATCACGCCTCTCCAGGCGGCGCAGGTCGCCAAGAAGCTCGGCGTCCGCGTTTACACCATCGGCATCGGCAGCCACGGCCGCGCGCGCATCACCGTCCCAACGCAGTTCGGCCCGCGGTCGCAGTGGATCACGACGGAGATCGACGAGGAGCTTCTGAAGAAGATCGCCGACGAGACGGGAGGCATCTACCGCCGGGCCGCCACCGAGAAGGAACTCGAGGCCGTCTTCCGGGAGATTGACCGCCTCGAGAAGAGCGAGATCGAGCTGAAGGAGTACCGGACTTACGACGAACGGGCCGCGCTGGCGTCTTGGCCCGCGCTCGTCTTGCTTCTCCTGGAGATCGCGCTGGCCAACACGCGGTTCCTGAAGATCCCGTAACGCGGGGCCCAGCGCGCGCCTACGAGAAGAGAAAGGGGAAAACCGTGAGAGAAGCGCCGCAGACAAGAACCATCGCGAATCAGCCGTCTTTTGTGTTGGAGACGGCAAACGTCGAAGCAGCCATCACGCGCAAGTGCGGCATGTTGGCGCCGGTTGTCTTTTTCCGCGACTCGGCGCCCGTGACCCCCTACGCGATCGCGCCTTGGCACGATGAGGAAGTTCCGGCGGGCGCGCCCGCGGTCGTAAAAGCGCTGCGCGGAGACTTCATGTGCAGCGCCTTCGGCGGCAACGAGGAGCCCTTCAAGGGGCGGCGGCTGCCCGTTCACGGCGAAACGGCTTCGGAGGAATGGGACGTCGTCGAGCAGGTGAAAACGGATCGCGGCGTGGCGCTGCGTCTGGCGATGGACCTCGTGCTCCAAGGCGGACGCTGCGTCAAGCACACGGCGCTCGTAAAGGGTCACAATGTGGTTTACCAGCGCGATGACTTCAGCGCCGTGGACGGGCCGATCAACCCGGGGCATCATGCGACGCTGCGATTCCCGGACCGTCCGGGCGCCGGGCGGTTGTCTTTCAGCCCCTTTGCGTACTCCCACACGTTCATCGAACCCTGTGAGAATCCCGCGCAAGGAGGCTATTCCTGGCTGAAACCGGACCAACCCGTCGGGGACCTCGCGGCCGTGCCTTGCATTGACGGCAGCGTCGCCGACGTGACGCGTTACCCCGCGCGGCGCGGGTTTGAGGACATTGTGATTCTCTGCGCCGATCCCTCTCTGCGGATCGCGTGGTCGACCGTCACGTTTCCGGACGAAGGGTGGCTTTGGTTCTCCCTGCGCGACCCCGGACGGCTTCCTTCGACGTTGCTCTGGATCTCCAACGGCGGGCGTCACTATCCGCCGTGGAACGGGCGCCACGTCAACGTGATGGGGATCGAGGACATGACGGGATTCTTCCACGTCGGGCTGGCCGCATCGGCGCGAGACAACATGCTGAGCGGCAAGGGCTTCAAGACGTGCCACCGGTTGTCGAAGGAGGAGACGCTCGAGATTCCATACGTCCAAGGCGTGGCCCGGATTCCGGGGGATTTCGACCGCGTGGCGGCCATCGAGGTCGAGGACGCCGAATCCGTGCGGTTCGTTTCCGATTCCGGGGTCTCGGCGTTGACTCCTTGCCACGCCGATTTCTGCAGGACGGGGAAGCTGGGAGACCTGATTCGCTGAGGGGAATGCCGCTCCCGCTGCAGGGTCAAGCATGCGATTCGATTCACCCCAGATCCTTTCGTTCATACCGGCGGCCGTCGTCGTCCTCGGGATTTTCTACCTCTGGGCGCGGCGACGCAGGGCGCGGCTTCTTGGGCGCTTTGGGCGGCACGGAACCGTGGCGAAGTTGATGCGCGGCGTGAGCGCCGGACGCCAACACCTGAAACTCCTTCTCTTGGCGACAGGCGTCGCTCTGGTGCTTTTCTCGATCGCGCGGCCGCAGTATGGCGCCATCGAGCGACCCCTTCGCCGCCGAGGAGTCGAGGTCCTCGTCGCGGTCGATTGCTCGATGAGCATGCTGGGCCAGGACATCCAACCGAACCGGATGACGCGGGCCCGCCAGCAGCTGGGCGGCCTCATTCAGCGCCTGCGAGGGGACAGGGTTGGCATCATCGCCTTCGCGGGGATTCCCATCGTGCAGTGTCCTCTCACGACGGACTACGACATGGCCCTGAACCTTCTTGACGCCATCGGCGTGGACACCGTGCCGGTACAGGGCACCGCCATCGGCGAGGCCATCCGCAAGGCAACGGCAACCTTCTCCCCCACGGGCGGCGCCTCCAAGGTCCTCGTCCTCCTGACTGACGGCGAAGACCACGACTCGGACCCGCTCAAAGCGGCCGAGGAAGCCGCCGGCGCCGGCGTGCGGATTTATGCGATCGGCATTGGATCGACTGAAGGGACGCCCATCGCCATGCCCGACGGGGCTTTCAAGGAATGGCGCGGAAGCAAGGTGAACACCCGTCTGGACTTCGAGACGCTCCGTCAGATCGCTCTCGCGACGGGAGGGATGGCGATCCAGGCGAATCCCTCGGGCGACTTGGAGCTGAAGGAGATCGTGAAGGCCGTCATGGCCCTCAAAGAGGGAGATCTGGAATCGACCTCCCTCGTCCTACACGAGGAGCGATTCCAGTTCTTCCTGACTCTGGCGCTCGCGGCGCTTGGGGCGGAGATGCTGCTGAGCGACCGCAAGCGCCGGGTCGCGCTGCAAGGAGCGGGACGCTTCGACTGACCAGCGGTCCCGCACCAAGGAACTTGGGAAGACAATGCGCAGACACAACATTGCAGCCGGTTGCCTTCTCCTTTTTCTTGCATTCGTTCCCCTCGGGGCGACGCAGGCGAAATCTCCGCGCCGTCTGAACAAAGACGGGATCAAGGCCTACAAGGAGGGCGAATTCGGAAAGGCCCTGGACCGCTTCCGACGAGCGGCCGAGTCCGCGCCCGACGCCCTGCTCCTGGACTACAACGCCGGCGCCGCAAGAGCGGCCACGGAAACCTACCCCGACGCTCTGACGGACTTCTCGAAGGCGGGTGAAGCGCGGGACGCCGACCTGGCCGACAACGCCCGCTTCGCGCAAGGCGTCGTTCATTACCGCCTGGCCCAGCAGAAGGCCGACCAAGGCGATCTCGAAGCGGCGCTGCAAGACGCCCAGACCGCGGCCCGGTTCAACCGGCTGGCCCTGCGCTGCAATCCGGCCGCGACGGACGCGCGCATGAACTACGAACTGGCGCGCCGCCTGGAAGAGACCATCAAAGAACAGATCCAGCAGCAGCAACAGCAGCAGAACCAGGAGCAACAGAAACAGGACGAGAAAAAGGAAGACCAGCAGAACCAGGAGCAACAGAAACAAGACGAGAAGAAGGAAGACAAGCAGGACCAGCAACAGCAGGAAAGCGACCAGAACAAGTCCGAAGACCAGCGGGATAAGAAAGACAAGCAGAGCCAAGAGCAGAAGAACCAGGAAGAGAATCAAGAGCAGCAGAGACCGGATCAGCAGACCCCCGAGAGAACGCCGACCCCGCGGCCGGAACCTGGAGAGGAGCGCAAGGAGGAAGAGAGGTCCAAGCCTGAAGACCAAGCCCAGGCTTCTCAGCAGAACGCCGAACAAGCGGAAGCGTCCGACGAGGAACAAGGCCAGGACGCGACGGTCAGTCTGCTGAACCTTCTCAACGAGAACGACGTCGATGCGCTCAAGCGCATGCTGAGGCTACGTTACGGCCGCATGCCGCAGCCGGAGAAGGACTGGTAGTCGCGCCGGGAAGACCTGGTGCGCCTCGCGCAAGGAACAAAACGAAAATGGGAATCCCAAGAAACGCCGGGAGTTCTTCTCTTGTCATGGTCCTCGCCGCTCTCGCGGGGCTCTTCTCCTTGGCGGGGAGCGCGGCGAACGGGGAAGTGACGGTCGAGGCGAACGTGTCACAGAATCTTGTCTCCCTGGGAGAGGGGGTCGAGTACTCAATCAAGATCACGGCCCGGGACGAGCGCCTGGACGCGCGCCGGATCAGGCTGGTTCAACGTCCGGAATTTCTGGGTCTCGGCGAGAGACCGGGGAATCCCTCAGAGCGCACCGAGACCCGGATCGTGAACCTGTCCAGCAGCGAGTCGAGGATTTTCACCTGGTCTCTCGTCGCGACGGAGGAAGGAACGGCGCGCATCACGGCCGGCCAGCTCTCTTACGGTCCGAGCGCCTACGACTTGCCACCTCTGCAGGTGCGAGTCGTGCGGGACGCGACGGGCGCCGTTTCGGAGGAATTGGGGTCGCTTGGCGTTCTGCAGCCTCAGAGCCAGGATCGCACCATCGACCAACAGCTTCGGGGCCGGATTTTCGCCCTCCTGTCTTTGTCGGACCCGAACCCCTACATCCAGGAGATGACGGTCGCAACCTGCACCATCTATGTCGACCCCGCACTGCTTAGCGAGGTCCAGAAAGTGGGCTGGGAGGCGCCCGCGTGGGCCGATTTCTTCGCCGAGGAGGTGGATATCGGCGAGTTCAGGGCCAACCTCGCCGATCTCGGCGGGAAGCGCTGGCAGTCCGTGGTTGTGGGCCGCTTTCTGCTTACGCCCACGCGGTCGGGCGTCCTCGAGATTCCTTTGCACCAAGCTTACTGCACGTTGCGGGTTCGCGCGCAACGGTCCGCGGAGGAGCGCTTCTTCGGCTTCGGCTTCTCTCCTTTCGACTTGGGCTACCGCAGCCTGCCCGTGCAGCTCCCCATCGCCCCGCTTCAAGTGAACGTGAAACCTCTCCCCACTGCGGGTCGGCCTCCCTCGTTCCAGAACGCCGTCGGCGAATTCTCCTTTGCCGGCCGCGTGGACCGAGACAGCATGAGTGAAGACGATTTCCTTACGCTCGCGCTCGAGGTCGGCGGCAGAGGCTACTTCGGATCGGTGTCCCAGCCCAATCTCCCCGATCTGGCGGACTGGCGCGAGGCGGGCTCGCACGCCAAGACCGAGCCCGAGCAGGGGATGAAGTCCTTACAGGGCAAGAAGATCTTCGAGATCGTGCTTCGACCCGAACGCCACGGGAAACTCACCATCCCCGCCGTCCCGTACGCTTTTTTCGACCCGGCGCAGGAGCGTTACATCGAACAGACGGCGGGCCCCTTCACGATCGACGTCGCCAAGGGCAAGGAGCGGACCCTCGTGGTTGCCGGGCCAAGCGGCGCGCCGCAGGAGGCGCAGAAGGCGACGCGGGTGATCGCCGAACGTCTGGCCCACATCCATACGGCCCTTCCGCCCCTCGGGGCCTCGGCGGCCTTTCACAGGAGCCCTCTTTTTCTGCCGCTGCAGATCGTGCCGCTCCTGATGCTGGGGATGGCGGCGGGGCTCAAGTCCTGGAAGCGGCGCCGGGAGACCCACCGAGACGCGCTTCGCGTTCGGGCCGCCGGTTCGCGCGCGCGACGCGAGCTCAAGGGAGCGAGCGCCGCTCTGCGCGAGAATGACAACGAAGGCTTTCATCGACTCCTCGCCGAGGCGTTGCGGGGATACCTGGCGACGAAGCTCGGTCGATCCGCCACGGGATTGACCCTGGAAGAGATCGAGCAAGCGTGTCTGGACCGGGGCGTGGAAGGCCCGCGCGCGGCCGCTCTGCGGGGGCTCCTCGAGCGCTGCGATCAGGCGCGCTATCTTTCCGCACGCGGCCTCCGCGCACCATCGGCGAGCCCGGACGACCCTCGGGGACTCTTGGACGAGGCGGACCATCTGCTCCGGGAGTTGGATAAGGCTTTCAGATAGAGACGGGCAGCCATGGAGGATCGTCTGGCGGAATCCCCCGGCCTTCGGTCAGGAGACGATGCATGAGAATCGCGAAGCGGCAAGGCAACCGCGTTCGGATCGGGAACGGCGAGCGGGCCGTCGCCGGCCGCCCCATCGCCGCGAGACGGCGCGCCGTCAGGACGTGGCGCGGAAGGCGTCTGGCGTGGCTTGCGGTTCTCATTCTTTGGGGAACGATGCGGGTCCCCGCCCAAGAGATCGTCCGGGATCGCGGGGACTCCCGGACCGCCTGGTCCGCCTTCGCCAACCGGTGGCGAGAAGCGGTCGACGCGTACGAGCGCAAGGACTTCGAGCGGGCGCGGAACCTTTTCGAGAAGATGGTCGAGGGAGCCGGTTCGTCGGCGCACCCGGACCTCTATTTCAACCTGGGCAACGCTTACTATGAGTCGGGAGAGAAAGGGAAAGCGGCGTGGACCTATGAGAAGGCCCTCGCCTTGGCCCCGCGTCATCGCGACGCGCGCCGCAACCTCGGGCTTGTCCGCGCGGATCTTCCCGCGCCGAAGTCGGCGGCGCTGTTCCTGTTCAAACCCGCGGCGTGGATCTACTCGCGCGTCAGCCTGGGTGAGTGGACTTTCCTGTTCGAATCGGCTTACTTCTGCGCCGCGCTCTTCGGATCGTTGTGGATTCTTCTTGGCGCCGGCCCGTGGAGGCGCATCGCGCGTTTGGGCTGCGTGGGGGGGCTCCTCCTCGCCGTCGGGACCGCCGCGTTCCTGATCCCGCGCTACATCGAGACGGAATGGAAACGATATGCGGTCGTTCTGAAGAGCGGGGCAATCGTCCGAAGCGCGCCGGGGCGCGACGACGCGGAATCGGAGTACTTCGAGGCGCTCGAGGGAGAACGGCTCGAAGTGACCGAGGCGAGCATGGCGGGCTGGTATCGGGTGAAGCATCCCGCGGACGGTCGGGTAGGCTATCTTCCGGAATCCGCGCTGGGTGAGATCTGATCCGGTCTGGTTGCACTTAGAGCTTCCCTATCCTTCCTCCCCTGGCTATAATCCCCCGCATACTATCCCGGCGCCGGGGAGGCCGTCATGAGTATCCGCAAGCTGCGCAAGGTGATTGACGAATGCGACCGTCAGATTATCGAGTTGCTCAACCAACGCGCCCAAGCGGCCGTCGAGATCGGCGAATACAAGAAGAAGAGGGGAATGTCCATCTACGATTCCGGACGGCAGAAGGTGATCCTGGATCAGCTCTGCAAGACGAACAAGGGACTTTTCCCCGACAGCGGTCTGCGCAACACCTTCGCCGAGATCATGTCGGCTTGCCTGAGCCTGGAAAGCCCGATGGCCGTCGGCTTCCTCGGCCCGGAAGGTTCCTTCACTCACATGGCTACGAAGGAGCTGTTCGGCTCTTCGG
>Ga0315285_10003037_pt1 | contig 17553 bp, 28 predicted proteins | sample YL17G09_36_MG_FD_203698 | JGI IMG/M metagenome (GOLD analysis project Ga0315285, IMG submission 203698) | Sediment microbial communities from Yellowstone Lake, YNP, Wyoming, USA - YL17G09_36 | ecosystem: Environmental > Aquatic > Freshwater > Lake > Sediment | place: USA: Wyoming | collected... | reverse complement strand
TCAATGCTCATTTCTAGTTTTACTCTAGGTTCTCCATTTCTATTTATGGTCATTCCTGCTGCCATTTTTTTCATTCTCCTGTCGGTTCAGTATCGAAACTTCTGCATCTCGGGCATTGTATTTCGAAGGTTCTCAACGAAATTGTTTTTATGAATTTTCGTCCGCATTCGTTGCATTCAATCATGACTTTTACTGTTCTTGGTTTTTCGTTTTCCATTTTCTTTTTTTCTCCTATCTATTGAAAGTTTGAAAAGTGTTTTTGAGAGTTTAAGGTGTTGGCATATTTCGTATTTCTTCGGGTGTCATGTACTTGAGCATTCTCAATACTTCCGGGTTGTCATTTTCTTTCATGAAGAAAATTGATATGCCATCGTGATAGATATTTATATCAAGTTCTCCATTGAAACCGGAGAGTTTATAGTACACTTGTCCATCTTTTTTTCTCTTCTTTCTTAGTGTCGGTCGTTCCATTTGTTTTTACTCCCAGGGATTTATCCCTATGACTACATATGTTACTAAGTATATATAGATTGTGTAGCAAAAGTGTAAAAAATTTAAAGGGTTTCAGGCTCACAGGATTTTCAGAGCTTGAAGGAATCCTCTTCAGGCTTTGCATCCGGTGGTGCGGAGAATGCGACTGTCACGGCCTGGACCATCGCATCGTACTGGTCGAGGACTTTGGACTTCTGTGTGGGTGTGAGGCTGTACTTTTTGCTCCTGGCAAGCTTCGCAACCTTCTTGGTCCAGTTCATTGCGGACACGGTAGCGTGTCGCACTTTCTCGATGTATTCCTTTTCCAGTTCTGCCTTCGGCTTCTTGCTGACTTTTGGCATTTTGTTTTCCTGCCTTTCGGCATGAAAGGATAACACATATGAGCATATGAACTTATCGTTTCGCGTGTAAAGCGTTAGGATTCGATTTTACGAGATTTGGGTGCTCAGGGCTATGTTACCATTGACCTATCCGAGTTTTCGCGTTTTACGCACTAGTATATAAACTTAAATTTGAACTACAAAATAGAAATAAGGTAAAAGGTTTAGTTGTCGTGTTTTTTCTTAGGCTCTAATTCTGAGAGTTTCAATCCACATTCAGGACAATATTTTATTTTTGGTGTTTCTTCATTGAATGAAAAAGGAATAGATTTGCATCCTAATTTATGAAAATCTTTCTTATCCGGTAAAAGATAAAGCAATCCGAAAGCGATAACTGTTACTCCAATTCCGATAATTCCAATCGGAATTATTGTATAGACTTCTTTCATAATTTCATTATGAGTCCATATATAAGTAGCATTTTCAGGGTATTGGTCTATCGGCATTTGTGGATTTTCCAAATGGTTATCTTGCATTATATTAGACCAAGAAATTCCGAATATTACAGTCGCGGCAACCATCATCATTCCTATTAAAAATAGGCATAGAGTTGCCAGTGCCGCATTTTTCGTTTTCTTATGCAATTTCTCAAGCTCACTCATTTCTTTTTCGTTTTCCATGTTATCTAACTCCATTCATCTATGCAATTTTTAACAATTCCTGTGATATTATATCCATTTTCAGCAGAATATTCGGTTTCAGGATAATATGAAGCTATATAAATGTAATTTTTAGTTATTTTTATCACTTTTCCATGAGTTATTATTCTAGTAAAATCTTCTTTTATGAAATCGTTTTTGGTTTTTTCATTTGCCATGAATAACTGTGAATGGTCAAGAAATATAATCGTAACTATCTGTCCAATTTTTGGATATTTATATTTCATTTTATCAATTTCCCTTCCGCAAATAATTTTAGAATTTCAATCAATGTTTTTCCGAAAATATCTGGATGTTTATTAGCACAATGGTCAATAGCTTTGCTAGTATGGATGAATTGTTTTCCACAAATATCGCAAATTATTTTCATTTTATTTTCTCCGATATTAAAAAGTTTACAAAAAAGGTTTAGTGAAAGTTTCTACTTAACCTTCACTTTATACTTCCGCTGCATTCCATCGCCAGATGGAACTATCGAAATGACCTTCCCCACAAGGTTCTTTTCTTCTTCCAAAAAGAGCTTTGCAGCGCGGCCTCCGGCGCGGACTTCGTATGGTTCGCCGTTCATCGTACCGATGAGGACAACGAAATCGTCCTTACCGAATTTACTGGGTAGTTTTTCTATTGTTTTCAATAGAAATTCTACACCAGTAACATCCAGCTTTGCCAGTGTCATTTCGCCGTAGTCTGTGGTGTCGAATGTTTGCTGTACCATTTTGTTTTCACCTCCGTTTCGTTTTATTCTTCTTTTAATTTGGAAAAATCTTCTATTCTAGAATTAATTAACTTGATATCGAATTTGTAGTTAGGGCTATTTCTGTAGAATATGCAAGATTGGCAGGTTTTCGATTTCATGCTTAATTCTCTATGGACACAAGCGGGACAAACATAATCTTTACTAGTTAGAGATTTTTCGGCTTCTTTTTGAGTCTTAAAATATTCAATCATATTTATCACATCCTTTGTACTGCTGGTCTATTTTTGGGAACGCAAGCGAGGCAATAATCAGTCGTGTCCATATCTTTGATTTTAGTTTCGGATATTTTGCATCTATCATCGGGGCATCACAAACAATTATTGCATTGCTCACGAGTCAATTTTTCTCGCCGTCCTTGAGCTTCTCTATTCTCCAAATTTAGTAAATTGATTATGTTTTTTTCTTAGAAACGAAAGCATTACACGCGATATCCGTTCTATTAACTTTGAATCCTAGTGGTATGCAAATGCTAGTGAAATATTCTCCAACCATACAATCGGCGCAGATTTTTTCATCTGCTTTTTTCTTCTCTGTTTCTTCGGTCATGGATTTACCTACAATTTGAATTTATCCGGTTCGAGCAATCCAGGTATTGGTTTGAAACCTGGGTATCCAATCACACCGAAAGCGGCGCAATCGGAGCATGGTTTTTCTTGTAATTTTCTTAATTTATTTACACAATTAAAACACGGACAATCCGCTATTTCTTTTTGGGACATTTATTCATCCTCGATAGATTCGAACATATCTAATGATTGGAAATTTTTAATTGCCAGTCTGTCGATTTTAGCTTTATTTCCTTTTATTCCATTGTAAATACACGGACCGCAATGGAAAGAATTTTCTATGGAATCCTTAATGAATTTTCGTCTTTTGATAGTTTTAGCGAATTTGAATCCTTTGTAATTAGCCAATTGTTTCTGTCCGGTTTTACATTTAATACATTTTTCAGATATTAATTCTTCATCCTTCGGTATTCTAGGATGTTTTCCGTGATAGCGAAACATTTTAGCAACCTTTATTATACATTATTTCGTCTTGTAAGCAATCTGGAGAATTGTCATAATTATCATTAAAATTGAAATCATTATCATCGATATTCGTAGAAACGCAAAATTCATAAATTCTTTTATCTAATTCTTTTAAATTCTTGCATTTAATTAATGGAAAATAAAGTGCAGAATTTTCAATTTTTCCTATTGAAAAACAAGTTTTGTTGAGTGCATAAGCTATTCCTAATTCAATGTTTGCCCCATTAAATTTACTAGGAATATCACCTGCAACCAATACTAAAATCTGGCAATTTTCTATTCCTTTATAATCTCTATCGAATATCATTTTGCATTTAGGATGACCGTAGAAATTTTCTGGATGTAATGTGTCGTCTTTTTCCGAATGGATATTGATGTAGTCTTTTCCGATTTCCCACCACTTAGTAGTTATTTTATGCCCGCATGATTCTAAGAAATTAGAAACTTCGGCGACTTTGGGAATAAGGGCGAATGATGAAGCTAGATAAATTTTTGGCATTCAATTACCTTTTAAAGAATGTAACAAATATTATTAATATTATTGCTATTATTGTTGGAATTATTATCATGTACCATGGAAATGGCTCCCAAGATTGGTTCATTTCAGTAACCAATATGATAATCCGAAATTTTCTTTTATCTTTCCACAAATAGCACATTTGTAAATCCAAAGATTACGATATTTGAACGCAAATTCATTTTCATTAATTAATATCTTTCTTTTTATTTTTACATATTGATAATTATGTATAAGATGTATTTTTTTCTTTGATTTAATTAGTATATAAAGACCTGTTAATATTACAATAATTCCGAGTATAATTTGAATATCGGTTCGAGTTATTGTCATTTTTTAGGTTCCTCAAAAACTTTTTTAATCATTATTTTCATAATTTTTCTAAAATTAGTTTTGGAAGTAATGAATTGAGTATCCTCAATTTCTGTAATAATTTTTTGAACAGTATCGGAGCCAGCAAGTGCTTTAATCATTCCCAATTGAACGCCAGTTATCCAGTATCGTCCACCCATGATTCTATCTCCGAATTATTTAATTACCAACTACTTGAATCTGGCTCATTATCATTTCTTTCAAGTTCGTATCCTTCATAATCATATAATTTAGTAGGTTTCTCTTTTATTTTAAAACTAATCCTTAGTTTTGACCAATCGAGTGGACAAGCCTCGCAAGGGTCAAAATTCATATATAAATTTCCATTACATTTATTCTTTTTATTTGATACTATCGGATATTCATATGGACAAAGTATTTCTTCGTGCGGCCATTCAGATTCTGGCCGTTCTTTTTTCTTTGGAATATTATATGCCGGTTTGAAGAAACAGCGAGAATCTCCATGAGAAACGCCATAAAGACATCCAGTATTTTCCTCGAAATTAGCGCAATCAATACATCTTATTTTTGTATATGAGAGAAATTCGCAAGGTTGATTTTCATAGAATAATTCGCAAGGAACAAAAACAGTTCTATAAGATTCTATTCTTTGCGCTCTCTGACAATTCCAGCAAACAGGTTCGTTGAGAATGGCAGTTTTATTACAATTATTTTGCATAATCATCAAACGGTCCTATGGGTACATGGTCTTATGACTACTTATAAGTGCCGTGATACAAAGTAGCATGATTTTAAAATTCATTGAAGATAAAAGGTGATGTTCGGCCATTTTCTACAATCCCCTTATCATATTCTCTTGTTAATTTTTTAGTAACATACTCTACTCTCACTATTCCATCAGGGATACCTTTGATATATTTTGAATTTTTAGTTTGAAATTGTTTTTGAATATATCTTCCGTCAAGTTGTTTTTCAGCATCCTTTTTTATTCCTTTTATTTTGATTTTACCGTCATATTCATAATCTTTATTTCCCCACATTTTGGCCGTCGCGCATTTTTTGCATTTCATTTTACCAAGAATCTTGGAATCAATTTCTCCAGATTTGGAAAGATTATCGTATCCAGTTTGATTTACAAAAAGTGAATCGGTGTCACAATAGAAAACATTTTCACGACGAGCTATAATCATCAATTTAAAAAGTACCATTCTAGCAAAGGCTGTTACAGCGCTGGCTATTATCGGCATGGAATCTTTTGAATATTCATCTGAAGGTTTTTCTACATAATATAAGTCGCCACCTATTTTTATTTTAGTATCAATTTTGAAAGTTTTACATTCATCCATTACTTTAAACCAAAATTGTCTAAGATGTTCGTCAGTAACTAAAATGGTTTCTCCAGGTTTTCTTTGACCGAATTTTCCATATAATGTGTTTAAAAATTTCTTACACATATATTGTATAGTTTCATTAGTCGTGTTTTGTCGTAAATTATAAAAGAAATCGACATACTCTTGAAATATTTTTTCCTGTTTATAACATACCATTCTATTTACTTTTACAATTTGACCTGAATCTGGATTATTAAATATATATTCAATTTCTGGATTGACTATTATTTGTTTAAACTTTCCGATGGGAAATAGAAGTTTCTCTCTTTTGGTAGCTATAACAGCTTTTTTCAAATCCAAATTACAATCTGCCAGTACAAAAAATCCTTTTGAAATACATTCTTTCATATCATCAATTGAAGGATTATATATTGGTAAAGAATGTATTGGCATAGTTGGAAAAAGATTCTCTTTCATAACATACGGATACATTGAATTAACATCTAATTCATAAATATTATCTGATTTATCAAATCGGAAAGTTTCATTTCTTCCACCGCGATAACTTCCGCGTTCCATTTCCAATATTTCAACATAAGTATGAATTAAAAGATTCGTGTGCATGAATTTATGACGAAATGCTGTTAATGCTTGTGCTGCTATTGTGAGCTTAAAACATCCTAAATCATTTTCTTTTAGAAATTCTATGTAATATTTAATTACATTAGATAATACCTCTGTATCGCGTTTATTGTATGGTTTCAATTCTTCATCGGTGCAATTTTCAAAGTTAGGGGAATCCATTTTGTCTAGGCCAAATGTAGTTCCTAATTCTTTAAGTGATTCACTAAAGAAATTAGTTGAAGATAAAAATATTATATTTTCAGTTTTTATTATGAAAACTGGAGTAATCACTCTCATTTTAATTTCGAAATGTCTAGTTGAAATATAAGTATCCAATTTTAAGATAGCATAATCATAAGCCATATTATGCGCGATAACATAAAATCTTTTCTTCGGATTATTTATTACAAAACAATCAAGAATCCTATGTAAATCTTCTATGGAATTTAATTCGTATCTAGTTTCCGACCATTTTTCTCTAGCGTGTTGTCTATTCAATTTTATTGCGTATCCTAAACGGAATGTTTGATTTTCTCCAGTTTCATCTCTAACAATATTAGCTTCAGTATCCAAAATCAATATATTTGATGGCGATTCTTTACCTTTATTAAAAGCTAAATAATGGTTGAATCTACCATATTGTTTCAAATTAATAGCTCCTAACGGTTTCCGTTTTATGGCTGTCATAAATTTTAATCAATGTTAGATTGTCAAAATGGTCCTCATTAGGGTATCTAAATTCTTCGACATATGTTTTCTTAGTCATATTAAAAAGATATTCTTTTGTACGAGCATCCATCCTATATAATTGTGAACTAGTCATGGAATAATTACGGTATTCATTTCCGAAATGACTTTGCATCAAATAAACATATTTTTCAGGTCTTATATCGGTTCTTTTAAAATCATACCGATATTCTCTCGGAATAGGCTTACGATATTTTTCTTCTGGATATTCTTGAATATATACTACATAAGTTTCCAACTCTTGTGTGGTAGTTTTACCATGCCATTTTTTAGTAGCTACCCATCGGCCATTTTTTCTAGCTACGGAATAAAAAGACTTTTTCCCAGTCTTTTTGATAGTCCAAAGCTCTCGCTTTATAGTTATTTCTTGAGAAGCTACGCTAGGCTTTTTCGATTTTGGCAACTAGACACCTAGCTACTTTTTAGGCTTCGCTTTCAAAATGGAATAATGCTCTTTAACTAGTCGTTGAACAACCGAGTACCAGGACTCCCGATGTCGTAGCTCCTTCGGAAATATCTTTAATTTTTCCAATTCATCCCTTAAAGAAACGGGAATGCCTATACTGGTCATTTCCTCGGAATCGTCTTGAGATATTTCCACCGGATTTTCTTCTAACATAATTCCAGTTTTTCGCAAAACCTTCATAGCCTACCTACATGGGTCAGTGGGTACTTATAGGTACTTATATTCATGTCTTTTTATTTATTTTAGTAGATTTTAAACCTTTTATCGTGCTGGCTTTGATTGCGGCATAAATAGAATCGCCATATTTCTTAGGTAAATCTTCTCTCAAGCAATAATCGGCTATTATTACTCTAGTATAAGATTCGGCAGGAGCGAGTTTCAATAATTTTTTAACTCTAATATCAATATCCTTGATATTATCTGTTTGGTCGGTTGTAATGTTGTAAATTAATTCTTTATCGATAGGGTCTATTTTTTCTAATGTATCGTACATTTGAAAATATTTTATTGCACTCGCAATCCGTAAGAAATATCTTTTCGGTCTATATCTTCCGTGCCTGGTTATTTTCTGTTCCGAATAAAAAAATCCCAATATATTATTAACATCACTAGGATTTCCTCTTGGGTTTTTCAATATCTTTTGACATTCAGTTATAAAATTAATCATTTCTCTATATCTTAAATCAAATGTAGATTCTAGTTGCGCTGTTATTATGAAATCCATTCCGCGTTTTCCAGATTGGAAAAGAATATATGACATATAAAGATTGATATCTTTTCCAGATGTTCTCGATTCAATCCATGCATAAATTTCATCAATTAAAATCAGACATGGTTCGTTTATTCCAAAAAGCATTTCAGGTTTTAATGCTTTAAAATTTGGAAAAAATTTAATATTCAGTTTATAATTAGAATAGATATTACGATTGGGAAATCTCTTGGCATATCTATAGGCTTTAATCGTAGCTCGTAGAGTTTTTCCTGACCTGACATCCCCCTCATATAGATAAAGCATTTCATTTCTCCTTGACTGGAGCCGACATCAATTTCTCAGATAATCTTCTTTCATCTTCTAAAGCTTCCGTAAGTGCCGTTATTATTTCTTTTCTCGATTGTCTATTGAAACTAACCATATTTACTCTAAAATCTTTAGCGAATTGTGTAAGAGTAGTTTGAGATTCAAAAGCTTTTTCATCACCGCACCATTTAGCTAAAGTTTCTAATCTGGTGAGATTTAATGGTTGCTGAATTTCTGTCTGCATTTCTACATTTTCTTTATCCTGTAAAGAATTAAGTATTTGCATCGGAGATTGTTCTTCAATTGGAGAAAAATCATTATCATAGTCCATTTCTTCGTTATTATCTATCTGAACGGCTATTCTTTCTTTAAGTTTATTCGAAGGTTTCTTCGAAATTTTAATAGCCCTTTTCTCTCTAATTTTCTTAGAAGATTTTTTTGAATTATCACTTTTAATAGGGACATTAACAGGTAATTTCAATTTTCTTAGGGACATAGTATCACTTAAACGGAACGAAATTTCCTATTATGTATCCTAGTGGCAAAGCTATACATATTCCAATAATTAGGTAAAAAATCATTTGCTTAAACTGGGCATTCTGTAATCCAGCAACTAAATCTTTTACGATATGTTGATTCATTACAGCATCCCAAAGTTTTGGAGAAAAAGGTTTTTTATTTTTAATAAAATCTAGTTGTCCATTTTTCAAATCAACTACATAGAAAAATGTATTCTTTATTCGGAATGCTGGTCTTGAGGTATCGAAAGCGAATTGATGGCCTTTTAATCCCGCGAGTGAAACATTCATTCCTATTTTTTTAGTATTAACTACGGTTAAAACTCCGCCTTTTTCTCTTACAGAAAGTAGTTTATTTTTATCTTTTCCAGACCAAGACCAGTTGACCATAGTATCATTACCTATAAGGAGTTACGATTACTTAAGACTACTTATGAAAATAATTATATAAAAACGAATAAAAAGTTTACACTAGCACGAATATTTTTTGAAATATATTCAAAAAATAACTAGCCTGTCTCGTGCCAGAAAGTCATTGCTATTCCTAGCACCGCAAGAATCGGCAAAAGTATCGTCACAACGATTTTCACCGTTGGGTCAACTTTTGTGAAGGTTGCGTTTGCCATGGTAAACAATGCTGTTGGCAAAAGCAATGCGGCAATCAAAAGTCCGACGGAGACTTCAATTACCCTATTGCTTACTCCACCTATTGGCATAGACCTGAATATGTTTCTAGATATATATTAATGTCGATAATAATTAGTTATAACTAGTTATAAGTAGTTATGACCACTACATTAATATGTGATGAAGTATATAAGGTACTTGATGACTGGCCCGAAACGATATTTGAATAGCCAGAAGGTTCTTTCGATATTTTTGATTTATTTAATGTTAATCACGGCATTCGTTTCATTGACTACTAGTAATAATGTTGAGAAAATAATTCCGATAACTCCTGTTATAGAACCTAAAAAAGTATTTGTCGAAAATAGTGAAGCATATCCTAATACTGATATAAGCTCGTTGTGGATAAGAAGAAATGGCTCTGACCCGGGATTTCCTTATCCTGGAGCTAATCAAACTCCGATTTTTGGAATGGATTATTTCGGTACAAAAGTGATTCAAGTTCATCCGAGTTATAATCTTCAAGATTTAGAAAATATAAATTTATTTCCTAGTAATTCAATAATATATTACGGAATAAATCTGGGAGAATTAGTCAGCATTAATGAGATAGCATTATTAGCTGTAACTGACCATAGAATAAAAGGAATGTTCGTTGATGATTTTCCTGTTGGTAAAGAATCTCCGGCGAATATGTCAAGTATGTATTCAGCAGTACATTCGCAAGATGCTAATCTATCAACTCCATTGACTCTTGCACTAATATTTTATCAGAAAGATTATTACAAACAAACACCTTATTCTTGGGCGTCTATATTACCTTATTTTGATATAGTACATTTTTGGTTCTATCCTAAAAATTATGGATTGTTATTTCCAGAATTTGCTGGTTATCGTGATGATTTTTTATCAATGAGAACTTTAATTCCTAATAAAGAATATTGGTTGGGAATTTATTTATTCTTTTATTCTATAGGGCAATATCCAACTAATTTTACAAGTGACCAAATGAGTATAGGATGTAAACTTATAAAAGAAGGCAAAGCATCAAGATTCAGTATATTAGAAAATTTTTGGATTAAGAATTTTCCAATAACATCTCAAATAGTAAGAAATTATTTAGATTTATATCATCAAAATTATTCTACAATATGGTATAATTATGATTCAATAATTTCTTATCATGGAAATACGATGTTAAATTATAATTTAACAACAAATTTAAAATATACTGGTTATGACAGTTGGGGAGAATTTAATCCTTATTATTCGTTTAAATCATCACAATTTCAAACTCTTATTATACATTATGTACTAGCAAACATGATATTTGATAACAATTTGAAAATAATTAACACTAGAACCGGGGAATACGATAATACCTACTTTTATGATATTAATAACGGAACTTATTATTGGATTTTAGAAGCAAATCAATCTTATATATTAAAAACATATTTTACCGATTCTAGTAGTATTATACATATTGATGGTGATTATTGGATTTATACTTATGAACATTGGACTAATCATACATATTGGATAAATGGAACTGTTCATATAAATAATCAATTTTTTATTGATAATTGTGTAATTATATTTGGGAATAACCATTATAATGACAGTGTTTATAATTTAACAATACCTGTATATGGTTTTGTTTTTGAACCCGAAAGTAATGTCGAATTTGTTTTATCTAATTCGATAATTACCGGAGAAAATAAAGCATATCCATATCTTTTCTATAGACCATTTCAATATGAAGGATTAAATCAAATTTGGCATTTAACTGATAGCATAATTGCTTGTTATTGGGGAACATTTAGACCTGCCGGAAATGTTGTAATTTATGGTACTACATTTTATGCTAGTCAGCCTGATAGTGGAAACATACATTCATCAATATGGTTGGAAGCAGGTAACAATTATTTAAATAATATAATTATTTATGATACTTTAATTTGGAATTATGACTATTTTGGAGCAAACGGATTATTTCTTTATCCGTGTAATATTATCCCTTATATTGAGAATTTAACAGTTATTGGAGGTAACTGGGGTGTTTGGCTTGAAGCTAATTATGCTATTAATCGAACTTATATTACTAATTTAACTTGTCATTCACAAAGTTATAATGGAATATTTATTACATTTCGGATTGATTCGTTATTTCCTAAAGAAATAATAATTACGACTAAAACAATGTGGAATTGGTCAATTAAAGGCGGAATAAATGTTCACGCCGCATTGACAGTAATTCGAACTGACCTTCAAAATGGTTTATATGAGGTAACAAGTGATTTCCAGATTTTTGATTACGGAGTAACTACAAATTTAATATCTATAAGATATAATGGACCGTGGCTACCAAATCGAAATAATATAACACTCATGTATTATGGCATTAATTATTTTAATTCTGGAGTTTCATTTACAAATCTTATTTACTTAATTATAATTTACCTTCCTGCAATGCTAATGGTTCAGGCAATCCCAAGAATAGGATTCATTGGAGGAATGGCATTAATGTTAATAATATTCGGACTCGCACAGACTACATTTTTACCATATATGTTCATGGGATTAATAACAATAGGAATAGCAATGTATAAGGGTAAAATATGATAGATATAACATTATATTTAATTGCTATAATGGCAATATTTGGATTGTCAGGTTTAGTTTCGATTACTAAGAAAGGATTTTCAATTGGAATTTTTGAATGCAGTTTAGTAATATCACTAGGGATTCTTATTTGGCAACATATACTCCCATTTTATGTGATAGTTTTTAATGTACTTATAATAGCAGCAATATTATTTTCAGATAATCCTTCAGTTGGTGAAATAAGTGAATAAAATGCTTATATTTCCACTAGGAATTATGTTTTTGCTTACTTTAATGATATCATTAACAACCTCTTTACATCCGATAGGGTCTAGCGATAATTATACTGACCAATCAGGAATAAATATAACTGGTTCGGATGAAAAACAAGGCTCGGTACAAATACCTCGCGCTGGAAGCCAGACTTTCGATATTTGGGGGCCTACAGGAATAATGGTAATAATGATAATTGCCATATCAATCGGAATAATAGGTGGAATTCATATCCTCGGTTCTGGACTTTCCTCCGAATCTCAAATGATGATATTCAATGCAATATTTTTCCTGGGACTTTGGGCCTGTCTTACCATAGTTTCTGGGACGGTTTTCTTCGCTAATTTTATAACTATTATGTTATGGTTTGCGATAACTATGATGTTTGTAGTAGGACTAGCCACGCATTTAAACGGAAATCCGGCATAAAATATGGTGAGAAAATGATAACTGAAGATTTCTTTATCTTTCTATTATTTCAGATAATATTACTATCAATTAATTTGATAGGATATAGTAAAATACCATATCTCGGATTCATAGGAATAATAGGAACATTAATATTAGCCTACCCGACAGCCATGGCTTTTTCAGATTATCCGGAAATGACAATCATACTTATCTTAGTAAATATTATGATTCCGATTTTGGGAATAAATAAAGCAAGAACTGGAAGATAATGAATGAAACTTATCCACTATTAAATCAAGCAACACATGATAATTCAGGATTATTATGGTTCTTACACGCACCATTTTGGCAACAAATGTTCTTTGTGACAATGACCGCGGGAATAATAACATTCGTACATATAATGGGATGGATTGATTGGAGAAAAATCTGGAAAGAAATAAAAATTTGGGTATCGTGGGTTAAAATGGTTGAATTACCTAATCAGAAAAAAGAACGAGATAAATTCTTCAATATGTTCAAAAATAAATTTGTGAACTATCTTCATATTAAATACGATGATAGACAAAATTATAATGAAGAAATTGAAATAGGTGAAAACGAAAAATGAGAAAAAAATATTTAGTTTATATCAGCATTATTTCATTTTCATTCGTAAGTTTGAATTTCTTTCCAGTGGTAATTGCCGAAACTTACACTTTCGCGTCCGAAACAATTAATAAAGGATACAGCATAAATCCTGCAAATAAAAATGCTGAAGATTCGACTTATAATACTCTAGTTGAAAGCGACCAATATTCTGATACTAATTATTCTGGTTCTAGTGAATCTATGACATATGGTACTACAGGTGGAGGGTCTTTTCCTTCGGCTTTAGACACGGATGATTCTACCAGAAGAAATTATATTGAAGCTAATATAGCTTCAGCTAATTCTATTTCGATTATTCGCCCTACTGCCGATTCTTCGGTTAATTGGGATACTGTTTATCCCCCATCACCAACTACTCATTATACAAAAATATACGAAACAAATACTGGCTCTGATAGCGATACAACTTATATAACAACTGCAACTAGTACTGATAGAGATGTTTTTACTATGGGGGATATTTCCCCTACTGGTTCACCAATATTTGATATTAGAGCATGGGTAATCGCTAAAAAAGCTTCAGGAGGTTCGATGAATCTGCAATTTGGAATAGTTTCTGGTGGAACTGATTATTCCGCTTATTCCGGTACATTAACAACGAGTTATCTGAATTATTCTGCTGGTTGGTTAGTTGACCCAAAAGATTCGGTAGAATGGACAACTACAAAAATTAATGCTCTGACAACATATATGACAACCAATGATATCGTACCAGTTCCTTATGTCTCACAAATTGGAATTATTATTTATGTCAATTATACAACAGATTATGAAATGCAGGGAACGATAACTTATAGCTCTGTTTCTTCAACATCTCAAACAACTGGATACCAAGTAATCTGCCAAGGATATCGTTCTAATTCTGAAAATTTTTATGTTCAAGCATGGAATTATACATCATTAGCATGGGTCATAAAAACAACTATTAATTCGGCGGGAGATACCAACTTTAATTTCAATTTACTTGGATGGTCGGCAAATTGCGAAAGAAGTTCGGGAAATGAAGTTAAATTAAGATTAATTGATGTAACTGGTCTTGATGTTGTGCAAGATACACTTTATTTAGATTTACTTAAAATTTGTAGAATAGAAATTGGATATGCTTTAGATATTGAAATTACAGCATCTAGTATCAATCAATATGGAAACGAACAATTAGGAATTAAAGCTTATACCTCAACAGAAACATTCAACATTAAAATTTATAATTGGCTAACTACAACTTACGATAGTACGACAATTTCAATTGTGGCATTAAGTAATACATGGTATTATTTCACAATTGATACGACTAAATACAGGTCGGGTTCTCAAACAATTAAAATACAATTTTTGGATGGAACTTCAAGTTCTTCGGACCAAACACAGGATACTTGTTATTTAGATATTGCGAAAATTACATGGATTCATTCAGACCCGACGATTACTAGTTACCGTACATCTACTATTGAAATTAATATTGGAGAAAACGCAATATTTTGGCTTACATATACCGATATCGATAACGAAATTCCCACTTATATTTACACCCACGCTGGAAGTACGGATTATTCTATGACTGGAAATAACTCGGGTGACACCACATATTATGATGGAAAATTATATGGACTTACTAAATCTGATTTAACCGCAGGAAATACTACATATTATTTCAAAGTAAAAGATGCAAATTCAGGAGATATTACAACATCACCAGTAGCATTATCTGTAAATACTAAACCAACATTGACATTAGACGGTGTTAATCCTTCAACTGGCGCACCGCAAACATTCACATTTTTCGTGACATATTATGATGCTGATTCCAATTCACCAAAATATATAAAAGTTAATATCGCAACCGTAGATTATGTTATGACATATAATGGTTCCGGTGGTGGTTATCATTATGATAAATATATGGCCGGAGGAAACTTTCAATATTACTTTTTAACTGAAGATTATCGTTCTGGAATAGTCGCGACTACCCCAAAGACATTGGTCGTAAATAACCCGCCTACGCTTACAAATCCTGGCCGTATTCCCGCAGACCCTATTTATAAAGATACTCAATTAAATTTCACGATTACATATAACGATGCTGACAATCAAGCACCAACATCAATCAAATGGCGTGAAGATAATGGAACTACTCAGAATATTACGATGTTTGCTGTGAGTGCTGGTGACACAAATTATATTGATGGAAAGGATTATTATATCTTAATTTATCTTAACCATGATAAACATTGGTATGATTATTATACATATGATGGATTATCAAGTGCTACAACATCCGATTATTCATTAACAATTTCGAATAGAAACCCCACAATAACGGATAAAGCTACTGACCCATCAAATGCTTATCGAAATGTTGCGTGGAGTTTCGATTTTAATTATTCTGATTTAGACGAAGATTCTATACTATGGACTAGAAATGGAATCTTATGGCTAGATATTAATGACAATGGTATTCTTTCGGGAACTACAACTAATACTCCTAGAAATTATGTAATTAATATTTGGGCTAATGATTCGTATGGTGGTTCTGCAACATATCAATTCACGCTCAATATTAATAATAGAAATCCTACAATAACTGATAAAGCAACTGACCCATCAAATGCTTATCGAAATGTTGCGTGGAATTTTGATTTTAATTATTCTGACGCTGATGGAGATTCCATGTCTTGGACTAGAAATGGAATATCATGGTTAAATATTGATAGTAACGGTATTCTCTCAGGAACTACAATTAATACTCCGGGAAATTATGTAATCAATATTTGGGCGAATGATTCTTATGGAGGTTCTGCAACATATCAATTTACACTCAATATTAATAATAGAAATCCCACAATAACAGATAAAGCAACCGACCCGTCAAATGCTTATCGAAATATTGCGTGGAGTTTTGATTTCAATTTTTCCGATGCAGATGGAGATTCAATATCGTGGGCTAGAAATGGAATTTCATGGCTAAATATTGATAGTAATGGTATTCTTTCGGGAACCACCACAAATACTCCGGGAAATTATGTAATCAATATTTGGGCGAATGATTCTTATGGTGGTTCAGCAACATATTCATTTCATTTAATAATATCTAATAGAAATCCTATAATAACTAGTTCTGGAAATATTACACAAGAAGAAAATACTTTTCTTTCGTATAAAATAATAGCATTAGACCTTGACAGTGATACATTAACTTACGAATTATGGACGAATGCAAGTTGGGCATCTATTGAAAATAATTATGTGAATGGAACTGCAATCGGAATGGGTTGGTATATTTTTCATGTTTGGGCAAACGATAGTTATTCAGGAATTGATTACGAATATTGGAGTATTAATGTAACAATATCATTAGAACCATTCCCTCCATATTTTACAAGTTCACCCGAATTAAATTGGTTTAATAATACATATTATGAATATAATGCAATTGCTCACGACCCAAATAATGATGAATTAACATTTGATTTAGAAGGAAACGCGAGCTTTCTATCAATAAATCCTACAACCGGAATGATAACTGGAACACCAATATTAATCGGTTATTATCTAGTAAATGTATCCGTTAATGATGGGACATTCACAATCTGGCAAAATTATACATTGACAATAAGTATCGAAGAAAAACAAGAAGCTTCTCAAACATTAATTACTTTAGTTATTTGTACAGTTTTAATGTTACTTTTATTCTCAATTATATTAGTAACAAAAACATAGGTGAAAACTATGGGCGGAAAAGGCAGCGGTAGAAAGAAAAAGCCGGGACGACCAAAAGGTAGCTGGACAAAGCACCCACCGAAGCGCGGCAGACCGCGCCATGTTGGTCGTCCGAAAGGAATACATACACATTGGAGTAAGTATAATCGCTCCAATAGACGCTGATTAATTGACAATTAATTGCGTTATGTCAAAGAGAGCAAAAGCTCTAGGTGGTGAAAAAGAAATGGTAAAAATTCATCACACAAAAACAGGCCGCACATACAAAATGTGCCGCAAGAAGGGCGGAGGAGTCAAAAGAACATACACATAAACTCTCTCAATCTTCTTTCATTCTTTTTATCATATTTATATCGTGCGCCGTGCTAGCATGGTGAGGCGCTAGCGTACGACG
>Ga0315285_10003035_pt1 | contig 17559 bp, 13 predicted proteins | sample YL17G09_36_MG_FD_203698 | JGI IMG/M metagenome (GOLD analysis project Ga0315285, IMG submission 203698) | Sediment microbial communities from Yellowstone Lake, YNP, Wyoming, USA - YL17G09_36 | ecosystem: Environmental > Aquatic > Freshwater > Lake > Sediment | place: USA: Wyoming | collected... | reverse complement strand
CGCCGGTTGGTTATCCACAGCCAACAGACGACCGGGACCCGCTCAAAACCGGTCCCACTCTGTCGGCTGTGGATAACCAACGTGGCTACTATAAGGCCGACTTCGGCGAAGTCGGCCTTATCGGCAAGTTGGCCTTGGCGAAGTCGGCGCGCTTGAAGTTGAATCCCTTTGTTTCCTATTCTGTGGTGATTCGACCTTTTGTTGAGCAAGGAGTGTTTTCGGTGGATGACGTTCGCTCCCGGATTGAACGCAACCTGGAACGTGTCCGCGGCCGGATAACTGCGGCGGCGGAACGTGCGGGGCGTGACCCGGCGTTGGTTCGGCTGGTGGCGGTGACGAAGACGGTGGGGGTGGAGGAGGCGCGCATCCTGGTGGACCTCGGCGTGACGGACCTGGGCGAGAACCGGGTCGAAGGGGCGCGCGAGAAAATCGAGGCGGTCGGCCACGGGGCGCGGTGGCACATGATCGGGAACGTGCAGCGGCGTAAGGCGCGGGATGTGGCGGCGCTGTTTGATACGGTGGACAGCGTGGACCGGGTCGAGGTGGGGGAGGCGCTGGCCCTAGGGTGCACGGAACAGAGGCGCAAGTTGGAGGTGCTGCTCGAGGTGAACGTGTCCGGCGAGGCGTCGAAACATGGGTTTGAGCCGGAAAATGTGGCGGACGCGGTTCGCCAAATGGCACAATGGCGGGGATTGCACGTTCGCGGGGTGATGACGATGGCGCCGTTTGTGGAGGATCCTGAGGAGGTGCGGCCGGTGTTTGCGCGGCTGCGGCGGTTGGCGGGGGAACTCGGTTTGGCCGAGGTATCGATGGGGATGACGAACGATTTTGAGGTGGCCGTGGAAGAAGGCGCGACTCAAGTGCGCATAGGCACGGCTTTATTTCAATAAAAAGGACGCAGATGAGAGAGAAGCTCGAACAGGCGCGGGAACAGGCCCTGCAGGGGCTGGTGGGCATTGACTCGCTGGCCGCGCTCGAGGAAATTCGGGTGCGGTATCTCGGCCGCAAAGGCGTGGTGACGGAGATCCTGCGCGGACTTGGCCAGGTGGCGCCCGAGGATCGCCCGGCGATTGGGCAGGCGGCGAACGAGGTGAAGGCGGCGATCACGGCCGCGCTCGATGCGCGCAAGGCCGAGCTCGAACAGCGCGATGCGGCGTTGCGGGCGCAGAAAAACCGGCTCGACCTGTCGCTGCCGGGGCATCGCCCGCGGTTGGGCCACATGCACCCGATCCCGCGCGTGGCCGAAGAGATCCTGGGGATTTTCCGGGACATGGGCTTCCAGGTCGCGACCGGGCCGGACGTCGAAACCGAGTACTACAACTTTGACAGCCTCAACACGCCCGCCGACCACCCGGCCAGAGATTCACACGACACGTTCTTCGTAAAACCGGGCGTGGTGCTGCGCACGCAGACGTCGCCCGTGCAGATGCGCGTCATGGAAAAGACGCAGCCGCCCGTGGCGATAGTCGCGCCGGGGCGGGTTTACCGGGTCGATTACGACGCCAGCCACAGCCCGATGTTCTTTCAGATCGAAGGGCTGCTGGTGGATAAAGGCGTGAGCCTCGCCGACCTCAAGGGCGCGCTGATGCATTTTGTACACCGGTTTTTCGGGCCGAAAACGCAGTTGCGGTTCCGCCCGCACTTTTTCCCATTCACCGAACCGTCCGCGGAGATCGACATTTCGTGCACGGTGTGCGGGGGCGCGGGGTGCCGGGTGTGCAAGTTCAGCGGCTGGCTCGAGATTCTCGGGTGCGGAATGGTACACCCCGAGGTGTTCCGCTACGCCGGCTACGATTACGAGACTTATACGGGCTTCGCGTTCGGGCTGGGCATCGACCGAATCGCCATGCTAAAGCACGCCATAAGCAGCATTGGCCACCTATATGAAAACGACCTGCGGTTCCTGGAGCAATTCTAATGCGTATCTCCTTAAATTGGCTGACAGATTACGTCGACATCCCGGTCGGCGTGGACGAATTGGCGGACATCCTCACCATGCTCGGGCTCGAGATCGGGGCGATCGAGCGGCCGGGCGCCGAGATCGAAAACGTGTTTGTGGGGCAGATCCTCAGCATCGATCCGCACCCCGACGCCGACAAGCTCGTGGTCTGCAAGACGGACATCGGTAAACCGGAGCCGCTGCAGATCGTGTGCGGCGCAAAAAATATGAAAGTGGGGGACAAGGTACCGACGGCGGTGGTTGGCGCGAAACTGGCGGGCGGGTTCGAAATCGGGCGGCGAAAAATGCGCGGTATGGAGTCGCAGGGCATGATGTGCTCGGCGCGCGAACTCGGGATCGGCGAAGATCACTCCGGGTTGTTGATCCTTGACCCGGTGACGCCGGTCGGGGCGGACGCAAAACCGATCCTCGGGCTGGACGACGTGATTCTGGAAATCGAGATCACCCCGAACCGGGGCGACTGGGCCTGCATGATGGGCGTTGCGCGTGAACTGGCGGGGTATTTCAACACGCCGATGAGAATCCCGGAGATCGTGTTGACGGAATCCGGCACGCCCGCGGCGAAACTTTCATCGGTGACGATCGAGAACGACGAACTGTGCCCGAGGTATGCGGGCAGAGTGTTGACGGGCGCGAAGATCGGCCCGTCGCCGCAGTGGATGTGCAGCCGGCTTTTGGCGGCGGGGCAGCGGCCGATCAGCAACGTGGTCGACGTGACCAATTACGTGATGCTCGAGACGGGCCACCCGCTGCACGCGTTCGACTACGACCTGCTGCGCGAGCACCGGATCGTTGTGCGCAACCCGAGGTGCGGCGAGCAAATCAAGACGATCGACGGCCAGATGCGCGACCTCGACCCGGAAATGCTCATCATTGCCGACGCAGAAGTGCCGGTGGCGGTCGCGGGCGTGATGGGCGGGGCCGAAAGCGAAGTGGGGGAGACGACCACCAACATTTTCCTCGAGGGCGCGTGGTTCAAACCGGCGTCGGTGAGGCGGACGGCGCGTACGCTGGGCATGCAGTCCGAGGCGTCGGCCCATTTCCAGCGCGGGGCCGACATCGATATGGCGGTGTACGCGGTGAACCGGGCCGCGATGCTGATGCAGCAACTCGCCGGGGCGACCATCGCACCCGGCCTGATCGACGCGTACCCGCGGAAGACAAAACCCAAGACAATCACGTTGAGGGCGGCCCGGTCAGACTTGCTGCTGGGCACCAAAATCCCGGCGGCTGAGCAGTGCGATATTTTGCGCCGGCTCGGCTTCGAGATCACGGCGTCGAGCGCGGAGACATGCACGGTCAGAGTGCCGGCGTGGCGCCACGACGCCTCGCAGGAAGCCGACCTGATCGAGGAAGTCGCCCGGTTCCACGGGTATGACAAGATCGGCGTGACGCTCCCGGCCATTCAGCCGAGCGAGCAGGTGTTCGCGCCCAACGACGCCAAGATCCGCGACCTGCGCCGGTTCCTCGTCGGCGAGGGGCTTACCGAATTCTTCAACTGGACGTTCAGCTCGCCGCAGGAAGTCAGCGATTGCGGGCTCGACGCGGGCAAACTCAACATGGTTGCGCTCGAGAACCCGTTGTCCGAGCGCCAGGCGACGATGCGGTCGTCGCTGATCCCGGGGCTGATGGCCAACGTGTCGCGCAACGTGCGGCACGGCGCCACCAACATCGCCGCGTTCGAGGTGGGGCCGGTGTTTGTGCCGGTCGACGGCCGCGAGCTGCCCGACGAACCGATGCGGGCGGGCATCGTGCTGAGCGGGTACGCCGGCGAGAAACACTGGAGCCGGCCGCAGGCGCCGCTCGATTTCTACGACCTCAAAGGTTACTGCGAAGCGATCTTCGAGTTCTTCGGCGTGCCTTGTATGTTTGAAGAGACGGACTACGGGACGTTCCAGGAAGGGCAGTGCGGCGCGGTCATGTCGGGCAGCAAGCAGGTGGGCGTGCTGGGACAGGTGCGCGACAGCATCCTGAAGGTTTATGACATCGAGCAGCCCGTGTTCATTTGCGAGATCGACCTGGAGCCGCTGCTGGCCTCTGTCGCGCCGGCGCCGCAGTTTGCCGAGATCCCGATGTTCCCGCCGTCGCGGCGCGACATGGCCGTGATGGTCGATTACGGCGTCGCTGCGGGAACTCTGCGGGCGGCGGCGGTCGAAGCGGGCGGCAAACTGCTGAAGTCGGTGGACATTTTCGACGTGTACACCGGCAAGCAGGTGGGCGAGGGCAAGAAGAGCGTGGCCTTATCGCTGGTGTTCCAATCCGAGGAACGGACACTGACCGATCAGGACACGCAGAAGTCGTGGGACCGCATCCTTAAGAAACTGCAAACCGAGTTTGGGGCGGAGTTGCGATGAAACCGGGGCTCGCCGACAAGTTCAAGCAGATCAACGCCTGCCTCGAGGAGTTGCACGAGCGCGTGGAAAAGGCCGACGAACAGTTGGAATCCATCGGCGTCTCGCGGGAAGACTTGCAGAAAAAGGTTTGGAGCCAGTCGCGGGAGTTGCACGTATTGCGCGAACAACTCGACGAGTTTCCCGAACTCAAGCGCATCAACGACCGGTACCGCGAGATGAATTCCGAGTTGGAACAGCGCCTGCGCGATATCCTCAGCTATACGCGCGCACTGGCCGCCGCGATGCAGCCATGAGCCACGATACAATCGAGGTCACGGTTGGGCGGACGAAGCTGTTTGTGCCCGTGGTGGTCGACGAGGCGACAACCCAGCGCGTGGCCGCGCGCGTCAACGACCGGCTCGAAGCTTACCAGATGCAGGGGGGCCGGATCGACGACCTCACGTTCGCGCTCCGGGCGGCGTTCGAATTCGCCGCGGACCTCGAGCGCGTTACACGCAAACGCGCCGAGGAAGTCATGCGGTTGAAGCAGGAAGCCGAGGAAGAATCCGACCAAGTCGCCGAAGCACTCGACAAGATCCTTCAAATGCTCCGCGGTATCCTCGAAAAGCCAAAGCAGTAGTTTTAGCCACAAAAGAACGCAAAGAACTCAAAGATGTCGAGGGTGCGCTGGTCTTGACGGCGCGGTACTTTTTTCTCACGCAAAGCCGCAGAGATCTTGATAAATGCCATTGAGTCTCTTTCTATACTATTTTTCGCCAGCGCTTGAACGCTTTCACGTCCTCCGAACTTAAATCAAACCATTCTCCTTGCTTTCTTTTTGCCTGAAAACGGTTGTGCCAGTACGCCTCTATACGGTTTGGATCGTCAGTCTTAATTGCGTGAATCATTTCCAATTCATCTGGTAACTGAATTCTTATTTCGCTCCCGCGGCGTAGGTATCCTTGGTCTTGCCAATCTTGTAATACCGCCCTGACCTGCAAAGATAGACCTCGCCAAGAGACTGGTAGAGACGAGAAACGTTGACATCTTTCAGTTGTTCGGAACTTTCAACGACTTGTTCACAGATTGCAATGATATCAAGGTATCCTTTTTGTCTCGAATACTTCAATATTTTGGCTGCAGTGTCTTTCTTATTGCCGAGCCTTGCCATGGTATTCGCACTCGGAAAATCCCCGTCAGAGTTGCGTTTTACGCGCAACTCGCCGCGCGTAGGGTATCGATGGAGTTCGCGCATAAGCCCAATGAATTTATCAAATAAGAATTCCTCATTATAAGCAGGATTGAGGGTATTTGGAATCAAAGCCGCATTCGCGTTGCGCGTCGCCAAACTTAGGCCAGTATATTTGCCAATGGTACGGTTTTATGCCGGTCTCTTTTTCAAACCGTTGTCGGCCAAGAGGGACACCGTTGTTTTCTTTTGCGGTTCGCCTTAATAGCGTCAAGAATTTCTTGCTTGTTCATGCTAATCATACTTGACTAGTTTAACCTCGCGACCACGGTTTGCGACATTTGATTATCGGCCAATGCTTTCAGTTGGGCCAGAGAGATCTGCTGTGCCTGATAATGGTCTGCAGAATTCATTCCAGGCATTTGATTTGTGCCGCGAGCCAATCGAGGGCGCCCGGCGATAATTGCCAGCCCTTCTTGGCATCGACAGCGTAGAGGACGGCTTCATTATCGTCGCCAAAACCATAGTGATCGGGAAGCCCGCGGGGAAACTGTTTCCGGCTCAGCAAATAGTCCGGGACGTGGCTGTTTTCCTTTATGGCCTTGGCAAGCGCGGTATTGGCTGCTTTAGACGCCCCATCTTTCTTGAACTTGATGAGGCCTTTTGAGTAAAGCATCCAAGCCATGGGATCGCCCTTGTAATGAGCCAGCAGCTTCTCTGCTTCAGCCAGCCGTTCCTTTTCTATCAGCCAGAGGAGGAGGATGTAACGAACTCCCTGGTTGTCATTGGGATTCAGGCGAAGCATGTCCTGGACGTGTTCGATGGCTTTTTCACCCTCGCCCGCCTCCCACAGCGACAGTGCCAATCCTAGACGCGCGCGCATGTATGGCCGGGTTTCCAGAAATCCCCAGAAGTGGCCGGCCATTTCGCGAAACCTTTTGCGCCCGATAGCCCTTTCTCCGGCCTCGACTGCCTGGGTGTAAAGGCGTAATCTCTCCGCCAAGGTCGAGGCCTCCTCCGCGGCAAGCAGGTTATAAGCATCGGCGCAGTCTGTTGAAATCGTCAAAGCTTTCTTGGCGAGAGCTATTCGGCGGGCCTTTGATTGTGTTTCAAAAGCGTCGTAGATCAAGTCCTGGGCGGCGTCCAGCGGGCTGCGCTCACCTTCGTCCGAGTCCGCGCCAAGGTCGCCAAGAAAAGATTCCAATGAGATGAACGGCGGCAAATTGTCAAAATTCTTTGTGCTGGGTGACTTCTTGTTCTTGCTGCCGCCAGCCTTTTTCTTCGGTGTTTTGCCCATTTTCTCTAATCCTTTCTAGTACCGTCCGTACCGTTGGATGGCCGCCATCACGAGCCGCATGCTGGTGAGGCGCGTGCCGTTGCTGATCGAGCCGGCGGTGGCGAATGCCAGGCCGCGGGATTCGCGCGTCATCTCGTAGTCGCGGAGGAATTCGAGCACGATGTTCTCGGCCTCGTTGCGCATGTAGGTGAACGGCGCGAGCTGGCCGTAAATGACGGCGTGGGGGAGATGCTCCCGGATCTCGCTGGCGAGCACGGTCGGACCGAGGTTGAGGCCGGTCATATCGAGCGTTCCCAGCAGCGGCAGCAGATGGCCCATGGCGCTGTCGCTGTGCTGATAGCGCATATCGCCGGGGTGGGGGCTGTACCGCTCGAACACGCCCTTCAACACCGGGTAGCCAAACAGTTCGTACATATCCGGTTTGAGCAGGCACGAGTTGTCGTCGGCGAAGCTGAACCCGTGCGGGGCTGTCTCGGGCGTGTAGCCGGCTTCCTCGTCGATGAAGCGCGCGATCTCGAGCATCGACCGCAGGATCAGCCCGCTGAATCGCGCCGCGAGGTCCGGGTTCTCGATGATGAGATAAATCAGGTTTTCCGAGCCGTAGACGGAAGTGGCGAACGTAACGGGGCCGCGCTGATGCCTGTACAGCGGCGGTTTGACGCCCAGCGGCATCAACCGCGCCTTCACCTCGTCCCATCCGTCCGGCAGGAGGAAGTTCCGGAGGCCACCGTGCGCTTCGAGCCGTGCCTCGACCCGGTCCAGAAGCGCTTTGAGCTCGTCTTGGTTCTTCGCCGACTGCGTCAGCCACCACGACTGGTCCAGCCAGATATTTTTGGCTTCGAACACATCGTGCAGGCCCTTAACGGGCGGGTATTGGCAGGCGGGATCGACCGGCACTTCGGAGAGCAGCCTGCGGCCGACGATCGACTCGGCCATATCGTTGTAGGCCCGGTTGGTTGCGACGCGCCAGGCGTCGTCATGGTCATAACGCCAGAGGTCTTCTTCGATACCCAGTTCGGCGTAGACGCATTCGGGCGTCAACCCCGCGCCCAGCGCCACCTGAGGAATATGCCGCCCGAACGGGTCCTTACTGGCGACGGCGTCGTCCGCCCAGAACCGCTCGATATCCACCGGCGCAAACCCGCCCCCCGCTTCCATCTCCGCCACCAGCGACCGCGCCATTTCCACATGCTCCGGCCGATATGGAATCAGTACCGACATACGCCGCTCCTGAGTAGTCCAGGCGCGCATCATAGGAAAACGGCCCGTGAACCGTCAACCTATTGCGGATTGCGGATTGCGGATTGAAACGGGAAGACCGTGGGAATGTGATTCTAACCAACTTCCGGCTCATTGAGACGACTTGCCGGCGAAACTGAAGCCGCCAATGTGGAAATCTGCAATCGGAAGCGGTTGACAACCGTTTTATCCAGTGATAGAATTTAAGACGCTTCAAGTTGAGCGGGACTAACTCAGTTGGTAGAGTGCCAGCTTCCCAAGCTGGATGTCGCGGGTTCGAACCCCGTGTCCCGCTCCATTTTCTTTTATTGCCCCCTGTTGCCAAGCCTCTTCTTCATTGTTCAAAATGGTGTGCCGCGTCGGCATGCGCAGGCTGCATGGATAGGCTCGTCTTGAAAATGGCGAGGGGATTCGCCAGACTGCAATGGGTATGGAGAGGGGAGAGCTTGAATGTCAAGGATAGCAACGGTGTGGATAGCACTGCTTTTTGTCTCGGTGGCATACGCGGCATCGGTCCCGGAAGATTTCCCGCGCTTTGTGGTTCCCGGCCACGAGAAAGAAATGGATTCGCTGCGGGCGTTGTATTGGCTCCACTATGAGCCGGCGGGCCCGCTGATCCCGCTTTGGGACGAGTGGATGCCCATGTCAACGCTGTGGCCGGCGATGGGATCGGGTGCGCAATTGGACGCCATGAGCACCCGCTGGGCCGAAGCTTTGGCGGCGCGGAAAATGAACGGCGAGGGCTATATCCACACGCAGCAACACGATGGCCCCGCGCACGCCGAAGGCTGGCCGTTTCCAAGGTGGATGGAAGCCGGCGGAATTGGCTGGCACTTTCGCGGCACCGGCGTGCCCGGTTACGATGCGCCCCCCGCCACACCCGAGGGATGGATTGTTACCGGCGGGAGTGGGGGAGAGGTCGGCGAGCAGGGCTGGGTTCTGGATCTTGTTGAGCCGGGGGCAACCGTCCAGACTCCCGCGTTCAAAATCGAGGCCAAGAGCTCTCCCTGGCTGCGGCTGAACTGGTGGGCCACCGGGCTCGATCGATCCCGCTGCTACGTCGAGTGGACCACGGAAGAGCAGCCCGAGTTCAACCCGAAATGCCGGGCCTACTTTACGGCCGCAACATCGGCCGGCCAACTCCTGACGGCGCCTCCCATGGGACCAAAGTCGGCGAGTGAACTGATCACCTCGACCGTGGAGACGCGCACCATGATGCCGGTCTACAGAATCCCTGAATGGAAAGGAAACATTACAGGCCTGCGGATCGCATTTGACAACGAGGCGGCGGCACAGGTGGTCATCAAGTCGTTTCATACGGCCTGCGATACGCGGCACAACATCAACGACGCCAATTTCGTTCGCGGCTGTCATGACTACTTCATGTGGACGCAAGACGTCACGTTTCTCCGCGAACAGATCGGGCGCGTCCGGTCGGCCATGCGATTCATCATGAACGAGTTCAATACGCGCCAGCGGAAGTGCGTCTACACGGCGTGGCCGGGGCATGAGGGGCGCAGCGGCGTGCGAAGGACAGCCGACGGGCAAAAAGTAATCGTTCCCGGCGAGGGGATTGGCAGCAACTATTGGGACTTGCTCCCGTTCGGGGGCGAGGATGCGCTGGCCACCGTTTACTACTACGACACCCTCCTCGATCTTGCGGATCTTGAAGAGCAAATTGTGAGGCACCCGCAGTGGTGTGTCGCTACCGGCGCGGAAGCGTTTGATCCGGGCGATCTGCGCAAGCATGCTCAGGATGTGAAGGACTATGGAACCCGGCGGTTCTGGAACAGCGAGACGGGCCGGTTCGGAACCGTCGATCTTGACGGCGCCCTTCACGATTACGGGTTTACGTTCCTGAACAACGAGGCCGTCTATTACGACTTCGCCACACCGGAGCAGGCCAAATCGATTCGCAACTGGATCTCGGGCCGGCGCGTGGTTGAGGCTGATACGGCCACTGGCGCAGATATTTACCACTGGCGTTTTGGCCCGCGAAGCACCACGAAACGCAATATCGACTATTACTTCTGGGCATGGAGTAATCCGGAAGGAATACCGTGGGGCGGGCAAGTACAGGATGGCGGCGCGGTGCTGGGCTTCTCCTATCATGACCTGATGGCGCGGCTGATCAGCGACGGCCCCGATGACGCCTGGCAACGACTCAAGGAAATCCTGACATGGTTCGACGAGACTCAGGCGGCCGGCGGATACCGCGCCTACTACCAGGACCCCGCACGGGGCACAATGCAGGGCGGCAATGTCGCCGGGGGCCTTGGACTCGACAAGGAATTCTTCGAAAGCATTCTTGTGCCGCAAGTTATGCTCTACGGTTTCCTCGGTTTCCAACCCAATGCGGACGGGTTCGCCATCCACCCGCGGCTGCCGAAAGATTGGCCTGAACTGACAATCACGCGCATTCACCTGCACGGATGTGTATTCGATATTAACGTTCGTGACAATACCGTGACAATCACGGGCAGCGGGCGGCCAAACGAATCGCTGGCCGCCGAGTTGGCCCCCGGCTGGCAACTATCGAGTTCCCCGGCGGGGTTTGTTACCGGGAAAGAGCGGGCGGATGGGGCGGGCACATCCATGAACACCCGAGGGTCTTTGAATTCAACAGGATTTTAACCAAATGCGGAGATTTGAATTATGAACACCATGGGAGGAGCGAGCATGAGGCGGGTTCCCGCGGTTCTGGCGATAGTTGCGGTGCTATTGTCCACCACAAGAGTTTAATATGGGAAGTGTTGACTAAGGCACTAACTGGGCAGAACAATCGCGGTAAAGGGTGGGTAGGCCCGCCAAGACGGTTTTTTGAGGAGACAAATACTATGGACTTCTGCATCGAGGATACTCGTAAGAAGTCGGTTCCAAAGATAAAAGAGCTTATAAAAGATGGGGTTATCACTCTTAGAGCGCTCGTGTTCTTTGCGCTTCTTCTGCCACAAGAAGGCAGTGCCACCACTGGCAGCATACTAGGAACAATTAACAGTGTGGCGATTTCGGCGGCGGCCAGCAATCTTCCAGTGGCTACAGACTCCTCACCGGATTCCCCAACGCCGCAGATTCGCAGTGCATGGGGACCGGACATTTTTTGGGGCGTCAACGTGGTGATGTCGCGGGTGACGGGAAGCGATCTTCGAGAACTGGCGCAGGTTTGGAATGTAAGCACCATCCGGCTGGGGCTTCGATTATTCGAACTTCAGTTTATTCAAGACGACAATGATCCCTACCCTCTGAACGAAGCAGACCTTTGGGAATTAGACCGGTACATAGATCTCTGTGAGACGTTAGGTCTTAGAGTGATTCTGACCAACCAGCGCCCCATCGGCAACCGGGAATTTCACCAGACCGGCGGAAAGGATAGGCGAATCTGGTCCGACTTTCGTTACCATGACTACTTGGTCTTTTTTTGGCAAAAGCTGGCGGAGCGTTACGCTAATCGAGGCCCGGTGATTGCTGGTTACGACATTTTTGGGGAACCCGACCCTGAGGTTCAGACGCCGTTGAGCCCTTCAGACTGGAACCTACTTGCCCGGAAAATCACCACTGCCATCCGGCAGGCGGATCGCGCGCATACGATCATCGTTGCGCCAATCCGGTTTGCCTCGCCCACCGCGTTTGATTTGCTCGAACCGACCGGCGATGATAATACAGTCTATGATTTTCACTTTTATTCTCCTTATGTTTTCACGAGCCAGGGAATGCCGGAACCCGACGGCAGCACCCTCCCTCTTAATGTGACCTATCCGGGAAACATTGGCGGCGAATACTGGGACAAGAACAGGATGCTCGAGGAACTGGAACCGGTCATCGCCTTCCAGGAACGATACCAGGTTCCCATCTTATGCGGTGAATTCAGCGTGGTGCGCTGGGCGCCGTCCGCTAGCGCGGTAGAATATCTACAGGATTTGCTGAGCATTTGCGACGAGTACAAGTGGAGTTCATTATATTGGTGCTTCAGGGGTGGAGACGGAACTGCCCATAACCTGGAAACCGAAGGAGGAATCGATGACTATACCGTCGTTGGTACAAATGGCCCCAGATTTCAGGCTATCCGTCCGTATTTCTCCCGTAACAACCGCTGGAGCGGCCCAATGACGGGCAAACCCGTTTATAAACCAACGATCCGCTTCGATGAATATCATGCTGAACTAAACACTTTGTCGGAACAGAGAGCACAAGAAATAAACTCCTCGCATCCTGAATGGTTCTTATTTGGGCGGTTCGCACGAAGGGCGGAAGATTACTTCGATGTCGTTCGTTCCTTACAGCCGCTCCGATATGACACTCTGCACGACACCAATATACTTATATTGTCGGCTCCCCAAAACGCGCTCACAGCGGAGGAAGTAACGGACACGGTCCGATTCGTCAGCGAAGGGGGAGGATTACTCGTATTGGGCGACTCCTCAGTGGGTGATCGGCTTAACAGTCTCCTGGTAAACTTTGGAATGACCTATAGGCAGGGTGTTCTCGCCTCGCATACGCCCTTATGGGACGCACACAGTTTTGTGGTCACAAATCTGAACCAGACTCACTTTATAACCAAAGGTATCCATGAGCTTCACGCAAACTGGACGGGCGTGTTGGAAAATCTTGGAGACGCTCTTGTGTTGGCGGAAACGGAAGCAGATTCATGGCAGGATGCCAATGCAAATGGACAACAAGACCCCGATGAACAGAATGGACCGTATGCATTCGCCTTGGCCAAACAGTTTGGCAAGGGACGGGTTTTGGCAGTTGCTGACAACGGGTTTTACGATGCCGGGATCCTGCTCTCTGAAAACAGGCGTTTCATTGTGCATGCATTAGCGTGGCTGGCACAGATGGTGAACAGTTTCAGCGGGGATCCGACTTCAGGCACAGCGCCGTTGACCGCGCAGTTCACTGACGATGGTGTCCTGGGCACGTTGCCCATCGAGACGTGGCACTGGGACTTCGGCGATGGCGGCGAAAGCGACGAACCAAATCCGGTCCATGTCTATGAAGAGCCGGGCGAGTATCCGGTTTCCCTGACGGTGTCTACCGCGACGGGTTCCGACACTTGGACCCGGGTGAACTATATCCAGGTGATGGTGGTGATGCCGGTGCTCGGATGGACGGGACTTGCCTTGGTGGCTGCACTGTTGTGCCTCTGCGGCGTCCAGATTGTTCGGCACCGCGTAAAAACCGTCGCGCAACGCACCTGGGGGAAGGAGCGAGCATGAGGCGGGTTCCCGCGGTTCTGGCGTTGGTTGCGGTGCTATTGTCCACCGTGTCTGCATGGGCCGACAGTATAACCATTGCCGGAAAAACTTATCTTAACGTGAAGGTGTTCGAGTCAGCCAACCGGTACTATTTCCGAGATGAAAACGGCCGGGTCGTGAGCGTCTCAAAATCAGAGGTGAGCCCTGGCGAAGTAAGAATCGGGGGCGCCAAAGACCCCGAGCCCTCTGCACTGGACGGCAATCCATCCGGCCGGATTGCCCCGTCCTCACCGATTCCGGGTGAGGGCCATGTATTCTCGGTCGAAGGCTACCACGGAGGCTATTTCTTGTCCTACCCTGGAGACCTGAACGCCGCATTCGCAAAGATTTTCGATCGCTTGGAGAAATCCCCAAGCAGCCGGATTAGTCTCGAGATTGAGGGATACACATTGGAACGAATGCTTCAAGGGGGAAGTCTTGAGTCTGAAAAGAGTCAGGAAGCATACCAGGCGCCCGAGTTGTTAAAGCGCCTGCGGGACGCCGTGATGGCGGGACAAATCGAAATCGTCGGCGGCACTTATTCCCAGCCGCTCTGGTCGGCTCATGATGGGGAAGGATGGGTACGACAGTTCTTGTTTGGAACTCGTGCCGTAAAGAAGGCGCTGGGGGTGGATGTCAAGACATATGCAGCTCAAGAACCTTGCTTTATCTCACAGCTCCCGCAGATTCTAAACGGGTTCGAGTACAACGGATGTTTGTTTCGGGTACACTGGGCGCCGTGGGGCGATTTGCCTGCGTTCAATCACGATTCTTTCCTATGGGAAGGGCCGGACGGTGCTCGTATCGTGGCGATACCGCGTTATTCGTTCGATGCGCGGCTTTCTTTTGGTTATGGGCAATGGGACGTGAAAAAAGCGGCTCAGGCCGGTATTCGCAGGCCGCTGGCGTCACGGTTTGACGACTTTGAAACCAAGCGTATCAGCCCCGCACTCGATGGCCACAACCAAACATCACCATGGGCCGCTTTAGCCCAGGAAATTCAGGCGGGGCAATACCAGGGCAAGACTCTGGCCTTCTCGGGGTGGATTCGATCCTCGGCCCCTGCGGCTTGCCTAATGTTGGATTTCGGCGATCCAGCCTATATGTTTGTAGAAGCGTTTGTTGCGAATGACGGGGCCTGGCATCGCGTCGATCTGAAATTCAATGTGCCGCTTCATGCACGCTTCTTGTACCCCGAGGTGAGAGTATACGGATCGGCGGGCGATGGCGCGTTTGACGGATTGTCTCTCGTAGTAACCGGAGACAGCCGAGAATTGCTGCAGAATGGATCCTTTGAAACGGGCGACAAGGCGCCGGCAAATTGGGAAATCTGGCGGCAGGACGGCACAAACGTCGAGACCTCTTGGTTGGCTGCGGGTCCTGGATTGCCCGGCCGGGCAGTTGGTTTGCGATTCGAGGGCCAATCGGCCTCGTTCATTCCGGTGACGGTAGGAGAATTCATCTCAACGCTTGAACGCCCGGAAGTGGTCATCCAGGATCCCACGAGCCAAGCGGAGCAACGCTGGGCCTGGGGCATTCTGGGTGGCGAGTTGGAGAGGAAATGCCGGCGAGCTCAACGCTTGACCGAAGCGGCCGAACGCGCTGCCTGCCTGTCTGATACGGATCTTGAACAGAATGTGAGTGACGCATGGCGGTTGGTTCTCATGGCGAATCATCACGACACGCTTTGCTGCTTCCCGGCGCAATTTGGTTATTGGTCCTGGTCCGAGTCGGAGACCTATGCGGATCTTTGCCGCGAGTGGACCTCCGATGCCGAGTCGCGAGCGAACGTGATTCTGGACTCGGCGTTGGGTGTCTCAAGCAGCGATGGCGCAACCGTCACTGTGTTTAATCCGATCCCTCAATCCAGGAGTCTCGTGCTGGTACATGCCGGAAATCCGGCCAATGGGTTGTCGCTCTCGGTGCGTCGGGTGGGGCAAACTTCGGAAGAAATCCGAAGCGAGAGCGTGGTCTTGGCCACCGACAGCACCGGTAAACCAACCAAAGCGATGGTCGCTTGGCCAACAGAACTGCCGCCCCTTTCTTCTGAGACATTTCAACTCGCCGAAGCACCGGCGGGAAACCCGCCAGGGCGTCTTGAACCCTGCCAAAGCACTGTTCTTGAAAATGAGTTCTACCGAGTTTCCATAACGAGTGACAGCGGCATTGTGAGCTTGTTTGACAAGCGACTCGGCTGTGAGTTGCTCGGATCGCCCGCACACTTTGCCGCGTTTTTCCCGGACGATCAAACAAATGCGCGGTCTTCGGTGTCCGAACTGCGCGCATATCAGGGAGGGCTTCTTGGTCTCGCCGAGATGCGGGGACGGATGGGCGCCATCCCGTTCGAGCAGCGGGTCCTCTTGAAAACCGGCAGCCATGCAGTTGAAATCGAGGTGGAATTCGATTTCGGTGCTTCCTGCCGTATCGGAGCCGCGACCGACAATGTTTTTCCCAAAACAAACGTAAGCTCGGACTTCGCGGATGAAACCCAGAAGCTGCGATTCGTTTTTCCTAGTGCGATTAGCCTAAGCACGGCATGGAGTGACAACTCATATGACGTTGTCACAGCTTCCAAGAGTTCATCTTGGGCCGTCTCTTGGGCCGCGGCTGAAGGTCCTATGGGCGGTATCGGCCTGTTGGTGGATCGCTCGTCCGCGTTCCGGTGGGACTCTTCGACGCTTGAATTGGTCTTAGCCTATGGCAACCGCTTTATGATTGGGCCAGAATCCGGAATCCCTTTATCGGGCCGGCACCGTTACACCTTCGCTCTGGCCTCTTACGGACCGAACTGGGAGGCAGCCCGGTTGCCGGAACTGGCCGCCGACTTCGACCGGCCGGTGGTGCAAATCGATGGTAAAGCCGAAAGATCGACTTTTTTGCCAATCGCTGTTGACGGCCATGTCATCACCGGCGCGATGTATCGTGAGGACAACGTGTTGTACATGCGTCTCTTTAATCCATACACAACGCAACAAACAGCCCTCATCAAGGGGTTAGCCGGCAACATCGTTTCGGAGGCGAATCTTCAAGGAGCCGTCATTCGGCGAATCGCGTCAAGTGACGGCCAATGTACAATCACTGTGCCAGCGAAACGGTTGGTGACATTGCGTATTGAAAACGAACAATAGGTCTGTCCCAAAGACCGCCAGTCCTTATCGGGTAGAGTCTGTTTTGCCGTGATTCCAGGCTGCCCTGGCTGCTTACAGCGAACTGGAGGAAGGGACAGAATGGTTATTGCTGTTACGTTGATGGCGATTGCGGCGTTGGGTGCAGCCCACGCGGATGATACCCAGGCCAACCATGGGGTGGCGTCTTTCTCTGGATCCGCGTTTGCATTTTTTCAACCGGTGGCGATATTTGCCTAGAGGGTTGTGTGAGCATAACCTACCAGTTGGAGAGCGGATGAGATGGCACAAGATGACCGAATCTTGTTGGAGCAGTGGTCAAAACGGGGGGACGGGGAGGCGTTTCGGGCACTTGCATCCCGCTATAGCGGGGTGGTCTATGCGGCTTGCCGTCGAATCCTGGGGAACAGGCCGGACGCGGAGGATGTTGCCCAGGAGTGTTTTGAGGCGTTGGCGACGGCGGGAACGAAGCCGGGCGCGTATGTGGGCGCATGGCTGCATCGGGTGGCCACCTATCATGCCATTGGCCATATGCGCAGCGAGGCGCGGCGGAAGCAGCGTGAATTACAGTACGCCACCGCGCGGCCGCAGGAAGCCAATGTCGAATGGAAGGACGTCTACGAATACGTCGACCAAGCCATCGACGATTTGCCGGACAAGCTTCGTCTCCCCCTGATCGCCCACTACCTGGAAGGGCAATCAAAGGAATCGGTTGGGCAGTCGCTCGGCATATCGCGCCAACTCGCCGACTACCGGATCCAGCAGGGCTTGCAGCGGGTCCGGAGTTCCCTGCGGCGCAAGGGCATCTATGCCGGTGCGGCATTGCTGGCGGGTCTGATGGAGGCAAATGCGGCCGAGGCGGTTCCAGCGACGTTTGCGGCCAAGCTGGGCAAGATCGCGTTGGCCGGGCCGGGCACCTCCACCCCCATGGCGGCTTACGCGGCGCGGAAGTTGTCAAGCATTTTGAGACAGCCTCTGTAATCAATTAGGGGAGATCTCCTCGGTTTGAGCCCGCATGGCTTTGGCCTTGTCGGGCGGGTTGATCCAGACGGCTTGGGGGAGTTCGGGCGCTGTGGGAGGCTTTTGAACGAACCGCTCGGGATGGCGCTGGTGGGCGAGGTCGAGGACCTGTTGCCGGGCGGCGATCCTCTGGGTTGCGCGTCCGTAGTGCACGGTTTCGGG
>Ga0315285_10003034_pt1 | contig 17560 bp, 17 predicted proteins | sample YL17G09_36_MG_FD_203698 | JGI IMG/M metagenome (GOLD analysis project Ga0315285, IMG submission 203698) | Sediment microbial communities from Yellowstone Lake, YNP, Wyoming, USA - YL17G09_36 | ecosystem: Environmental > Aquatic > Freshwater > Lake > Sediment | place: USA: Wyoming | collected... | reverse complement strand
ATTGCGCCTTTCCTGCGCTTTTTGCCTTAAATTTCGGCGCCAAGTTTTTCTTTATGGAAAATCCGGATTCAATTGATACGGTTACCTGCCCTGATGGGGGAAATATCATCTTTAAGGTAACCAGAGTAGAAAAGGAATAATTTATGTCTAAGTGCAGAGTGGTAATAACCGGTATCGGCGTGATTTCTCCCAATGGCATAGGTAAGGAGAATATCTGGCGCGGCATGTCTGGAGGGATTTCCGGAGTCAGGCTGGTGGATGGTTTTGATGTCTCCATATTTAACACCAAGATTGCCGCGGAAGCGCGTGATTTCGATCCATTTAAGTTGGGACTGACGCATGAAGAAGTCATGCGCATGGATAGGTATGTGCAATTTGGCGTCGTCGCAGGAAACATGGCGATTAAGGACAGCGGTCTTGATTTTTCCAAAGAAGACCCGACGCGCGCCGGCGTCTGCCTTGCCAATGCAATCTGCGGCACAAAATATATGGAAGAGGAGTTCGCCTTAGTTACCGAGGACGGCAAGCACCCGATAGACCCCTCAAAGGTGAGGCCCGATCTTTATGATGCGGCAATGTTTAATACGCCCTCGATTGAGATCTCTGCGCGCTATGGTTTAAAAGGAATCTGCAATACCCTCTCTACCGGCTGTACAGCAGGTACAGATTCTATGGGATTTGGTTTGGAGACAATCCAGGATGGAGAGCAGGATATAATGATCTGCGGAGCAGCGGAGGCGCCGATTACCCCGATAACCTTTGGCGCATTTGACGTGGTAAATGTTTTATCTGCGCGCAATGATAATCCGCAAGCCGCATCGCGGCCCTTTGATAATAAGCGCGATGGATTCGTGTTGTCAGAAGGCGCAGGAATCTTAATCTTGGAGGAATTAAACCACGCCCTTAAGCGCGGAGCGCATATCTATTGCGAGATTTTGGGTTTTGGCACAAGCTGCAATGCGTATCACATGACCGACCTGCCCTCAGACGGAACTGCCATGACAAGCTGCATTAATTTAGCTTTGAAAGATGCAGGGTTAAAGCCGACTGAGATCGATTATATCAACGCGCATGGCTCATCCACGCGTATGAATGATATCTTTGAGACCAATGCCTATAAGACAATCTTTGGCGATTATGCTTATAAATTGCCGATAAGCTCGCTTAAATCCATGATCGGTCATCCGCTGGCAGCGGCAAATGCAGTGGAGTTTACTGTGTGCGCCCTCATTTTTGATAAGAATATCCTTCCGCCGACTATAAATCAGGAAGAGAAGGATCCGTTGTGCGACCTGGATTACATCCCCAATGTCGCGCGAGAGAAGAAGGTAAATATAATATTAAAGACAAGCAGCGGATTTTCTGGGATACACTCATCTTTAGTTTTGAGGAGATACAATGGATAAAATTGCGGTTACGGGAATCGGCGTAGTCAGCCCTTCAGGGATAGGCAAACGACAGTTCTGGGCAAATATCAAGAGCGGACGTTCTTTTATTAAGAAGATCACCCGTTTTGATGCCTCGGCGTATCCCTCGCATATCGCAGGCCAAATTGATGAGCTGGAAAAATACGGCTTTCTTTCTGAGCGGCTCTTAAAGAAAATAGATGCATTCTCGCATATGGCCTTGATTGCCTCCGAGCTTGCCCTGCAGGATGCAGGAATTGACATTAAAAGGGAAGACCAGAACCTGGTCGGCATTTTTCTCGGTAATGCAATCGGCGGCTGGTTGTATGCGGAGACAGAATTGCGTGATATGTACATTGAGGGCCGCGAGGGAGTCTCTCCTTACATGGCTTCTGCCTGGTTTCCGGCCGCACCCCAAGGACAGGTTTCCATTTATTATGGGATAAAAGGTTTTTCTAAAACTGTAGTTGCGGACAGGGCCAGTTCCTTAATGGCGATCGGCTATGCGCGCAAGGTATTAGCTAAAAATAAATTGAACATGATTTTGGCCGGAGGGATGGAGGCGCCAGTGACGCCCTATGCACTTTTATGCTGTAATACTTACGGCGCACTTTCCAAGAATAATGCTAATCCGGAAGGCGCCTATCGGCCCTTTGATAAAAAGCGCGACGGATTTGTAATTGGCGAAGGCGCAGGCATTGTGGTCATGGAGGGGATTGAGCGCGCCAGAGACCGGGGCGCGAAGATCCAGGCCTATATTTCCGGCTATGCTACAACCTGTGACGGGGTAGATAGAATTAATCCCGCAGCTGACAGCAGGGAGCTTGAGAGGGCAATTAAAATGGCGCTAACTGACGCCGGCATAAATGCAGATGATATTGATTATATAAGTTTGGATGGCCTTGCAGTGGATACCTGGGATGATTCAGAGGTCGCGGCAATAAAAAATGTTTTTGGCGCTCGCGCAAAAGAGATACCTGTAAGCTGCCCGAAATCCATGTTCGGGAATTTGCTCGGCGCATCAGGTGTTTTGGATTTAGTCACCACAATTTTAGCTACGGAGTATAACTTAGTGCCACCGACTATCAATCTGGATGAGCCGGCCAAGAATGGCTTAAATTATATCAGGCAGGCCAGGGAGTATAATATAAGTAAGGCATTAATAATTTCCCGCGGCAGGGGCGGGATAAATTCAGCGTTGGTGGTTCAGAAAGCATAAACTATTATACCTATGGCAGAAAACCTTGTAGTAATTGTTTCAACCTGTGGCGAACCAACTTCGTTACGTAGAACACTTGATTCATTGGCTGCATGTAGAAAGCCACTCATTTATTTAAAGACTATAGTTATAGAAAGACCTCCCAAGAAATATGCAGAGCAGATTGTTGGAGAATATAAATCAGTGCTTAATAGCACTTATATTTATAATTCTACATGCAGTCTTAGCAATGCACTAAATGAAGTAATAATGAATATGCGTGATGAACTTATTTTATTTACAAATGATAATGTGAGATTTGACCCGGAAGTCCTCGAGGCTTATGCTAAGGCTGCGGAAGGCAAATCAAAAGGAGAATTTTATGGCGGTCTCTTAAAAATCGATTACGAAAAAGAACCTTCAGAGTGGCTGGACCATTGCTGGCTGTCGTTGTCAGTAGCGGGATGGCCGAAAGAAAGCATTGAAAAGGATGCATGGCGATACTTTATGAGTAACAATTGGGCAGTCTTTGCTCAAGATATTAAGGAAGCAGGAGGATTTAATCAAGATTTGGGAGCCGGTTCGTTATTCAGGGCTGACTTTGGTTTTGAAACCGATCTTCAACTTCGTCTGCTTAAAGCGAGAATAAAACAGGTATTCGTGTCTGATGCAGTCATCTGGAATTATGTAAAAAAGAAACAGATCAGTCTTTTTCTTCTTTTGAGACAAAGGTATGCTGAAATGGTTTATATGGGGTTACAGATAAAATTTGCTCTGGACGCATTTGGTTACCCAAGACACACTTTTAAAGAATATTGTTATTTCTTTTGGAAAATAATTAAAGATATCGTTTTTGCCAAAAGATATGCGTTGCTAGAAGATTTATTCAATTTCCAAGCCTACAGGGGTGTTATGCGCGGTTATCATTTGCAGAAGAAAATTAAAGTAGAAAAATTTATTCCCGAGCCATTTATAAGAGATATATCTGAGATATCAATCCCCAAATTTCCCCAGAAACTACCCGGGACATTTTGGGGTATCACTGCATTTTACAATCCTTCAAGATATAAATCTAAATTGCAGAACTATAGAAGATTTCGAGAGGCAAACAAAAAACAGGGATTGAAGCTTTTGGCTGTAGAACTTATCGGGGAGAATGATAAATTTGAACTTCAGAAAGATGATGCAGATATTATTATTCAACTCAAGACTTTAAGTGTGATGTGGCAGAAAGAACGGTTACTTAACATTGGCTTACAGCACTTGCCGAAAGACTGCGACAAAATAGTATACCTAGATATAGATATTATTTTTTATAATGATCATTGGATAGAGCAAACTGCTGCATTGCTCGAATCGTATATGGTTGTCCAGCCATTTGCCTTTGGTATTATTCTACCAAAAGGTGTTTATAGTGTTGATAATCCCAATGAAATTATTTTTGCCTACGATGTTAATCTTGATTTCGACCTCAAAAATGAGATAGAGAAAAGAATTTTCGGAATAGCTTATAGGAATGCTAATTTTAGTAAAGATACCTATTATGGTAATAGCCTGGCTTTCTCAGGAGGTGCCTGGGCATTTAGGCGAAGCTTGTTAGAGAAACACGGTTTTTTTGATCGTTTAATAATTGGTGGCGCTGATTTTTTAATGGCATTGGCTTTTTATAACAACAAAGATAATATTTTTTTTAGTTTATTTCCAGAAAAATTACTTTGTAATTTCCAAGTATATTTAGATGAGATTTATAAAGAAATAAAGGGAAGTGTTTATTATACAAATGGTGAGATTATACATCTATGGCACGGGAGCCAGAAGCAAAGATTTTATGGTTCAAGGTACGGAATTTTAAAGAAAACTAATTTTGATCCAGAGAGGGATATTAAGATAAACAAAGACGGCTGTTGGGAATGGGCGACAAATAAGCCGGATTTACACAGAATGGTTAAGGAGTATTTCTGGAGAAGAAATGAAGATGATTCTATTCTTCAAAAACTTTTCTGGAGAAGAAAAAGCTGGCATTTGTGATAAATGGATATAATAACTCGGCAGATATCCTCGGGCTTTAGCCCGAGGAGTAGATTCATTAAAGAAAGGAGAAGATCATGAAAATTCTATTCGTCATGCCAAAGGTAGGAAACTGGGCCACGCATGGAATACATAAGTCGCCAAACCAACTATACGCCCACTGGGCAGCCTATGTACGCGAAAAAGGTTATGAGGATGTCTCAGTGATCGACGGGAGGGCCTTAGAAATCCCCATGGAGCAATTAGTTGAACAAGTCAAGGCCAAGAATCCTGATATTATAGTTATGGGTGAGCAGATACACGGCTATGCTGGTTACGGAATTTTGCGCCACTTTAAGGAAGCTTCTCAGAGGATTAAACAAGCGCTTCCCAAAACAAAAATAATTTTAGGTGGATTATGGTATTCAGCTATGCCTGTGCCGACTTTGGAAGAAAATCCTGCGGTAGATTTTGTGGTTATGGGAGAAGAAGATTCTTTTTGCGATTTGATTGAGGCAATTGATAAAAAGAAGAATTTGGCTGATGTAGCCGGAGTTACTTCGCGCATTGATGGTCAGATCGTCATGGGGCCGCACAGGCCTCTTTTAGAAGACCTGGATAAACTGCCCCTTCCTGCCTATGATTTATTTCCTATGGACAAGTACGTGGGACACACCCATTGGAAGCCGTTCGTAGACATGATTACTTCGCGCGGCTGCCCTTCTGCCTGCACATTTTGTTATGAATGGGACCAGTATGACCCGCGTTATCCTTCTGATTTCTTAAAATGGCGGGCAAAATCACCGGAAAGAGTCATTGAGGAGTTGGAGTTACTGCATAAGCAATATGGAGTAAAGGTGGTTGTCATTCAGGACGACAATTTTAATGTGGACCCTGCCAGGGTCAAAAGATTCTGTGAGTTAAAGAAGCAAAAGAATATCCCTGTTAAATGGGTTTCCTTGGGCAGGGCTGTTGATTGGGTAAATTGCGAATCGATCTTGCCGCTAATGAAAGAGACAGGTTTGTTTATGGGTGTATTTGGGATTGAAGTTACAACGCAGGATGAACTAAAAAAAATTGCCAAAGGTACCACCATTGAGCAGATTAAGAAAACTATTGAGATTTTGCGCAGGAACGATATCGCGATTGTTGCCGATATCATGATCGGGTTTGACTACGATACAGAAGCAATAATCAAGCAGAGGTTTGAATTTGCTGACCAGGTTGATCCGGATGTTTTGTGGATTGGCTATGTAACTCCGGCACCGAATTCTCCGATGTGGCGCATCTCTTTGAAGAAAAACTGGATTGATCCCAAAAAGGTTGATTTTAGCACCTGGGATTTTCTGCATCCGGTCATCCCGACTGACCATCTTTCCATAGAAGAACTGGGCCGCTTGGGCGCCTGGTGTATGCGCGAGTTTTTCTCTAAGCCGGGCAGAATTAATCGCATTATGGAGAGCAATTTTGATATTCTGGCCAAACTCTGCTTCCAGGATGTTATGGCCGGCGTTGGCAAGTGGGAAGCAGGCGCCACCAAAGGCGAGGTCCACGTATAGAAACTGTTTCCGATCCAATCGGGACAGTGGGTATTTGAGGAGGAAGGTTATGGAGACAAAAACCCAAATAAAAGATGTGTTAGTAAAACTTCTTAAGGTAAGGCCTGAAGAACTAAAAGACGATGTAACTCTACAGGATGGCATCGGCGTTGATTCTACTGAAATGGTGGAGACAGTGATTGCTTTGGAAAAAACCTTTGGCACAAAGCTTAGCCCCAAAGAAATCACCAAGTTCTCTACCATTAATGACATCGAAAAAGTCATTCAATCTAAAATTAGTGCTACAAAATAAATCCTTTATACATTAAACGTTAAACATTAAACAAACTTCTAATGCAAATTATTGATCTGAGCCTGCCCATTGACGAAAAGGCCTTTGAAGTGCACAAGGTTAATATTGAGCGCGTAGGACACAAAGAAGGCGTAGAAAAGTTCAACCGTGTGATTATGGGCAAAACTTGGCTTGGTAAACTAAGGTATGCATTAGGCCAGCGCATAGTCAAAAAAGAAGATCTACCTGATGAGGAATTCTTATCTTTAGAAGTAGTGCATGCTCCGGTGCATATCGGAACCCACCTTGATTACTCCTTTCATTACGGCACAAAATCCGAAGGCCGTCCTTCAAAAACTGCAGACGAGATTCCTCTGGAGTGGTGCTATGCTGATGGAGTAAAATTAAATCTCTCCCATAAGAAACCCAATGAGACGATAAAAGCAGAGGATTTAGAAGGAGCATTAAAGAAAATTAATTATTCCCTAAAGCCCAATGACATTGTCCTGATTCATACCGGAGCGGATAAACTCTACGGCGGGCCAAAATATTTTTCTGATTATCCGGGAGTAGATGTTTCTGCTATCGATTTCTTGCTCGATAAGGGGATCAAGATTTTCGGTGTGGATACCATGGGTATAGACAGGCCATACCGATTCATGCTTAAGGAATTCTTAGAGAAAAGGGACCCAAAATTATTTTATCCTGCGCATTTTTATGGAAGAAAACGGGAGTTCATCCATATTGAGCGCTTGGCGAATTTAGAGAAGTTGCCGGATTACGGTTTTAAGATTATTTGTTTTCCAATAAGAATCAAGCAGACTGGCGCAGCTTGGTCAAGGGCAGTGGCAATAATTGAGTAGAGACTGTCCCCGCAGGGGGCTGTCCCTAAAAAGAAGGAGAAAACATGGGTCATACATGTAACTCGATAATCATTAATGCTCCGTACGAAAAAGTCTTTGATATTTCTAACGATATCCCGCGCTGGACGGAACTTTTCGGCGTAGAATATCAGAAGGCAGAAGTTTTGGAGAAGAAAGACAATAAGATTACTTTTCGCCTCACTGATGAAGACGGAAAGTCATGGGTTTCCTGGCGCCTTCTTTTCAAAGAGAACTATTTTGCTTACGCGCAAAGGCATGATCCGCTATTTCCTTTTAAGTATATGAAGATTATCTGGCTGTATACGCCAAAGCCGCAGGGTGTTGAGTTAACCTGGATTCAGCACTTTGAAATGGATGAAAAAGCTAAATTTAACGATCAGCAGATAGAGGGGTTTATTAATGAAGGCTCTAAAGCCAATCTCAAGATCTTCAAAGAAATCATAGAAAGAGAAGCCAAGAAGTAGTGAAGCGCTCAACGTTCTTTATACTTTGCTTGGAGGGGGCAGTTCTCTCCTTTAACGTTGCTGCGATGGCAGCGTTGGTTCCTTCTATCGCCAAAACCTTTGTTCTTTCTCAATTTTTCGTCGGCAAAATAATCTGGCTCTACATGCTTCCTTACGGAATGGCCGCCTTGCTTTATGGCCCGCTGGTCAGAGCCATTGATGCTAGAAAGGTTGAACTTACCTGCATGTTTCTTTTTTCAGTGGCAAACCTGGCAGCAGCGTTATCACGGAATATCTACTCGCTTTTTGCCGCGCGTTTCTTTATGGGCCTTTTTGGCGCCTCAGTAATTCCGCTTGGCCTGATCTTGATTGCTAAACACATTGTTCCGGAAAAACGCGGCAGGTTCGTAGGTACATTTTTCGGCGCGACGTTCATTGCCTCGCTTCTAGGATTATTTTTGAGCGGAATTCTCCATTGGCGCTTAATCTTTCTGATCCCTGGAATTTGCGGCCTGATTCTAGAGGTGATAATGTTTTTCCATCTGCCAAGCTTTGAGGAAGATGTCGCCGGTTTTAAAATAAATTATCTTTTGGCTTTCAGAGATAAAAAGATAATCTCTATTTTTACCTATATATTCTTCATCAGCCTGTTTTATCACGGCATGCAGCAGTGGCTGGGAGTTTATTTTTCCACTAAAATCGGCCTTGGCCAGTTTTTAATCAGTATGCTGATTACACTGACTAGCTTAAGCGGTATTTTTGGCGAGGTTATCGGCGGGTTTCTTTCAGATATATTGGGTAGAATCAAGACTGTGGATTTGGGGATCATCCTGATGGTCTTGAGCGCATTCTCTTTGATATTTAAGCTTCCAGTCTGGATACTGGCTTTGATCATGGTTGTCTGGGGCCTGGGCTGGACCTTGAATCATGCAGGCCTCTCAACGATGCTGACAGATTTACCCAAGGATTATTTAAATGAGGCAGCCAGTTTAAACAGCGGAGTGCGTTTTTTATCAGGCGGTTTAGGCGCAGCCATCGGCGGCATCTTAATGCAGCGCAGCTTTGCTTTAGGATTTACAATTTTTGGTATCGGGTTTATATCGTTATTAATTTTTAGTAGAAATCTAAGACAAGGAGAGCTAAGATGGCAGAAAATTTAAAAGGGAAGACTGCGATTGTAACTGGTGCAAGTAGGGGAATTGGCAAGGCGCTTGCCTCTGTTGCCGCTAGCTTAGGGATCAATTTAGCGATTGCTGCGCGGCAGGAGGGGCCCTTAAAAGAAACTGCAGATGAGATCGCCAAAAAATATAAAGTTGAGGTTTTAGCTATTCCTTGTGATGTAACTAAACTTTCTGATTTAGAGAATTTAGTAAATAAGACCAAAGAAAAATTCGGCCGCATTGATATTTTAATTAACAATGCCGGAGTTTCTAGCCAATATCCTTTTCATGAGCAGCCAATTGAGGATTTCGAGAGACTGGCGCATACAAATTATCTGGGCTATGTACGACTGATCCGCTTGGTGATAAATGATATGATCAAAAATAAATCCGGAGCAATTATTAATATGGTTTCCGGTTCAACCCTTTGCGATCCCCTGCCCAGAAACTTTATTGTTTACAGCTCGCTTAAAGTGGGGCTGCGCGCTTTTTCCAAGGGCCTGTTCTGGGAATTGCGCGATCATGGAATAAAAGTAACTTCTATCTTGCCTGGTGTAACTGACACAGACCTCACCGGGAAGCTCAAAGAAATAACCGCCGATACATCCCGGCTGATGACTACCGAGGCAATTGAGAACGCGGTTAAATTTGCCCTGACTGTTCCGGCAAATGTCTGTCCTTTGGAGATTGCAGTGATTAATCAGCAGACCCCCTGGACAGCTCCGGTGATCCCCTATAAGCAGGCGCATCCTGAAAAATAGTTGTGAGAAATGAATAAACAGGATATTAAGAATCTAAAAAAGCGCTATCTTATCTGGTTCTACAAAACTACCAAAGAGGCGCTGGATAGAATAGAGCGTAAATTCACCCAGTTAGGCGTTGATAAATTTATACTGAAGGAATTAAAAAAACTGGATAAGACAAAGAAGGCAGATAAGTTCATTACAGAATTTGAGGCGTATATTCAAAATAAGGAAAAAGAGGGCCTGAGCCTCAAATATGAATATGGAAATCTTAAGCCAGAGTATTATTTTCTGGTTTTAAAATTAAGCGCCATTAAAAAGGCAATAGTTAAGGAGCTGGGCAGGGATGGGTTAAAAGAGATCAGAAATTTATATGAGAAGGAGATGACCGGCCGCATTTTGTCAGAAAGAGCGGATAAAATTTAAGATGATCCCGAAAATAATTCTTCAGTCAATCTGGGCTTTATTGATTTTAGCGCTCTTTGTGGTTTATTTAAGGTATCTTGAGAGAAAGACGCTTTTTTATCCCACAAAAGAGATTGAGTATTTGCCGAAGGAGGCGGGCCTAGATTACGAGGATATACTCTTTAAAATCAGGGACAATGTAGAACTCAATGGCTGGTTTGTACCAGCTCCTAATGCGCGCTGTACAATCCTTTTCTGCCACGGTAATGCCGGAAATATCAGTCACCGTATTGAAAAAATAAGATTTTTCCATGATTTAGGATGTAATGTTTTTATCTTTGATTACAGGGGCTACGGTAAAAGCAAGGGCAGGCCGTCGGAAAATGGAGTGTATTCAGATGTCCAGGCTGCTTATGACTATCTTTTATCAAGAGGGATAAAGCCGGAACAGATTATCGGCTACGGTGAATCCATTGGCTCGGCGTCGATCATTGATTTAGCTTCCAAAAATAAAGTTGCGGCTTTGATTATTGACAGCGGTTTCACCAATGCCAAGGATATGATAAAGAAAATTTATCCTTTCCTGCCTTACTGGATATTTGCCAGCCGCTGGGAGTCTTTAGAAAAGATTAAGTCTATGACTGTGCCAAAGCTCATTATCCATAGCGTAAACGACGAGATCGTTCCCTATAAATTGGGCAAAAAACTTTACGACGCCGCAAGAGAGCCAAAAGAGTTTTTAGAAGTTCACGGTGGACACAATAGCTGCTTCTTTGAATCAGAGGCCGCTTACAAGGAAAAGGTTTCAGGATTTATAAAGACAGTAACAAAATGAAGATAATTGATGCGCATGCGCATTGGCTGCCCGATGAAATAATCTCCAACGCCCATTTTTTCCACAAGGGCTGGGGTGATATTGAGGCGCAAATCAGGATGATGGAGGAAGCTGGCATTGACCAGGCAGTGCTCTCGTATCCAACCTCAGATGCGCACCTGAAACTCGGCAGTATCAGTATGGTGGCGCGCATTTATAATGATAATGTTGCAAGAATCTTGAAGCGCTATCCCGACAAGTTTATCGGCGCTGCGCTCCTGCCGGTAGATAATGCGCAAAGTATGCAGGATGAATTGAAGCGCGCCATACAGGAGTTGGGGTTTAAGGCGATCTCTCTGGCTAGCAGCTATAATGGAAAATATCTGGATGACGCCATGTTCTTATCTATATTTAGACAGGCGCAAGAGAAGAATATCCCGATTTTTGTGCATTCACAGATTGTTAATCCCATCGGCTTTGAACGCGTAAATGATCCCTTACTTACACCGGTGGTAGAATACATTTTTGACATGACGATGTGTATTGGCAAGCTTTTAATGTCAGAGGTATTGCGCGAATTCAATAAAGTAAAATTTATCTTTGCCAATTTCGGTGGAGCAGTTGCCTTTTTGCAGCATCGTTTTGATACGACTTACCAGATGTTGAGAGGAATAAATTTTGTCAAGGATTTAAAAGGCAATCCCACAGATTATTTAAGGAATATTTATGTAGATACCGGCGGAGATAAAACAGAGGCAAATTTTCTTTTGAGCCTTGAACTATTTGGGCCAAAGCATATCTTATGGGGCAGCGACTGGCCGGCAAAGAAGGACATCTCCGGCTCAATCCAGGCGGTTAAGGATTTAGATATAAGCGAAGATGATAGAGGGAGTATTTTGGGAGTAAATTTAGAGGAAATATTTAAGAGGGGCTAAAAAGAGACGAATGAAAAGAATAATTATAGTAGTTTTGTGTGCTGTATTAATAAACAGTCTTATATTAGGTTGCGAAGTTAAAAAGCGCGTTACCCCAAAACCAGAATTATCCAGAAAAGAAATGATTAATGCAGCCATAAAGAAGGCGAAAGAGATAAATTATAATATAAAGAAGATGAAGATTATCTTTGATGAAGGAAATGAAAGATGGGGGCGTTCTTCTTATCGAGAGCCTCCAGTCCTGATGGGCAGGAATTATCAGGCTATTTATTTCTTCCCAAAATTTGCTCCAGAACATAGCCTTGAAGTAGGAATATATTTTTTTGTAGATAAGAATACGGGTGAAGTTATTTATTATTTAGAAGAACCAAACTAATATACAGGAAGTGTCCCTAGAGGGAGTTGTCCCTAAATAAAAGGAGAGAAAAAATGCAGATGCAAAAAGAAGTCCATTTGACAGGTCGTGATTTGACAGAGATGGTGCAACTCAGGCCCCAGGATGTTGGCAAATACGCGATTGTGCCTGGGCCGAAGGACAGGCTGGAAGTTTTGCTTAAGAAGCTGGAAAATCCGATGAAGAACTTTTCCTTTATGGAGTATTCCATGTACACGGGCACCTATCAGGGAATTAAGATCACCGCTATGAATGGAGGAAGATTTTCTACTGATACTTCAATAACTACAGAAGTTATGTGCAATGCGCAAATAAAAAATATCATCCGAATTGGCACTTGCGGGACCCTGGATGAAAATATAAAAGTAGGAGACATTATCGTAGTTGATAAAGTCATCCGAGGGGACGGCGTCACACCTTATTATGTGGATAAGAGCTTTCAGACGGTTGCTGACAAAAAAATCGCGGATACTCTATATGAGGTTGCTAAAGGCATGGGCGCCAATGTACACCGCGGAACTGTCTGGACCACGGATGCGCTCTTACGTGAGACGCGCGAAATAGTTGAGGCAAAAAGAAAAGAAGGCGCAGTAGCAGTAGACATGGTTTCCTCAACCCTGCTCACTATTGCCCAGACTTATAATGTGAAAGCCGGTTCAATTTTGGCGGTAAGCGATAATGTGATTACAGGCGAGATGGGTTTTATGAATCCAATGTATTACATGGCTGAGACAAATCTGATTAATATTGCGCTGGAAACAGTTAAGAGGCTGGAAGGAAAATAATGAAATTCTCTCCACTTTTTTGGCCGATTCAATTAAAGGGTAACACGATTTACATCCTCGATGAAACACAGCTGCCGCATAAGCTCATCTATTTGAAGGCCAGGAATTATCAGCAGGCCTGCCGGGCAATAAAAGAGATGAAGACGCGCGCAGTGGGGCAGGTGCTGCTTGTGCTTTATACCTTTCTTCTGGAGATAAAAAGAAATAAAGGAAAAAAGAATTTGCTTCCTATTTTAGAAAGAATAGCCAGGGCGATAAATTCCACGCGGCCCACTCTTTCTTTCAAAACTCTGACAGATATGGTCTTGGGTAGGGCCAGAAGCGGCGCCCCATTAGAAAAAAGCATCCTCGGGTTTTTGGATGCGCTTAAACACAAACGCATCCAGCAGGCAGAAGAGGCGGCTAAATTACTAAACAACGGCGATGTAATCTTAACCCATTGTAATGTCAGCGGACTTCTGCCTTTAATTGGCGAATTCTGCCGCAGGGAAGGAAAAAAAGTAAGCTTCTTTGCCACAGAAACGCGGCCTTATTTACAGGGTTCGCGTCTGACGGCCTGGGAATTGAAGCACGCCGGCCTTCCGGTTACCATAATCGCCGATAATATGGTGGCTCAGGTGATGATAGAAGGGAAGGTCAATAAAGTTATCGTCGGCGCAGATCATCTGGCGCAAAATGGCGACATTGCCAATAAAATCGGCACCTATCAGATTGCGCTTTTGGCAAAACATTTTAATATCCCTTTTTACGTATTGTGTCCCCCGGCTTCCGAGGCAAGAAGCGGGATCGAGATTAAAATTGAAATTCGGCCGGACAAGGAGCTTTTGGAATTTCAGGGCAGAAGAATCGCACCTGCCGGCGTAAAAGGATATTATCCGGCGTTTGATATTACTCCTAACAGCTTGATAACAGAACATATTCATTTAAGGGTCTAACATATTGATGGACTTAAGAGAAGAGATTATTAAGGTTGGAAGGCGGCTATATCAGGCAGGCTTGGCAGTGGCTAAGTCCGGTAATATTAGTGCTCGCCTAGATCAAGAAAATATTCTCATTACCGCAACCGGCACTTTTTTAGGAGATTTAAAAGCACAAGATTTAGTTAAGGTCAATCTAGCCACCGGGAAAGCCGAAGGAAATATTAATCCCAGTTCAGAACTGCCCTTGCACAGCCTGGTTTACAAAAATTTCCCTGCCAAGGTAGTTGTGCATGCGCATCCGCCCTTGATTAATGGTTACTTTGCGCTAAATAATTCCCTCAAAGCCCTGACTTTTGAGACCAAATTCTATTTAGGTGAAGTCCCGGTAATAGAGCAGGATACTCCGACGGTAACTAAGCCGGAGTTAGTGGTAGAGGCGCTAAATTGCAATAATCTTGTTGTGCTTAAGAATCACGGCGCGGTTGCCATCGGAGATAAATTTGAAGATGCACTGAGTCTGATAGAGGCATTAGAGGAGGCAGTAAGAACCGCTGCAATTGCGCGGCTGTTTAAGAAGGAACCACTCGATGATTTGGACACTGCATTAAAAGAAGATTTAAGGAAGAATGAAGCCGCATATCAGATGTTTTCTAAGGAGCATATTCAGGCAATAGTAGACTTAGTCAATAAAGATGAATTTATTGCGCAAAAGGGAAAAGAGCTGGATTTAACTGTGCAGCTTGCGGTTAAACTTGACGGAAGCGATAAAGCATATAAATTTAGCTTTGAAAAAGGTAAAATCGTAAAACTGGATTTCAATGCAGATGCACCATTTGTGATTTCCGGGACAAAAGATGTCTGGGAGCAGGTCTTTTTAGGAAAACTGGATTCTTTTGTGGCAGTGACGCAGGGAAAAATGAAATTACAGGGCCAGTTAGGCCAGCTTTCTAAGTGGTACGTTCCTTTTACGCGCCTGTTTGCAATATTCAAAGAAGTAAAAATTCAATAAAAGATGAAGCAGAAAGTAATCAATCCTTCAAATGGCGAAGTAATTGCTGAAGTGGCTGTTGTTTCTCCAGAAGAAATTGAAGAAGCAATAGTTGCGGCAAGGAATGCCTTTGATAATGGACCATGGCCGAGAATATCGCTTGAAGAACGCAAGAACTTTCTTTTAAAGATCTCGCAAGGTATTTTGGATAAGGCAGGGGAGCTGGCGCAGTTAGAAACCTTAAATACCGGAAAGCCTATCAAAGAATCTACCTTTATGGATATTCCTTCAGCCGCCAAGGTATTTGAGGATTTAGCCAATAATTTCAGCAGGTATCTGGCACAGGAAGATATTGAAATTTCAACGCAGATCGCCAAGGCGCAGGTGAAGCTTTTGCGCGAACCCATGGGCGTGGTAGTTTTAATTGTACCCTGGAATTATCCCTTATTAATTGCCTGCTGGAAACTGGCCTCGGCATTGGCAGCGGGCAACACCGTTATTCTAAAACCATCGAGTCTGACCCCCTTGTCCGTTTTGGAATTAGGTAAAATAATCCATGCAGCAGGCTTACCCAAGGGAGTAGTGAATATTATCAATGGAAGCGGAGGGGGGGCAGTGGGGGGAGCGCTTTGTTCGGATAAAAGAGTGGATATGATTTCCTTTACTGGCAGCAATGAAGTCGGCAGACAAATTATGCAATATGCTTCCCAGAATGTGAAAAAACTAGTTATGGAATTAGGCGGAAAATCCGCAAGTATAGTTTTAGCTGATGCGGATCTGGAGTTGGCAGTGAATGGCTCTTTATGCTCCATATTTTTAAATCAGGGCCAGATGTGCACTGCTATGTCGCGCATTTTTGTGGATGAGAAAATTTATGATAAATTTATAAATGATTTTGTGGAAAAGGCAAAGCGCATAAGGTTAGGAAATGGCTCTGATTTTCAGACCCAGATGGGCCCCTTGATTTCAGAGGCACAGCGAAAAAAAGTAGCAGATTATGTGGAAAAGGCAAAAAAAGAAGGAGCGAAAGTTTTATGCGGTGGAAGAATTCCCAATGACCCTGCTCTAAAAAATGGCTTTTTCTTCGAGCCAACTGTATTAGGAGAGGTCTCTACGGAAATGGCTATATTTAAAGAGGAAATTTTCGGGCCAGTGGTTTGCATAAGCAAGTTTTCTTCACCTCAGGAGGCAGTAAAACTTGCCAATAGCAGTGATTTTGGCTTAGCAGCCTGCATCTGGACAAGGAATAGCTCCGCAGCGCTTGATTTGGCCAAAAGAATCAATGCCGGCACTATCTGGATTAATACTTACGGCATGTTTTACAATGAAGCGCCCTACGGCGGGTTTAAACAAAGCGGTTTTGGCAAAGAATTAGGCAGAGAAGGTTTCTTGGAATATACGCGCCTTAAAAACGTGATTGTTGATAAAACTGCTGAGTCAAAGCCGCTGGTTAACTATTGGTATGGATTATGAATATCACGCAAATTTTAGAAAAGCAGGCAAAGGCAATACCGGATAAACCAGCAATAATCTTTAAAGATCAAATTATAAGTTTTGCCCAATTAAGAGACACGGTTTTTAAGCTGGCAAATAGCCTGATAAATTTAGGTGTAAACAAAGGCGATAAAATAGCCGTGTACCTTCCTAACTGGCCGGAGTATGTTTACAGCTATCTGGCAATCTGGTGCCTGGGCGCTACAGCAGTGCCTCTTGACTTTATGCTGACGGAGGAAGAGCTCATCTTATGCCTTTCACATTCGGAGAGCAAGGTATTAATTGCCAAACATAAAGCAAATATCTCTGTTGATGATCTTAAGCAAAATATCCCCTCCCTGAAAAATATCATTGTCTGTCATGAGAAAATAGATGGTGCCTTGTCTTTTGAGGAATTGCTGGAAAGGGGAACTGATGGCGCGCCTTCAACTCAAATCAATGATAAAGATTATGCCATAATTTTCTATACTTCCGGAACCACCGGAAAGCCAAAGGGGGTTCTCATCAACTATCAGCAGTTAGGTGCTCCCCCAAAGTCAATGGATTTTTTTGTAGGAGGGATAAAGGAAACAGACATTACTTTGTGCGCGCTGCCCTTTTCGCATTTAGGGGGCCTAATCTATATTCAAAACTGCATTTCATTTGGCCTGACCGTGGTTTTGATGGAGCGCTTTATACCCTTAGAGTTTTTAAAGGGTATTCACAATTATAAGATCAGCTGTTTCTGGATTGTCCCCTCGATGTACTATGCCTTTCTCCAATTAAAGGAATTTGAGACCTTTGATTTATCCAGCCTGCACTGGATGGTAACCTTCGGGGCTTCCAGTTCTCCGGATGCTTTGCGCAGGTTCCATCAGTTTTGCCCCAAGGCGCATCTCTTAAACGGCTGGGGCCTAACTGAGACCAATGCTCCCACCACAGTCCTTCCAATGGGTTCAACAAAGATTGAAAGCGTGGGCAGGCCTGCTTCCTGGATTGAGGTAAAAATACTCGATGAAAACGATAAAGAATTACCTCAAGGCCAGGTCGGTGAAGTGGTGGTGCGCAGCTGGGCGGTGACAGATGGTTATTACAAGGACCCGGAACTCACTGCTCAAGTCCTGCGCAATGGCTGGTTCCATAGCGGAGACCTGGGAAAGTTTGATGCTGATGGC
>Ga0315285_10003032_pt1 | contig 17567 bp, 18 predicted proteins | sample YL17G09_36_MG_FD_203698 | JGI IMG/M metagenome (GOLD analysis project Ga0315285, IMG submission 203698) | Sediment microbial communities from Yellowstone Lake, YNP, Wyoming, USA - YL17G09_36 | ecosystem: Environmental > Aquatic > Freshwater > Lake > Sediment | place: USA: Wyoming | collected... | reverse complement strand
TAGCAGGTCGAACCGGTGGCCAACTTCCTGGAGCAGGTGGCGGTCCAAAGCTCGGCGGCGCTGGGCGATCACTACCGCCAGATCGCCCGGATGCTGCGGGGAGAGCACCGCGACCGGCGCTGCCTCACGCTCTGGAGCACGGTGAACCTGGAACCGGACGGGACTTTTCTCCCCTGCCCCACCTGCTCCAATATCTTCCCGGTCAATGTCAAGGGTCGGGACCTCGAAGAGCTGTGGCGGAGCCAGGAAATGGAGGCGCTGCGCCGGCGGATCGTTACCGAGCATTGTCCGACCTGCCGGCTCGGCTGCTCCCTGGGCGATTCCTTGACCTTGAGCGAGTGGCGAAAGGGCGGATGGGGGCCATGACCGCGGACCGGATGACCGGGCTTTCCCTGGAGCTGAGCTCGCTCTGCCAACTCCGCTGTCCGCTCTGCGTGCGGCGGACCATCGCGCCCGACTACCCCAGCCAGGCCATGTCCGCGGAGACCCTGGCCGCGGTCTTGCCCTGCCTTTCCGGACTGGAGAGCCTGGACCTGACCGGCTGGGGCGAGCCTTTGCTCCACCCCCGCTTTAACGAGTTCCTGGCCCGAATCCGCACACACTTCTCCGGGAGACTCACCTTTACCACAAACGGTTTGCTTTTCCAGCGCGAGCAGATCGAAGCCGTGGTCGAGCAAGGGGTGGACGTGATCTGCGTTTCCGTGGACGCGGCTCGGCCGGAAAGTTACGAGCGCATTCGACCGGGCGGTGATTTTCACCGATTGTTGGAAAACCTGAGAGAGTTGGTGGCCGGCCGCGTCCGGCAAGGCGCGTCGCGGCCGGAAGTGTTTGCTCTCTTTCTCTTGCGCCGGGAGGCGCTGGAAGAACTGCCCGAGTTTGTCCGGCTCATGCAGTCGCTCGAGCTCACCGGCGTGGTTTTTCAGCAACTGGCCGGGGTTTTCTCGGAGGCGCACTTGTCCCGGATCACCTACACCGAGTATTACCGGAGCGACTTTGACCCGGCCCTTCTCAAGCAGAGCCTGGCCCAGGCCCGAGACAAGGCGAAGCCGGGCTTGATCGTGGCCGGACCGGAGCGGGTGCGGCGCTTCCGCGGCCACGGCTGCGGCGGTTTTGACGTGCACAAGCCCTTTATCACCGCCGGGGGCGAGGTCTCGGTCTGCTGCTCCATGGCCTACCCGGTATCCCTGATGCAGCGGTCGGGCCAATTAGTTTTCACCCCCTCCCTGACTTTCGGCCGGGTGACCGAAGAGTCGCTGCCCGCGATCTGGCAAAAACCGGCTTATGCGGAAGTCCGCCGCCAGATTCTGGCCGGCGAAAACCCCGAGGCCTGCGCGGAATGCATCGGGCTCTACCTGGAGCCCGCCATCTATGGACAAGAACCACCTGAAAAGAGATAATGAGGCCATGAAAGTCCTCCTGGTCTATCCCGACATCCAGACCCTGCAATTTCCCCACTTCCAGCACGGCGTCGCCTCCATCTCCGCCACCCTCAAGCGAGCCGGCCACCCGACTTCCCTGATCTATCTCAGCCGCGAGCTCGAGGACGACAGTTTCATCCAGGAGGTCCAGGCTTATCGCCCGGACCTGGTCGCTTTCTCGTCCACCACCATGCAATACCCTTTCGCCCGGCGCTATGGCGCCGCGATCAAGTCCCGGCTGGGCCTGCCCATCCTCATCGGCGGCATCCATGCCACCATCGCCCCCGAGGAAGTCATGAAGGACCAGGTCTTCAACGACTTGATCCGCGCTGAAGGGGAATACCCGTTGCTCGAATACGCGCAGGCGCTGGAGCGCGGGAGCGATCCTTCGGAGATCCGCAATCTCTGGCGGCGACTCCCGGACGGGACCATCCGGAAAAACCCGTTGCGGCCGCCGGCGGACCTGGAGCAACTGCCCTTGGTGGACCGCGAACTTTTCGACAACGAGGTGCTGATGCGGGAGAATGACCGGCAGGTGCCGCTGATGGCCTCCCGCGGCTGTCCTTATGCCTGCACCTATTGCTGCAACTCGGTCCTTTCCGAACTCGCCGGCGGGGCCAAGAACCTGGTCCGCCAGCGCCGGGTGGAAAGCGTGATGGCGGAGATCGAGGATCTGCACCGGCGTTACCCGGACCTCAAGTCGCTGATCTTCATGGACGAGATCTTCACCCTGAACCGCAAATGGGTGCGGGAGTTCTGCGCCGCTTACCGCGGGGCTTTCACCACGCCCTTCCAGATTTTTCTGCGGGTGGAAACGGTGGATCGGGAGACCCTGGGGATCCTGCGGGAGGCCGGTCTCTATTCCGTGATCGTGGGGGTGGAGAGCGGCTCGGAGCGGATCCGGCGGGAGGTGCTCAACCGGCACATGACCAACGAGCAGATCATCCGGGTGTTTGCCTGGGCGGACGAGCTGGGGCTGGAGACCTGGGACTTCAATATGATCGGTCTTCCCACCGAGACCGCGGCCGAGATCCGCGAGACCATGGAGATCAATCGCCGGATCCGGCCGCACCATATCACGGTCACGATTTTCTATCCCTTTCCCGGCACGCCCATCCACGAGCGGTGCGAAGCAGAAGGAATCCTGCAGGTGGCCGACACTACCTCGCTCTTCCTGCACGAGTCCACGCTTAACCTTCCCACCATTTCCCGCCAGCGTTTGCAGGAGCTGGCCGAGGAATTTCGCGGCCTGGCCATGCAGATCGAGGCCGGCAAGACGGCGCAAGGCTACCTGGACCTGACCGCCGCGTATGAAAAGGCGCGGGTGACAAGCGGCGGGCCCAAGTTTGTGGCCCTGTGGCAGGTGCGCATCTCCGGGGAGGACCGGATTTGCCTGCTTTTACATCCGCCGTCGGCGGCGAGCTACACGGTGGCGGTCAAGCCGCAATCCCTGCTCCGGTTCAGCATGGCTTTCTCCCCTGACGTCTGGGACCGGCCCGGAGGCGGCTGCCTCTACCGGGTCAAAGTCAAAGCGCCCTGGCGCAAGGAGAAGGTGGTGTTCGAGCGCGAGTTTGATCCCAAGCGCCGGCCCGAAGAGCGCGGGTGGGTGGACGCGGAGGTGGACCTTTCCGAGTTCGGCGGCAAGACGGTCACCTTAACCCTGGAAACCTCCACGCCCAACGGCCCGAACGACTATTGCGTGGCCTTCTGGTCCCGGCCGCACCTGGCCCAGAAGGAAGCCGCGGCGATCAAGGAGCGGCGCAGCGCATGATCTCGTGGAGCAAGCTCAAGTTCCTCAAGCGGCTGATGGACGACCCGGAGCTCGACGCCGCGTATTCGAAGCTCAAGGAAGGCCGGCTCTTTCCCGTTCCCGATGCGGTGGCGCTTTTCTCCCGGCAAGGACAGGAGTTTTTTTATTACCACTCGCTCGAGCACGGGATCCGGCACGGCCTGAAGGTGGGCCGCAACTTTAAGGTCGAGCCTTATGCCACCTTTTTCGGGTTCGACCGCATCCGGATCGGGGATGACTTCGTGTGCGGCTGCCTGGCCACGGTGCGGGCGGTGGCGGCGGAAATCACGATCGGGAACAAGGTCTCGCTCGGGCCCATGACCGCGCTGATCGGGGCCAACCACGGTTTTGCCGACCTCAACCTCCCCATCCAGGACCAGCCCCAAACCAGCGAGCCGGTGCGCCTCGCGGACAACGTCTGGGTCGGGACCGGCGCCATCATCCTGCCCGGCGTGAGCATCGGCGAGGGCGCGGTGGTCGCCGCCGGCGCGGTGGTGACCCGACCGGTCGCGCCCCGGACCGTGGTCGCCGGCTGCCCGGCCCGGCTGATCCGGGAACGGCGATGAGCTACGAGTCGCCGGAGCTGCTCGAACTCCCCTTTGACCAATACCAGCGCTACCGGTTGCTGGCCGAGGTGGCGGATATCCTCCGGCCGGACGAGCAGCGGCTGCGGGTCCTGGAGGTCGGGGGTTACCCGCCCCGGCTGCCCCGCTTTTTAGCGCACGACGAGGTGATCGTCACCGATCAGCCGGCCGGCGATTTCCCCGGTTACCTGCAAGCCGACGGCACCCGGCTCCCGTTTCGCGACCGCGAGTTCGACCTGGTGGCCAGTCTGGATACGCTGGAACACCTCCCGGCGGACCGGCGCGGTGTTTTTCTGGATGAGCTTTGCCGGACCGCCAAAGATTACCTGGTGGTGGCGGCGCCGTTCCAGCTCGAGGCGGCGCGGGAGGCGGAGCGGATCATTTTTGATTTTATCCGGGTGCACGCCGGCTACGAACACATTTTTTTCAAGGAACACCTGGAGCGGGCGGCGCCGGACCAGGTGGAAGCGGAGAAGCAATTGATCGCGGCCGGGTTCCATACCCTGGTCCTGGCCAACGGCCGGCTCGACCACTGGCTGATGCTGATGGCCATCTATTATTTCCTCGACGGCCGGCCGGAATACGAGCCGGTCAAGGCCCGGACCATGTCCCTCTGGAATAAGAATTACTACCACTCCGATAACCAGGAACCGGCCTACCGCCATTTCCTGGTGGGCTCGCGCCAGCCTTTCGGCCGGGCCGAAGCCAGGCTCTCGGCCCTGATCAGCCAGGAACCGGCGCCGGCCTTGAACCTGGAGTCGGTGAAAGCGGTCATCGAGATCGCCCGGCTGGACAGCGACCGCCAGCTCCGGGGCAAGATCGCGGAGTTGGAAAACCTGCTGACCGCGCGGGAGCGGGAAGTGGAAGGCTTAAAGGCCGAGATGGAAGGGCTGCAAAAATTTGTGGCGCGGCTCAAGTCCAGTTTGGCCTTTCGCGTTTACTCTTTCCTTTTCCAGCGAGCGAAGAGTTGAAGATGGCAGGGGGCCATGGCCAGGACGTTTGATTTCACGGTCTGGGGCGACGGTCTGGGCGAGTGGCTGACCGCGGCGGCGCTGGCCATGGCCGGCCGGCCCACGGCGCTGGTGCTCACCCGGGCCCTGGACCGGGAGGCCGGGGTCTTTCCCGAAGCGCCGGTGGATCTCTCCGGCTCGGAGGTGATCGCCAACTATTTCGGCGAAGCCCCGGCCGGAGGGCCCGAAGACCGCTTCGAGGCGGACTTCCAGGTGATCTGGCCGGAGGCCCGGCTCGACGTGTTCGCCGACCCGGAAGAATTCCGCTTCGGGCTGGAACGCGATATCCCGGCCCACGCCCAGGCGGTTCTGGCCGCTTCGACCGGGCTCCGCAAACTGGCGGAAAAAATCGAGCGCGAGATCCTGGCCCGGCCGGATTACCCGCCCCTCACCTGGACCGAAAAACTGGTGCTGCGCCTGAAAGGGCTGGGCCGGGGATTCCCGGAACTGGGCCGCTCGCTCGGAGAATTCCTGAAGGAACTGGCCGTGCCCAAGTCGCGGCAATGGATTTTTTTGCTCCCGCTCAAAGCGCTGTGTCCGGGCCTGGGCGAGAACCCCAGCCTCGGCTCCGCGGCCTTGCTCTGGAATTTCCTTTGCCGACAAAAGCGATCGGAAGGGATGACCGCGGACCTGCGCCTGCGGCTGCGCGACCTGATCCAGAGAAACGGCGCGGTCTTTGACTCCCGGCCCGAACGGGTGGCCCTGGAAAAAAGGATTTTGCTCAGCATTCATTTGGCCGACCGGGTCGAGCTCCAGACCGGCCTGCTCATTGCCGAGCCGGCCGCCTTGTTCTCGGTCCTGGATCCCGGACAGCGGGAAGACCGGGTCGGCCGCCAGCTCGCGCTTTTGTTCGCGCGCTCGGTCCAACATACGCTCTATTTCCGGGTGGAACGGAGCGCCCTTCCCGAGGTCATGGCCCAGCGCACGCTGGTGCTCCATGACCCCTCCCAGCCGCTCCACGGCACCAACTTCATGGTGCTGTGCCGCATCCCCCGCGTGCCCAAGTGGGAGACCCTGGCCGTCACCGTGAGCTATCCCAAGGGTGACGTGCCTCCGCCCTTGCCGGAAGAGGTGGTCAAGACCCTGCATTGGCTGCTGCCCTTCCTGGGCCGGGAACAGGTCGAGCTGGACGAAAACCGGCCGGTCGTTTCCCGCTACCATTATGCCCTTCCCAAGAACAACGGCTTTTGGCCCCGCTCCTGCCGGACACCCCTGAAGAACGTCTACCTGCCCCCGGACCAGGTGCTGCCCGGACTCGGGCCGTGGGCGAACTTCCTGGTCGCCGGCGCCCTGAGTCAGCGCCAGACCAAGCGGTCCGCTTAACTTATTCAAGAAACAACCAGAGTCGGAATGGCCGGTTAGGTCTTTAGGCCGGGCGGGAGGTAGCGCGCTTCATCAAGGTCCATCCCACGGCCATCCCGATGAGAATGATCCCGCAAGATAAGACGTAAGGCCCGCGCAGGTGAATGTAACGGGCAGTGGGTCCGCCGAGGAGCGGGCCGAGGAACCCGCCGACGCCGATGAAGAACTCGTGGATGCCGGTGTTGTGGCCGACGGTGGAAGGCTCGGCTTCGCCGGGCTTCTTGGAGAAGTAGAGCGCGTAGTAGAGACCGGCGGAGTAGGAGTGGCCGGAAGAGAGTCCGGCGATAATGAAGCCAAGCAGGAGGAGGGGGGTGCTGGAAGAGACCGCGATCAGGGCTAACCCGATCAGCGAGAAAAACTGGGTAAAAACTAATAAGCGGTAGCGGAAGTGCCAGAAATGGGTGAAGGTGAAGAGCACAAAGACCAATAACATGGACAAGCTCATGGAAGCGAGCAGGATGCCGATCCAGGTGGCGTTGAGGTTCAAGGTGAGCGCGAGCTTGGGAAAAAGGTTGCGGAGGATCCCGAGCGCGAACCAGAAGCAGAGGTTGGTGACCCGCGCGATGGTGAGGTGCACCGGATGCTGGTGGGGATGGACCTCCTGCGGGAGCGTAACCGGCGCTTCATTGTTATTGGACAGGGGCGGAAAGATCAGGAAGAGGGCGGGCAGGAGCGCGGCGCCGGCCGCGGCCAGGTAAAAGGGCATGACCGGAGAAAAGTCAAAAATATAACCGGCCGCCAGGGTGCCCAGGCCGACGCCGGTGGACCAGGAGATGTTGTAAAGCCCGGTGCGCTGGGAGAGCTTGCCGGTGTGGAGCACGTGGGCGAGCTGGGATTCGAGCGAGGGCCAGAACAGGGCCAGGGCAAAGCTGTAGAGCGCGACCAGAAAATACAAGGGCCTCAGGGTTTGGGTCGCGGGAAACAGGGCCGCGGCGCCGGCGAAGATAAAAGCGGCCAGGGTGCTGATCCGGCGGGGGTTATAGCGGTCGGAGAGCCGGCCGGTGAAAGGCACGCAGAGGAAGTAGACGAGCGAGCCGATCGCGCCCAGGTAGCCGAGTTCGAGCGAGGTAGCGCCGTGGCCGAGGGCCCAGACCGGGACGGCCAGCAAAATGAACGCAAAGAAAAAGCTCATGGCCGCGGGCAGCGCCATGAGCGGGATCATCGCATGACTCATTTCAGTTCACGGTTCGCGGAAGAAGGATTTTTGATTTTAGATTTCCGATTTTAGATTTGCCGCCGCCAGGCCATCCCAAATCGAAAATCCAAAATTGTCATTTCTTGCCACCCTGCGAGCCTGGCACCCCGCTGCCTGGGTCAGGCCGTGGTCCCGCCGTCAATCACGAAGATCGCGCCGTTGGCGAAGGAGGCGGCGTCGCTCGCCAAATACAGCGCGATCCCGGCCAGTTCCGAAGGCTGGGCGTGCCGCTTGAGCGGGATCTGGGCGATGGCCATGTCGTGGATGGGCTTGGTGTTGATCAGCACGCTGGCAAAATGAGTCTCGGTCAGGCCCGGGCAGATGGCGTTCGAGCGCACCTTGAACGGGCCCAGCTCCTTGGCAAAGGCCTTGGTCATCAGGATCACCGCGGCCTTGGTCATGCCATAGACGCCCTGCATGGGCGGGCCTTCCAGGCCGGCGATGGAGGCGATGTTGATGATGCTGCCCCCGCCCTGCTTGACCATGCGCTTGGCCACGCCCTGGGCCATGAAGAAGTAACCCTTGGTATTGACCTCAAAGGTCTTCTCGAACTGGCTCTCGTTGATCCCGAGCACGTCGCCGAAATAGGGGTTGGTGGCCGCGTTGTTGACCAGGACATCAATCCGGCCGAACTCGGACGCGGTCTTCTCGATCAAGGCGTTGATGTCTGCCAACTTGCCAGTGTGGCAGGCGACCGGGAGCGCTACCCCGCCGGCCTGCTTGATCTCGGCCGCCACCTGGTCCAGGCTTTCCTGCTTGCGGCTGGCGATGACCACCTTGGCCCCGTTGGCCGCAAAGGTCCGGGCAATGGCCTCGCCGATGCCCCGGCTGGCGCCGGTCACAATCGCCACCTTGTCCTTCAAACTAAAACTCACTTCCGCCATCTTCAAACCTCCATTCCATCGTTCAGGTAGATTTTACGCTTAGGGGCGCGAATCCAATCGCGCCCGATGATAACGGGATCCATCAGAACTAATCGGGGGGCGCCATATTATCCTTTTCCCGATTTTGACAAATCCACCCCAGGGCATTCGAATCTCCATTTTTAATCCCGATCCAGCTCCAGGTAAGGAGCAATCAGGTTTTCCGGCACCCGGGCGACCATGCGCCAATATTTCCGGGCGGCGCGCTGGTTCAAGAGGTCATGGAGGCGCAAAGATTCGTATTCTGGATCGTTCAGGCGTTCCAGGGCTTTGGCCTCGCCCCGAATCGAGTAGTCATACAATGCCTGTCGGTATTTCCGGTTGGCAATCCGCTCCTCGACAAAGGCCAGGTATTTAAAGGTGGGCCAGAGCACCATGCCCAGGTAAGAGAGCCAAGGCAACTGCCGCTGATAGCTGAACGCTTTCCGAAAACCCTTGACCACCTGCTTCAACCGGAAGAATTCGTAGTAACAGCGGTTGATCTCGTCAAATAATTCCAGCGGGGTCATCAACTTGGGATGATACACCACGTGTTCCACATCGTAGAGTTCCCAGTTCTTGGTAAAGATTCTCCCCTGGCGCACGAGGTCTTCATAAAAAGGGGTGCCGGGAAAGGGGGTCAGGGGCATGAAGCCGGCCACATCAACATCTTCCTGAATGACGAAACGGAAGGTTTCCCGGATGGTGTCCACGGTATCGTAATCGGAGCCGAAGACCCAAAACCCGATGATGCCGATTTCACGCTCGTGCAGGTTCCTGATCGCCTGGCGGATTTTTTCCGGGGTCTGGCCTTTTTTCATGTAGTCCAGGGTCTGGGGATTGATGGACTCGAACCCGCAGGTGACGAGCAGGCAGTTGGTCCGTTGCATCAAGTCCAGCATTTCTTTATCCAACGCGGCGTCCACCCGCATCTGGGAATGCCAGCCATAAGGCGGCACCAGGTTTTCGGTCGCGATCCGGTCGAGGAGCTGCTTGAAATAATCGAGGTCACAAGCCAGCGAGTCGTCGAGAAAGAAGAGATGCCCTTGCGAGGGCCGCGGCCGGGTTTTCAGTTCTTCGATGACGTTGTCAATGCTTCGCGCGCGGTAACGTTGGCCAAAGACGCGGGTGATGGAGCAGAAGTTGCACGAAAAATTGCACCCGCGGGAGACCTGGGTGAAATAGATAAAGAAGTTGAACGGGTTCATCAGCACCTGTTCCCATCCATCAATCAGACGAAAATTGGGAAAGGGCACCGAATCCAGATTCTCGATGAAGGGCCGGGCCTCATTGTGAACTTGTTTTCCGCCCTCCCAGTACGATAGCCCCTTAATTTTCGAATAATCCGGTTGCGGGGCCCCCATTTCATTCACCAGTTCCGCCAGGGTCTCCTCGCCCTCGTTCCGGATCACGAAATCGGCATGCTCCAGCGCCTCGGAGGGGTTGAGCGAGGCATGGACCCCGCCGATCACCACCGGCACGCCCTGTTCCCGCACCGCGCCGGCCAGGCGGTAGCCCTGGAGCGCGTCCATGGTCTGAATGGAAATGCCCACCAGGTCGGCCTCGGTCAGCTTGCGCAAGGGCACCGGCGCGATCCGCTCGTCAAACACCCGCACCTCATGCCCCTTGCTCATCAGGATCTCCGCCAGGATGGTCAGGCCCGAGTGGGCCATGGCCAGCCCCGTCACCCGGTGGGTGGATAAATTGCCCGAATAGCGCCGGGCTTGAGGATAAATCAGCCGAATGACTTTGCCCATGATTCCACCACCTATCCTTCGCGCTCAAACCTTCCGCCCGCTCCTTACGACCAGGCTAGACTCAATTTACCTCTCATTCAAGCGTCTTCGCGGGTGCCATGGGGTAGCCCACTCTTCCGCAGGAAGGGTGGGTTACTGCGGCAACCACGCATTCGCCAGCATCACCGCCGCCTGGGCGTCTTCGCCGTAGCCATCAGCCCCGATCTGCTCCGCGTATTCGTTGGTCACCGGCGCGCCGCCGATCATCACCCGGACCTGGTCGCGCAGTCCTTCTTTTTTCAAGGCCTCGATCACCTGCTTCATCGCCGGCATGGTGGTGGTGAGGAGCGCCGAAAGCCCGATCACCTGGGGCTGGTGTTTCTTGGCCAAGGCCATGAAGCGAGCCACCGGGACATCCGCGCCGGCGTCAATCACCTCGTAGCCGTTGCCCTTGAGCAGCACGGCCACGATGTTCTTGCCGATGTCGTGGACGTCGCCCGCCACCGTGCCCACCAGGACTTTGCCCCGGGGCCGGTAATCGCCGGCCTTGAGCTTGGGCTCGATCAGCGCGAAGCTGTCCTGAAAGGCCTTGGCCGAGAGCATCACCTCGGGCAGGAAGATCTCGTCGTTCTTGAACTTGGCGCCCACCACTTCCAGGCCGGCGATCAGCCCCTGGCGCAGAATCTGAAGCGGCGCGAGGCCGCTGCCCAACGCCTGCCCGGTCAGCTCCCGGGCCTTCGCCGGGTCCATGGCAATGACCGCTTGCTTGATCTTGGCCAACAAGTCCTGCGACATTCCCTTCCCCTGGTGTTTTTCTCCGTTGCAAATCGTGCGTGGTAAGCAAGGGTCGCCTATAATATCACATTGATCCTTTCCAAACCATCTTTTATGGATTTCCAGCTTGACACCGCGGGCCGCGAGATTTAGGATGAAAACGTCCGGGAGGAAAGCCTAACCTCTACCCTCTCCATCCGGAGACCGACTCGTGAGCATTCCAGATCGGGTGACGGTGATCGCCATGGGCTGCACTAAGTTCGGCGAACATGATGAACCCGCCCTTGCCGGGCAAGAGTGGGCTACCATTTTTTAATGCATGATCCGGTCCGCTTCGGCTTCATCGGCTTCGGCCGGAGGGCCAAGGACTATCATTATCCCTCCCTGCATAAAAACCCGCGCGCCCGGATCGCGGCGGTGGCCGACACCCGGCCGCGCATCCTGGACGCGGCCCGGAAAATGGGGATCCCCGCGGTTTATGCAGACGGCGAGGAGATGCTAAAAAAGGAAGAACTGGACGCGGTGCTCATCGCCAGCCGGCGCTGGATGGGCGACCGCCAGATGGATGCCCTGGTCCAGGCGCTGTTGGGCCAATCGAGAGAAGGAGAGCCGAGCCCCTTGGCCGGCGGGCTGGACGGCCGCCGGGCCATGGAAGTGGTATTGGGCACCTACGCATTTTCCGAGCGGGCCGGAAAGGGTTATGAAAAGTAACCCCCACGGCCTGGGAGGGGAGAGGCCATGGTTTACATCCCGGGATTCTTGGTGAACAAGGTCTACGAACGCGGAAGTTTAAGAAACACCGACGAGGGGTTCGAATTCAGCTTTCTCAACAACATGACGCCGGTCCGAATCAGCGGGATGAGAGATATCAGCTTGGAAGTGGACGGCAAGCCCTACCCCCTGGATAAGCTGACGGTATCGCTCGGCTCTCGCCGGATCGGCTTTTTCGGCGGCGAGTTTTCCGAGAAGCTTCCGTTCGATAAGAACACCCGGTTGGTCATCCGCGTGGCGGGCGAGCCGCTGTCCCCGGGCAGGCACGCCATGAAAATCAGCTTTATCACCAACGAATACGGCGGGGCCACGCTGAAGGTGAGTGACCTAATCGGCGAAGGCGAAGCGCCTTCCTTCTGGCGTCGGCTCCAAGACCGGCTGCGGGCCGGGAGCAAAGAGGAAGGGGCTGGCCCGGTTTCGGTGGAGGGCGAACTGGGCGGCGTTCCCCTGGACCCTGATTTCTCGCGGCTGGAAGCCGCCCTTCGGCGGGAAGAGCCGGACCGGGTTCCGCTGTTCGAGGCCGAGATCGCCATTCCCATCCAGGAGTGGTTTTTGGGCCGGGAGATCGCCAGCGCCCGGGATGAACTCGAGTTCTACATCCGGGCCGGCTACGATTTTGTGCCGGTGCTGCCGCCGTTTCCTACTCCCCGGCTGATGCGCACGGCCTCGGATCAGGACGGGACGCTTTCCGCCCAAGACCGGGAACGGGCCTGGTTGACCGAGAGCGAGGGTCTGATCCAGACCGTGAAGGACGTGGAAAATTTCCCCTGGCCCCGTGCGGAAGAAGTGGATTTCTCCTCGTTTGATGAGATGGCGGAGCTGCTTCCGGCCAAGATGAAGATCCTGGGGATGCTCTCGCCCGCAGCCATTTTCGGAAACGCTTCCCAGGCGATGGGACTCCAGAATTTCGCTTATGCGCTCTACGATGACTTGAAAGTGGTGGAGGCCCTGTTCGAGATCATCGGATCCACCTATATGAAAATCGCCCGGCGGTTAGTCCGCCAGCCCAAGCTCGGGGCGGTTTTCATGTCCGACGACCTGGCGCACAGCCACGGGCTTTTGGTCTCGCCGGTGGTCTATCGCCGCTATGTCTTTCCCTGGTATAAAAAGATCGGGGAAGTTCTGGCTGATGCGGGCCTGCCCTTTATCTTTCACTCGGACGGCCGGCTTTGGGAAGTCTTGGACGACCTGGCCGATTGCGGAATGAGTGGGATTCATCCCTTGGAACCGAAGGCGATGGATATCGTCGAGGTGAAGAGACGGTACGGCGACCGGTTCTGTCTTTTTGGCAACATTGATCTGGACTATACCTTGACGCGCGGCTCGGTGGCGGAAGTGGAGGCGCAGGTGAAACAGAAAATTTCCCAACTGGCTCCCGGGGGTGGATACGGACTGGCCGCCTCCAACTCGATTCCGGATTATGTGAATCCGGAAAACTACCGGGCCATGGTGATGGCATCCAAAAAATATGGAAAATATCCCATCCAAGTTTAAAGGAGGTTTCATCACCTTCTCCAGGGTCGGCGCCCGCCCGGGTGCAAGGGCGCGCCCGCAGGTATTCCCCGACCTTGGGCGCCGGGAATGCTCGCCAAAAAGGATTTGCAGTTAAGGAAAAATGTGCTAGTCTAACTGGTAAAGTATCAGAGGAGGGAAACCGTGAGCGCGGTGAAAGAATTTTTGGGCAAATATAAGGCCGAAATCGGCCTGGCCGTGTTGGTGATTTACACGTTGAGCTTGGGCGTGGCCGCGGCGGACGAGCTCTTCGGCCTGGGCCTCTTCCCCACCAAGCTGGACCGGATGATCAGCGCGGCGATCGAGAAATGGGAGAGTCCGGATGCCAGCGTGCGGGAACAGGGGATGCGGGAGATCGAGGAATACGGCGATTTTGCCGTGCCCCAATTGACCAAGGCCCTGGACCGGGAAGGCACGGTGAAAGAGATGGCCTTGCAGGCCCTGCCCAAGGTCACCGGTCAGAATTTTGGCAACGACGTCGTCGCCTGGAAAAAATGGTATAAGGAACATAAGGACGAATACTAGTCCGGTGGAGATGGAGAGGAGGTAAACCGCATGAAAGAACAGGTGCAAGCGGCTTTGGAAAAGCTTCGCCCGATGCTGCAAGCGGACGGCGGAGACATTGAGCTGGTGGATGTCACGGACGGAAAGGTCAAAGTCAAACTTCGGGGCGCCTGCGCCGGCTGTCCGGGGGCGCAGATGACCATGAAGATGGGGGTGGAACGGTTCCTCAAAGAGAAGGTGGCCGGGATCACCGAGGTGATCGCGGTAAACTTTTAGCCCGCATTTTTTTCTTGACAAATTCCTGCGTTTTCTTTAGATTGCGATAAGCCAAGCAAGGGCGGTTTACTTTCAATTCTTATCAAACCTGGAGGAAGGGGAATGGCTCACTCAATTACCTGTGAGGATTGCATCTCGTGTGCGGCGTGCGAGCCGGAATGCGATCAGGAGGCGATCAGCGAGGCCGAAGACTGTTACGTGATTGATCCGGACAAGTGCACCGACTGTCACTCTTGCGTGGAAGTGTGTCCTCAAGAATGCATCGTGGGCACGAAAAAAGAGGACTGAACCACCGCCCCGGTTCTGCTCGAGTGAACAGGGAACAAGGCCCCTGGCAACAGGGGCCTTTTTCATGGCTGAAACCCTGTCGGGATTCAAATGCAAGATCGGGTCCTCAGGATATCCCAGTAAGCGCCGCGCGCGCCTTTTTTAATGGCTTGCACCAGAATCCGGTTGTCGTTGTAATTGTAGTTCCGCTCGGGGACTTCGCGGCTGGCAAAGAAGAAGCGGGGATCATCGCCGAGGAGACGATGAAGATAAAGCTCCGGGTCGCGGCCCAGCGAGCGGGCCACGTAAAAAATCGGGAACAGGAGCTCCGGGTTGCCGTGCACCCGGCCGTGGAGGTTGGGATTCGCTTCCAGCGGGCCGGCATCCGCGATCATCCGGGCCAGCCGGGTGCCGGGAAAGACGCGCACGCCGAAGCTCACCCCCACCCGGTCAGGCTTGAGCCGTTTCATCCAGGAAATGGTCTGGCGCATGGTGGCGCGGGTCTCGCCGGGCCCGGCCAGGAGCAGATCGAACATGACCGCGAGCTCGGCCGCGCGGCAGGCCCGCAGAGTGGCTTCGATGTCCGGGACCCGGTGATCGCGGCCCAGCCGCAGAAGTTGCTCGTCGCTCGCCGAGTCCACCCCGAAGTTGATGCCCGCGCAACCCGCCCGGGCCATGAGCCGGGCCAGTTCCGGGTCAAAGGGCAAGGGCGCCGCATAGGTATACCACCGGACCCGCTGGTGCAGACCCTGCCGGATGATCGCCCGGCAGACCGCTTCGGCATGGGCCCGGGGAATATTGAACTCGCTGTCGCAGAGGTGGAAGGTGTGGACGCCCTGGTTCAGGAGCTGGCGCAACTCCTCGGCCACCGCCTCGGCCGGACGCCGGCGCACGCGTTTGCCCTTGGCCACCGGGTCGGCGCAGTAGATGCAGCTTTGGTTACAGCCGCGCTTGGTCTCGAGGTTCCCCTGGCCGCCTTCGCGGAAGTAGCGGGCATTGGCGATCCAACGGCGCCTCGCCGCGGGCCAGATCGAGAGATCGGCGCAGGCGAGCTGGTTCACGGTGCCGTCCGGGAGCACCACTCCGGGAATCCGGGAGAGGCTTTTCCCGGCCAGGAGTGCGCGCAGCAATTGAGGGAACGCTTGCTCGCCGTCCCCCCGGAGGCCGATGTCCGCGCCGAGGAAGCGCAGCACCGCGAGCGGCGCGACCGAGTATCCGACCCCGCCCAGGACTACCGGCGCCCGGGTCTCGCCTTGCAGCCAGCGCACGAGCGCGCGGATGGGGCCGAGAAGAAAAGATTGACTTGCGAAGTAGCAATCGTCCAGGTTGCGGATGGTGATCCCCGCCGCGGCGGGCCGTTTTCGCTTGATCAGGCCCTGCAAGCGGGAGCGGTAGGAGGAGACAAACGCCAGGTCGAAAAGGACCGGCTCAAACCCTTGCCGGTCCAGCGCCTCGGCCAGGTAATCCAGACCGAGCGGCCCCACTGCCGGCTTCATGCGGCTGGGGTTGATCAGCAGAACCGCCGGCCGGGAGGACATGCTCTTACCAGGAGTTGCGGAGCACCCGGATGGCGGCAAAACAAGCAGCCGGGTCGCTGAGGTCGAGGCGGGGAAACGAGCGCGCCAGCGCGGAGCGCAGCGCAGCCTCGGCAAACCGGAAAAAGGGGTTGTAGCGCCGCTCCTCCGCCAGCGTGCTGGCCGGAACTCGGCCCTCTGCCGCCGCCTTCCGGGCTTCGCTCAGCTTCGCCTGGATCACGTCCGATCCCGGCTCCAGGCTGAGGGCGAAGCAAAGGTTGTTCTCCGCATAGTCGTGGCCTGGGCAAAGCTCAAGCCCAGGATCCAGGGGCAGGATTTTCTTCCGGAAGCTTTGGTAGAGGTCGTCCACATTGCCGCCGAATAGGCAATTACCGGCGCCGGCCAGGAAGACGGTATCGCCGGTGATGAACTTGTCTTCCACCAGGTAGCAAGCGCTTCCCGCCGTGTGCCCCGGCGTGTGCAGAACCTTGACTTGGAGGGAGCCGACCTCGATCTCGGAGCCGTCGGAAAGAGCTCGAGCGCCGGTGACGCCATCCGGCGGATGAGACCAGACCGTGGCGCGGGTTGCCTCCAACAAGCGCGGGCAGCCCCCGGTATGATCGGGATGACCGTGGGTGAGGAAAATGACAACCAGGTTCCAGCGGCCCTGGCGCAGTCGAGCCAGGATTTCCTCCGCATTCAGCGGGTCCACCACCGCGGCCGCATGGGTCAGCGGATCGCCCAAGAGGTAAGACCAATTATCGGCCCCGGCTCGAATGACCTCCCAATGCATCAGGCCCTCTGAAAATAAGATAACCCCTGACCCGGGCCAGGGGTTATCTTACTTGCGACACTCACCGTTCTATTCGGTCCCGCCGCCGGCTCCTTCTTCGGTGCCCTCGGGAGGAGTCGGACTCGGGGGCGGAGCCGGCACTCCCGGCACCCCGCCAATCGAGGGGGTCAGCATCTCTTTTTTCTCGCCCTTCTCTTCCTTGCCGGCTTCTTCTTCTTCCACCGGCAGCAGGCTGGGGATCAACTGCACCTCTTCCTTCTCCCGAAGGATTTTCGGTTTCTCTTCTTTGGGTAACCCCTGCTGGGCGATCCGCTTGCGCTCTTTGTCCATGAATTCGGGCAGGCTGAAGCGCGGCTGCCATCCCGGCGGAACTTCAATCTTCAGGATCTGCCCTTCCTGGATCACATTGGGGTTCTTGATCTTCTTCTGGTTGAGCTGGTAAATCTTGTTCCACTGCCGGGCGTCGCCATAGTAATAGGCGGCCAGGAGATGAAGGTTCTCATCCTTGCCCACCCGATGCAGCCGATACTGGGCCTGCCCTTCCGGAACCGCCGGCACTGACAGGGCCGGAGCCGAAGGCTCGAATGCCGGCGCGGTCATGCCCGGCTCCGTTTCCAACCCTTCTAAAAACATCTCGTCGCCCAGTCCCGGCTCTTCCGGCGTTTGCCCCTGCTCCAGTCCTGGCGTCTGCCCTTGCTCCTGCCCCGGTGCCGGTTCCTGGTCCTGAGCCCAGGCCGGCAACCCAGCCCACACGGCCGGAATAAGACCTATGACTGCCCACACCGCTAATCTCTGCCACCGCCTCCACATAATCTTCCCCCTTTCGCTGTGAGGCCTTTCCAGTCTTTTCCTAACTTAGATATTTAACCATATTTTTTAAAACAAGTAAAGATTTTATTGAGTGGGATGATTATTTTCCCAATCGAAGCCCTTGGGGCGCCGGCCGGCCCTGGAAATAGAAACGGCCGTGCTCGTCCACCTGAAAATGCCCGCGGCCGATCGCTTCCAGGGTTTGGGGAAAAATCACCCAGTCTCCTTTCTCTTTCAGCCGCTCCTGGTTTTGAGACGCCACCCCTTCGAGCGCCTGGGGGTCCGAGAGATCAACCCCGGGCGGAATCTCCACCGGCACGGCCGCGGAGATCATGAAGAGCCGGCCCATG
>Ga0315285_10003027_pt1 | contig 17588 bp, 18 predicted proteins | sample YL17G09_36_MG_FD_203698 | JGI IMG/M metagenome (GOLD analysis project Ga0315285, IMG submission 203698) | Sediment microbial communities from Yellowstone Lake, YNP, Wyoming, USA - YL17G09_36 | ecosystem: Environmental > Aquatic > Freshwater > Lake > Sediment | place: USA: Wyoming | collected... | reverse complement strand
ACCCTCATAAGACGATGAAGGAGATGGGGATAATCGCTGGAGGAAACAGCGACTGCCCGGTAACCTTCTACAGTCCCTTCGTCCAGATCTATGCCGCCGTGACGAGAAAAACCAGTAGTGGGCAGGTAGTAGGTCCCGAGGAGGCGATCAGCGTCATGGATGCGATTAGGGTCTACACCATGAATGGGGCATACCTATCCAAGGAAGAGGACCTCAAGGGAAGCATCGAGGTGGGAAAACTCGCCGATATGATCGTTCTCGACAGAGACATGCTCACGATTCCTCATGATGAGATCAAGGATGTAAAAGTATTAACGACTATTGTGAACGGTAAGATAGTCTATACGACTAAAGGATGACTTTATACATTCTCTTTGATTCTTATTTTTTTCTGAGTATCATAGAGTGTCTATTTCATGCGAATCTTTAAATGATTAGTTCCAGGGATCCTACTCCACACTTAAGGAGCTGTATTAGTGGGCGAGCAATTAACCCTAAGGTCACTGATGAAGGGGAATGTGTTAGTTCTCACAGTTAGTCGCGTTCTCTGGAGCATGTCTGACACAATCGTATACCCCTATCTCAGTCTTTTCATTCTTGCTCTAGGTGGGAGCAAGAATACAATCGGTGATGTTTATTTCTGGGGGAGCCTTGCAGCTTGCATCCTCTATCCTATCGGTGGCTATATCGCCGATAAGGCCGGGCGTGCCAAGTTCATCGGGTTGGCAACTTTACTTTACGTCTCAAGTTTCCTGATTTTCGCCTCTGCGCCATCCTGGGGTTGGCTTGCCGTTGCTTACGCCTACCAGCAGATTGTCCTCTTCTATATGCCTGCTTTGAACGCGATAATGGCTGATAGCATCCCCGTCGGCGGAAGGGGGCGAATATACGCGTTTACAATCGCTATCCCCGAGGCAGTGAGGATAATGACTCCCTACCTCGGCGGCTACCTTATCGCAGTCTATACTCTAGACCCCGCTATGAGGATGGGGTATACCCTGAGCTTCATAATCGGTATCGTTGTTGCCTTCATCCGGCTCAGGTATCTGAAGGAGACGATACAGACCCGTGAGGGAATCGGCAAGGATATACCAAAAATATTCGTTGAGGGTTACAAGAACGTATTCGACAGCCTGCGTTGGGTCTTTAGTAACATAAGAGGGTACGCAGTCACCACGATGCTGCTGTCCCTCGTCGGGAACCTGATCCTTCCCTTCTGGGTTGTATATGCGACCGAGGTAATGAAGCTTACAGCCTATGATTGGGGCTTGGTGCTGCTTATAGGCGGGATAACGAAGACGATTGCCAGTCTCTTCATAGGGAGTCTGGTCGATCGCATCGGCTCTAGGAAGTGCATGTTATTGGGTTTCGCCATCGCTATACCGACGATGACTCTCTTTACTTACATGACTAGCTTTTGGGTCGTCGTACCCGTCTATATGGCGTTGATCTCTGCTAGTTCGCTGATGTGGATTTCTTCCTCGGTTTATCTGGCGAATACGATTCCTAGGACGACTCGCGGGAGAATAATGTCGGCTCTCGGCTCGGGTATGAGCATCGGTGTAAGTGGTGGTGGGTATGCGAGTGGTTTTCTCGTCTTCATCCCCATGGCCATAGGGAGCAAGTTGGGTGGCCTGATCTATACCTACAATCCGGCGTATCCGTGGTTCCTTCAGAGTATCTTCCTCGCCCTAGGCATGATGTGTTGCTTCCTCTACATCAAGGACCCTGAGAAAGCCGAGCATTAGTCTTGTCCGTTTTCTCTTTTTTCCGCGTCTAGGTTCGTTGGAAGTAATGGGTATGTGGCGGCGGGTTTGTTATATATCCCTTAGTGGGGGAGCCTGTTCTGCCAGATCTTCTTCTGGTCTGGGTGCTCCTCGAAGAACTTGTCGATGATGGTGTCGCAGGTCTTCTGGGCTGTGGTGAGGGCCTTCTTCACGTCGATTGTCTGCATCTCGCCGTCTTTCTTGAGCCAGTTTCCGTCGCAGATGACGTTGTCGATGTCTCCGGGGTTGGCATAGAGGAGGACGCTTGTCAGGGGCTCTCTTGTGGGGGTGAGATATGGGTTGAGCATGTTGATGGTGATTATGTCCGCCTTCTTGCCCATCTCGATGCTGCCGACCTGTTCGTTTATTCCGAGTGCCTCCGCTCCGCCTCGTGTAGCTCTTTCTAGTAGTTCGTAGAATGTCGGGCGGGCGGTTCGGCGGCTGTCGTTGATCATGCCGTCTGCGCCGCCTACGAGTCTGGCGCGGGTCATCTGGCCCTGCCTGATCTCGCGTAGCAGGTCGTTCATGTTGTGGAAGTAGTCGTCTGTGCCGAAGCCGACTGGGATGCCGCGGTCGATCCACATGTTCAGGGGGTTCTCAACGGCGTGGCAGTGCAGGATGGCCATGCCGGTCTTCTGGATGAGCTGCATGTCCTTCTCGGTGGCGTAGGTGAGGTGGGCGCCGCTGAGTTTCTCGTCCATGACGCCGATGTCGTGTAGGTGCTGGGGCGGCGTCTTGCCGTAGAGCTTCATCACCTGTCTGTACTCGCGCATGCTTTGGCTGAGGTGCGTCGTCATCCTTAGGCTGTGCTTGTCGGCGAAGTCCTTGCACTTGTGGTAGACCTCTGGTTCCGCCATGTCGGGCGCCTTGGGGCACATGATTGTGGTTATCCTGCCCTCTGCTTTGCCATGCCAGTTTGTGTAGAGATCAGTGGCGCGTCTGATTGCCTTGTCGCGTTTGTCGGGGAGGTATTCGAAGACTCCACTTCGGAGCTTTTCTAGGTCGACGTGTTCGATGTCTCCGGCGATTATGCAGCGGTTGCCGGCCTGGGCGACGGCGCGTGCCCATCCGTCTGGGTAGGTGTAGATGAGCATGCTTGTTGTGCATCCGCCGTAGATTAGTTCGGCGCAGGATGCGGCGCCGAGGGTCTCCATCTGCTCCTCGCGGCGGTAGCCTTCGAGGGGGAGGTTTGTCTCGAAGAAGTCGCCCATGAGTTCGTAGACGCCTCGGAAGTATTGTTGTAGGTGGGTGTGGGCGTTTACGAAGCCGGGCATGACGACCCTGTTCATGGCGTCGAGGGTGTACTCGGGGCTCCGGGGTGGGTTGACCTTCTTGCCGACCTCGGCTATGTGGTCGTCCTCTATGAGGACCTCGCCTCTGGGGTAGACGTGTCTCTGTTTGTCCATGGTGGCGACGAAGGCGTTCTTTATGTGGATGCTCGTCACGGGTTTCACCTGTTGGGTGTATGTGTGTGGTGTCCTGTTTTTAGGGTCTGCGGCTTGGGTGTGAGGCTTTTGTGGTGTGCTAGTCATGACCGTGTGAGGCGAGGAGCTACCCTATAACATCCTTATCGCGTGCTACTACTGATAACGAAAAAAAAACTTCTACCACCGTAGGGATTATGTGCTCCTTTTGCTGAGATCGGGGTGAGAATGGGACGTTTTTTAGGGTTATTTTCGTGAAAGTGTCGTGAAAATAGCTTGGATGGGTGACCACCTCCCCCCTCTATTTGTCTTGTAGGAGTTGGCAGACGCGGCATGTTTCTCCCGTGGATGGTTCGCCGCATATCTTGCATGTCTTCATCGTCTCTGCTGTCGTCGCGGCGGGGATGAGTTTGAGGGCGGTGTTGTAGGTGGTGAACAGTGTGCCGGGGCGGGTCGCCTCCATCATGTTGAGGAACGTTCGGGCGTCGCCTCGCATCGCTTCCCCCGCGTAGGGGCAGGGGGTGCTCTGTAGCTCGAATCCCTGGAGGTAGGCGTAGAGGGTGGTCTCCCTCTCCGGGATCTCGCAGAGGGGCTTTATGCGGCGGACGAAGCCCGGGCTTGTGAAGCCCCCTGGGTCGATGCTCGCCATCTTGCCCAGGTCTCCCCTGAGGAGGTTGAGGAGGGCGGACTGAGCCATGTCGTCGAGTGTGTGGCCTGTTGCGAGCCTGTTCGCGTCGACCCGCTTCGCCACCTCGTTGAGGGCCCGTCGCCTGAGGACGCCGCAGAAACTGCATGCCCCCAGGGTCCTCTCCCCGGCGGCGATCTCGTCCATTGTGGAGCCGAAGAGGTCGGCGAAGCTGACGAGGCGCCACTCCACGTCCATGGCCTTGCAGGCCCGTTCCACTATGCCGAGGGCCTCGTCTCTGTAGCCCCTGATCCCCTCGTCGACCGTCACGGCGATCAACTCGGAGCCGTGGGTCTCGTCCTCTACCTCCTTCAGTATGTGCAGGAGGGTGAGGCTGTCCTTCCCCCCACTGACGCCGACGGCGACGCGACTCCAGTGGTCGAGCATCTTGAATCTGTTTATCGCGCCCTGTACCCTCTCCTTGAGGCTCGCCTTGAAGCATGTGGGGCAGAGTCTCTCCCCGCTGTATGGGCGGTGGTACACGGAGGGCTTCCCGTGGCACTTCGTGCAGGTCGGCGCCGACACAAGATCAGCCTCCGTGGGTCACAGGGACAAATACGACCTCCAAGCCGTCGCTCAGCGGCGTTTCAAGTCCTTGCAGGTTACCAACCTCGACGCCCCCCAGCATGATGAGGACACCCGAAGATGAGACATCGAGCATACCCACGAGTTGAGGGTATTTCTCGGTGATGTGTTTGATCAGGGTAGAGGCGTCGGAGCCGATAGGGAGTTCCAACTCTAACTCCCTTCCAGCTAAAGTCGGTCTTAAGGACCCCAACAGCCTTACCCTGACACGCATGGGTGAGTCTCACCCCCGCCCCTCCTATAAAACCTCCATAGGGGCCTGAGAAGGGTTTAAGACGTACCCCACTAAATATTGGACCGAAATGCGCCCAGCGTGGGCGCCACGAGATGAGAGGGACCGAAATATGTCACCTTACTGCCCAGACTGTGGGGGAAAGCTAAACTGGGACAGGAAGCTCAAACACTACAGCTGTGAGAGCTGTGGTGTAACACTCAACGAAGCCCAGCTAAGCGATGCCATGGATAAGAAATTCGAGCGACCGATGACCGACGACGAGAAGACTCGTAAACGCCACGACGACTACCTCGAATGGTGGCTTAGCGACAAAGACAAGAAGAAGTAGCCCGCCTAACCCTTCTTTCTATCCCTAACCCGATAATGGATTCCTTGAAAAATATTTACTACAAGAGTTTTTACACGGTATCAAGCATCAGCATTTTAAACCGCAACCGCCATTAGACATTTGGATAACCTAAGGGTGCCTCTTCATGGTATTTCCAATAGAGAGCGAGGACAGAACACTCCGTAATCTACTGATGCTCTGTCAGGACAATGCGCGCCTCGTCGTCGAAGCGTACCGCAAATCACTGATCCTATTCGATTACCTGACGAAGGGGAAACCCATAGGGAACGCCAACCCGCTCCCTGATATCCAAAAGATAATCGACGATTCCAATAGGGTAAAGACTTCGACGGTTAAGGAACTGAGCGAGATCGGCGGCATCCTCGTGAGCCGAGACGACTTCCTGCGCCTCGCCAGCAGCTTCTCCGGCATGATGGACTCCATCGAGGTCATCACGATGAGGCTCATAGAGGTAAAGGCCCGCGACTGGAAGCTTAGCAAGAGCCAGGCCGAGGAGATGAACAAAATGTCCGACCTTGGGTTCGACGCCCTGGCCAAGCTTAGGGACAGCATAATGAGCCTCGGCTTCAACAGCGAGAAGGCGACGAGCTTCGCCAAGGACATCGACGAGATAGAGAAGAAACTCGACCTCCTCTACATCAAGGTCGACCTTGACATCGTCACCGGCAATGGTGACCTCGCCTCGATCCTGATCATCCGTGACGTTGCCCGGGAGCTGGAGCGCCTCGGCGACAAGGTCCACGAAGCCAGCGACCTAGTCCGCATACTAGCCCTATAGGGGGCATACTGTTGAGAGACGCGCCCGTCGAGGTGGAAGCCCTCGCCGACGGTCGCCTCATCGTATGGTCCATAGACGACAGCAGACACCTCTTCAACACCGACTTCTACGGCAAACCCCTCGGAAACCCCAAACCCAAGGAGGACTTCGAGGAGCCCCTCATCCTCGACCTCGTCGAAGGCGTCTACCTTCTCGAAAAAAAACTCATCACTGTGAGGTCGAAGGGGCGGAAGATGGCGGCCCCGAGCCTGAAGAAGCTGGCGAGGCAACGGCTGGATGGCTTCAACGCCAAGTATCATGTATACCGGGATCTCAGGGAGAAGGGCTTCGTCGTGACACCCGGCATAAAGTACGGATGCGACTTCGCGGTATACGAGCACGGCCCGGGGATAGATCACGCGCCGTACATCATCCAGGTCATGTCTCGGGACGACCCGATGTCCGCGGCAGAGATAGTGAAGGCGGGTCGCCTCGCATCCACCGTGAGGAAGACCTTCATAGCCGCCCTCCCAGACCGGAAGGGAGTCGAGTACCTGGAGTTCAAATGGTGGAAGGCCTGACTAAAGGGCCAAAATCTAGGATATGAATGCAGGTTTTACCCCTCCATCAATCCTTTATTAACCGAAGGAGGGCGGCGTCTTGGGCGTGCCTTTATGCCACCAACCGGCACGTTAGCGGCTGAGCTCCGAGAACTCGACGAGATGATGAAGCGGAACAAGTTCCGTAATGTGCTCGTCACTCTGAAGGAGTGCATCACGAACATCCCAGTAACCGACACTAGGAGCATCAATGCACTCGAAACCTACCTGCACCTCATAGACCTCTCATTCGAGGAGGTTGACAGGGAGCAGAGGAAGTACAGGGAGTAGCTAGAGAGGGCGGCCTGGAACAGGCGAGGCATCTCGGATGAGACCCTCGGGCGGCTGAGGGAGTACAGGAGGAGGATGGGGGCGGAGACCGACGAGGAGATAATAGAGGAACTCTTAAAGATCGTCGAAGTGAGGAAGGGGTAGAGCTTTCACGGTTCTTCTTCCTCCTCGTCGGTTTCCTCACCCTCAGGCTCCACCGTGGCGGAGTCATTCTTCATGAACTCTCGGAGCACGATGGTCGCGTAGGCGCCCGCGGGAAGCGTGAATGAGAGACTGACACCCTCATCATGTGGGTCGATGGAGATGTTTGGCAGCAACCTGCCTAAGCGCCTCGTCCCGTCGGCGCCGAGCCTCCTCAGCTGATCAACAGTGACACCCGACCCAGCGAAGACGGAGTCCTCCATCTCCTTCGCCTCGTACTTTGCCTCCCTCATCTTGTAGCCGTAGATGGGGGCGGTGAAGCTGATCTCCCCCGCCTCGAAACGTGGCTGCTCCACACCCACATCCTCCACGGTGAAGACTCCCCCCGTGTCGTGCTTCTTGGCGAGGTCCCCCCTGATGAGGCGGGTGAAGTTGCCCGACTCGACTCGGGATGCTAGGTAGCGGTTGCAGAGGTAGCTCAGGTAGCTGGAAACTAGGAACCTGCGGAGCCATCTATTCCTCTCCCTGTACTCGCCGGTGATGAGGTCGTAGCCGTCGAGGACGTTTCTACCCTCCGTGCCGATCCTCTGGGTGCCGTAGTAATTCGGTATGCCGAGCCTCGCCACCGTCCTCTGGATGCCCCACAAACACCGCAGGGCGGCTTCAGGGGGCACATCCAGATCGGTGATGGTTATCGTGAACGTGTTCCCCTTGAGGTGGCCAGACCTCAGCTTCTTCGGGTGCCTCTTCGCCCAATTCACGGTGACCCCTAGGCTAGACCCTACGAGTCGGGCGATCTCCTTCGGCTCCTCCCCGGGCATGAGGAGGCTAAAGGTCTGGGTGGAGACTGCGTGCTTGTCCTTGAGCCCCGCGTGGCCGACGTCCTCCCTACGGAGCCCGAGGAGACTAGCGATGTCTATCTGCGTGTCCCTTGTCGTCCTCTCCCGCTTGGTGATGTTGAGGTAGATGTGGTCGCCGTAGCCGAGGGGCTCGTAGGCGGGGACCTCTACGACGGAGAAGAGTTCAGGCCTCGCCCTGATGACCCCACCGACCCCGGGGAGGTCCGGCGTGATGTAGGGAAGCGTAAGATCGAGCGCGGGGTGGGCCATTTTCGGTTGATAGAGAAGGGGCTAGGGAAAAAGGGTTTAGGTGGACTGCGGGCTCCAGTCGGGGACCGTCCAAGGGAACGGCTTCCCCTCGGAGTATGCCCTGAGGGGCGCCCTGTATGGGAAGAGCGCCACGGCGCCACCCGTGTGGAGGAAGAGGACGTTATCCCGCTTCTTGAATTTCCTCTTCCTGCAGAGGTCTATGAGGCAGGCCATCGCCGTCGCCGTGTAGACGGGGTCTATGAAGATGCCCTCCGTCTCCGCAAGCAACTTCACCGCCTCCACCTTCTCCTCGCTGATAAAGCCGTAGCCCCCGCCGACGTACTCGTTATAGACGACGATGTCGCTGAGGGGTATCTCGACGTCGAGGCCGAGGACGTCGTGGCTGTCCTTGATGATCTTGTTGACGCCGGCCTGCTGCTCCTCCTTCGAGGTCCAGCCCACCGCTGCGCCTATGACCTTCGTGCCTGTGTTTAGTGCCCTCGCCCCCATGACTAGGCCGGCCTGTGTCCCGCCCGAGCCAGTGCCGTGGACGAGGTAGTCGAAGTCGACGCCCAGATCCGATGACTGGTTGAAGGTCTCGAGCATGGCGTTGACGTAGCCCGCGGCGCCGAGGGGGACTGAGCCGCCGACGGGGATGAAGTAGGGGGTCCTCCCCGCCTTTCTCTGGGCCTCCATCTCGGCGTCGAGGGCGTCCTTGAACTTCTCGGGGCGCACCACCTTGATCTCAGCTCCCATGAGTTCGTGGAGGAGGTGGTTACCGTCCCACTCGGCTGGCTCCCAGCCATCCTTCGGCCCGTTCTTCACCAGCACGATGTCCAACCCGAGCTTCTTCGCCGCCGCGGCGGTCTGCGTGCACCAGTTCGAGTGGAAGCCCGCGCCGGTGACTATGACGTCCGCCTTCTTTGCGACGGCGTCTCCCATCAGGTACTCTAGCTTCCTCGCCTTGTTCCCGCCGAAGGCGAGTCCCGTCAGGTCGTCTCTCTTCACCCAGATGCGTGGGCCGCCCAGCTTCTTCGATAGGTTGGGTAGCTCCTGTATGGGTGTAGGGAGGCATGCGAGCCTCGCACGGGGTAGTGATCCGAGTTTCATGCCAATCATTGGAGAGTCGCCCACGGGGCGCTTTAACACCTTCCCCCTCCGTGGGAGGCTTTATCCGGGCACCAACAGCGATATGATCCACTGTCCGAGAAATACAGGGTAAGGTGGTTTCAGGAGAGCGACCTAGAGGCCTACATCAATGGGCTGAACGAGACACTGTACGAGGAGTACAACGAGGCCAGGTTCAGGTGGAAGATGGTCGACACGCCCTTCAGCCTCGGCTTCGTCTCGATAGCCGTCGTGGAGCACGGTGGCGTCCCGGTCGCCTTCAACAGCTTCCTCCCCCTCAGAGTCAGGCGTGGGGATGAGAGCTTCCCCATAATCCAGGGCTGCGACGGCTTCGTCGAGCCCGAGCACAGGCGGATGGGCCTCTTCCAGGAGACGCTCAGGTTCACGTTCGGTGAGCTCGCCGGGAAGGGCCCCGAGATGCTTATGGGCTTCAACTTCGCGGGCTCAGCAGGCGCCGCCCATAAGGTGGGTTCCACCATCACCGGTGATGTCCACGCCCTCTGCGCCAAGGCGACCGATCTCACCAAGACGAGGATCGGGGGAGAGGACGAGGTCGAGATAACGCCCTGCAGCCTCGAAGAGCTACACCGCATCTACGAGGACTGGGCCACGTCGACCCCGAAGCTCCACTACCAAAGGACGCCCGAGTACCTGAGGTGGAGGTACAGCCACCCCCTAAGGCGGAGCAGCTTCCACCGCCTCCGAGACGGCGATGAGACGGGGTACGCCGCCGTGAGCCTGGAGCGGGACGGCGCCTCACACACCCTCTTCCTAGAAGACTACACCCCCATCCTCCACAAGCCCCGCGTCGCCTCAGCCCTCATCAAACACCTGCTGCAAGGCGGCGAACCCATCAACGAGGTCTACCTGACTGAGACCACCGCTTCCCCGATGAACGATGCGGCGAAGCGGCTGGGCTTCGCGCCCGACCACATCTACACGCTTATCATGAGGAACATCTCGGGGCTTGAAGAGTCTGGGAAGAAGCTCTACCGGGGCGGGACCGAGTTGACGAGCATCGGAGACTGGAACATAGTGTCATCCGACGTCTTCTAGCCCTTGAGCCAGTCAACCTCGTCCTCCTCCAGCCCCAGCCAAGCCGTTGTGGCCTCCGCCATCGCCTTGTTCTTGTACATGAGGCGGAGAAGGGGGATCACCTCGGAGACGGCCTCCTTGCTGGAGACGTGGCACCTATACGCGACCTTCGCGGCGACGGCCTGGAGCTTCCGGCGGCTGTGGTAGGTGCGTATATATCTCCACTTAAGCTGGGGCGGGCGGAGGTAGGGGATTGCCCACCCGTTTCCTCCCCTGACCCATGTGGCGCCGAGTCCCCTCAGGGCCTCGTTGGCGCGCCTCCAGTCGTCCCCCATGTACTTCACGGGCTTGACCATCATCCCCCCCGCAGTCTCCTGGAAGACGAAGGCGCTCTGCGGATACCCGAGCTTCGCGACTACGGTCGTCACCTGCCTGCGTAGGCCGAGCCCCTCGCTCCGACGTCTGCTGAAGGCTACACCCCCCGTCATCGAGTTGAACATGTACTTCTGCAGCCTGTAGCTGCTGCTCCGCGCCCTCTTCTCGTAGATGTCGGCGCGGCTGAGGGCCTCGAGTCCCTCGGCGAGGTCCGCCTTGTCGTCGAGGATGAGGGGGAGGTTCTCGTATATCCAGTCGAAGAGTTCCTCGTGGTTTATGTATGCCTGGTTTATCGCCTTCCTCGCCTCGTGGAGGGTCTTGGCGGCGAAGATGTTGTGGACGATGGTTGGGGTGTACTCCTGCCTGTCTCTGCTACCCAAGCCCCCCACGTCCTCGACTGTGATAGCGCCCTTGCCACGAGCTATGGCCTCGAGGTCGTTTATCGCTGAGCGCAGGTCCCCCCCGCTGTGGATGGCGAGGGCCTCCAAGGCCTCCGGGGGCGCGTCGAGTCTCAGCTCTTTGGCGATCCTCTCAAGCTTGGCGTAGACGTCCATCGTGGGGACGGGTTTGTACTCGATCGCGATCGCTTTGTCGCGTAGGGGGCGGAACTTCTCCTCGTTGTCCTCCGCTATCGCCGTAGCGATCAGAATGATGGGGACGCGGGTCGTCTTGATTATATCCGAGATGGCCGCGATGCCACCCTGATCCTCGTGGCCGCTGACTCCTTCCATCTCGTCGAAGAGAATAAGGCGCTTCTTCCCGAAGATGGTGACGTTCTGCGTCGTGGCGCGACCGATGAGTTCCTCCATGCGGGTCCGTGTACGGTAGTCACTGGCATTGATCTCGAGGAGATCGAAGCCAAGGTCCTCGGCGAGGACGTGGACGCTGCTCGTCTTCCCGGTGCCGGGAGGGCCGTGGAGGAAGACGGCCCTCTCCTTCGGGATCCCCCTCTCCCAGCCGCGGAGCCAGAGCCTCAGCTCGTTGACCGCCTCCCTGTTGTCGGCTATGTCCGCGACGGTGCGTGGCCTGAACCTGACCGCCCAGGGTAGCCTATCGGCGCTCAATGTCTTCACTGGCCAATGCGAGCTTCGCTATCAGGGTGCTCAGTTGTATCTCGGGGCGCGCCCCCTGTGTGAGGCGGAAGTCGACCTCACCGACCGTGTCGCTGATCCTGACCTTCCACTTCTCGGGCATCTGCATACGCATGAGTTCGGAGTAGGCCATCCTGAGTATGTCCTCGGCGGCGAGGCCCTCGTCTATGAGGAGACTGCGAAGTATCTCCCTCGCCTCTAGGAACTCGCCCTTCATGCCGAGGTTGATCATTTCGCGGACGCGCTGGGGGCTGACCTTGCCGAGGACGCTGTAGACAGCGATGTCGTCGACCTCGCCCTGCGTCGCTGCTGCGGCCTGTAGGAGGTTCGTCGCCTTGCGCATGTCGCCCTGGCTCGCCTCGAAGACGGCGTCTAGCCCCTCGGGGATCAGCTTGACCCCCTCCTTCTTCGCGATGGTCGTGACGTAGTTCTTCACGTCCTGCTCCGCGAGGGGGCTGAACCTGAAGACGCTGCACCTGCTCTGGATGGGGTCTATGATGTTCTCCGAGTAGTTGCCTATGAGGCAGAATCGGCAGGTCCGGGTGTAGACCTCCATCGTTCGGCGTAGGGCGTGCTGAGCCGCCGTCGTGAGGCTGTCCGCCTCGTCCAAGATGAGTATCTTGAATGAGACTTCGCTCACGATGGCGGCGGTTCTGGCGAAGTTCTTCACCTTATCCCTTATCACGTCGATGCCGCGCTCGTCACTCGCGTTCAGCTCCAGTGTGTAGCTCTGGTAACTGGGGCCGTATAGGTCGCGCGCAAGACAGAGGATGCTCGTCGTCTTGCCGACGCCGGCGGGTCCGACGAGGAGAAGATGGGGTAGGTTCTTGTCCTTCACGAAGCTCTTGAACCTCGATACTATCTCCTCCCTGTCGACCATCTCGTCTAGGGTCTTTGGTCTGTACTTCTCCGCCCATACGCCGCTGCTCATGACGATCCACCTGATATCCCCTTAGCACGTTTTTTAAGGCTTCTAGGGCGCAGACGGGAGGTGGGTGGTGGGTGAAACACACTCTAGGTTCCGAGAAATCTATTGAGCTATCCTTAAATCCCTGTAGCAGCGCCTGTCCGTTTTAGGTGTTTACGAAGGCGTGTAGACCGTGAGAAGGTACCTGCTCAAGGTAGCTGGAGGCTTCGCGCTCCTGACCGCTATGGCATATTTGATTGGTACCTTCTCCCCGTACCCCGAGATGAAGAACCTACCCCTCTTCACCCTCAGCACCGTTGCTAGGATATTCCTAACCCTCATCATATCCGTCGTCTGGGGGGTTTCATTCGGTATCTTCGCGGCGACGAACAAGGCCGCCTCGCAGATCGTGACGCCTATCGTCGACCTCCTACAGTCCATTCCTATACTCGGCTACTTCCCGCTCGTCATAGGTTTCCTCTTCTCCTGGGGCGCCTTCGGGATCGAGGTCTCCGTCATCCTACTTCTGTTCACCTCTATGGCGTGGGCGATCTTCTTCGGCGTCCTCGGGGCAATCAGCAGCATACCCACAAACGTTGTCGATGCATCGAAGAGCTTCGGGATCAGCGGGTGGAGGTACACGAGGCACATCATCCTGCCCGCCATAGCCCCCGCGGTAGTCTCCGGCGCGAATCTGGCGTGGAGCGACGGCTGGTTCTTCATGATAGCTGCCGAGTATATCCAGTACAAGGGCAATATCGTCTCCCCACCATCAGGCGGCGTTGGGTACCTGCTCGCCCAAGCTGCCTACTTCTACAAGGACATGAACCTCGCCATGATACTACTCGTCTTCATCACGACTCTCGTCATCATGATCAACAGCCTCTCATGGCATAAGCTTATGGAGAAGGCAAACACCGGGACCTTCAAACCGATAGTGAGCCTCGACCTCTCCGGTGTGGGGAAGTTGATAGCGGCCGAGGAGTCGAACCTCTTCGACTTCGGGAACATACACACCCCCAAGTCTTTCTCAGCCCTTTATCAGAGGCTGAGGGAGTATTCTCGAATTGAGAAGATCATCCTAACGACTGTCCTCGGCGGCCTGTTAATCTACTTAATTGCGACCGAGGGTGACCACATCCCAACCCTAAGCGTGATAGCGCAGGGATTCTCATCGCCACCCGCGGAACAATTGGGCTCTCTACCCATACTTATCCTGTTTACCATGAGTCGGCTCACTATCGCCTACTTAATCTCCTTAGCCGTGGCGATTGGGCTCGGCGTCATGGCGGCGGAGAATAAGAGGGTGGCAGCCATCGTCTATCCGATCTACGACATAGGGCAAGGCGTCCCGATCCTCGCACTGTTCCCCGTCATCTACCTAGGCCTTAGCAACGTCGTCGGATCACAGAGACTCGCCCTCGAGATCACGTGCATAGTGATGCTGGTCCTCGACATGATCTGGTACATGTTCATCAACGTCACGAGCGCCGTCAAGAACATCCCCTCCGAGATCAAGGAGATCGGAGCGATCTTCGGATTCAAGGGGCTGAAGAGGGTGACCCATATAGTGATACCCTCGATCCTCCCGGCGATAGTGACGGGTAGCATTCTCTCATGGGGAACCGGGTGGAACACCATCATCTTCTCCGAGTATCTGCAGTCTACCGAACTGGGTGTGCCCGCGGTTTCCGTCCCTGGACTCGGCTCGCTACTCGACATAGCCGGCTATGAGTTCGGCAACACCATCGTCCTCGTGTTCCTGTTAGTCATTATTTCCGTCATAGTGCTAACGATGGAGGCGCTGATCTGGAGGCGCCTCATCAAACGCTTCGAGAAGTACAAGGTGGAGGTGGGTTGAGATGCCCGCGCTTGAGGTCAGAAACGTACGAAAAATCTTCAAAGAGGATAAGAATGAGACCCTCGCCCTGGATGGCGTCAACTTCACAGTGAATGAGGACGAGTTCGTCTGCCTGGTCGGGCCCTCCGGCTGCGGCAAGTCCACGATGCTCAGGATAATCTCGGGGCTGGAGCACGCCACGTCTGGGGAGGTAATCTTCGAGGGGAAACCCGTCACTCAGCCGAGCCCAAAGATAGCCATGGTCTTTCAGCTATTCGGCCTCCTCCCATGGAAGACCGCGCAGGAGAACGTCGAGGTCCCACTCGAGGTCCTGGGCGTCCCGAAGAAGGAGCGCTTCGAGGCAGCGAAGTCGTACCTCAAGATGGTTTACCTCGAGGGCTTCGAGAACACGTATCCCCACGACCTCTCTGGAGGGATGAAGCAGCGCGTCGGCATCGCCCGAGCCCTGGCCCTGAAGCCCGAGATCCTCCTCATGGACGAGCCCTTCAGCAGCCTTGACGAACTCACAGCCAAGACCCTGAGAGACCTGACCTTGAACATCTGGAGGAAGAAGGGGGAGCCCCCCGACAGCATACTCATGGTGAGTCACAACGTCGAGGAGGCCGTCTACATGGCGGACCGGGTCATCGTCATGTCGGCACGACCAGGCAGAGTGATAGGGGACGTGAAGATCGAGATCCCCCGCCCCAGAGCGGAGCACGTCAGGGATCCCCTATACTTCCACTTCGTCGACGAGGTGATGGAAATGTTACACCTCGGCAACGGGAAACACTAGGCAAGGCAATAAACCCCTCCATTATTCGTAATTTTTACAAGAAAACGACCTCAATCCGCCCTCAATCTGTTTTTTATACACCATAGGCACCCGTCTTACACATGGCTAAGGTCAAGCCCTTCATAATCGGGACGAGGAACGCTGGTGAGTTCCTCTACGCCGGGGCCGCGATACTCCGCAAGGGCGGCTCCGCCATCGACGCCGTCGAGGCTTCCACGAAGCTAGTCGAGGCAAACCCCAAGGACGACAGCGTCGGCTACGCTGGCATACCCAACCTCCTCGGTAAGGTCGAGCTCGACGCGAGCATCATGGACGGTAAGACGCTGAGGACGGGGGCCGTCGGCGCCGTCAAGGGATACTTACACGTCATCAGCATCGCCCGGATGGTGATGGAAAAGACTCCACACGTCATGCTCGTCGGCAGCGGCGCGGAGCTCTTCGCCAAGGCTATGGGCTTCAAGAAGCAGAACCTCCTCACGAAGGAGGCGAAGGCCACCTACCAGAGCTTCCTAAAGAGATACGCAGACCTGCCTAAGGAGGGGGAGAAGCCATGGTATGTGAACTACGACGTCGACTTCGGCCTCCGCGACTGGTACGACAAGCTTAGCGACAAGCAGCACGGCACGGTCAACATCATGGCCATCGACAAGAACGGTAACATCTGCAGCGGCGTGAGCACGAGTGGCACCGCATTCAAGTTTCCGGGGCGCCTCGGGGACAGTCCCATAATCGGCGCCGGAAACTACTGCGACAACCGCTTCGGTGCAGCTGCCTGCACTGGCCGCGGTGAGCTCGCCATCAGGCTCAGCCTCGCTCGGACCATCGTCAGCTACGTGGAGAACGGCATGACCGTCCGCGAGGCCTGCGCACGTGGCATGAAGGACATAAACGAGCTCCACGAGAAGGGCGGCATGAACTGCCTCGCCATGGACAACAAGGGGAACACGATGAGCGCCTCCACGGGCCGGGAGAGCATCCACTACTACATGGACGTCGACTCGAAGGAGCCCGAAGAACGCAAAGGCATATGGGTAAAGGAGTAGCCCCCCGTGTCAAAGCCCCCCTACGACCCGAAGAGGATCACACCAGACCTCTACGGTGACCGACGCCCAGTCGAGGGCGAGGTCGTCGCCATCCTACACGTCAGCTTCAAGGACCGTGGCCTCAAACTCATCGACACGAAGAGCCGCGCCGTCCTAAAGTATGAGATACACGAGCTCATGATAACCGACGAAGAGGCCGCAGCCCCCGGCGGGGGTGCGGACAGGGTCTCCGCCGTCGCCTTCTTCGAGATAACGAAGGGGGGTCTAATCGTAACCGGAGACACAGTCACCGCCTCCGGAGACAAGATAGGGGAACTCGTCGGCTACGACATGAACCACATGCCGAACCACATGGGCATACTCCTCAGGGCGCCTACAATCGACGAGCCCCCGCTCGCCGTAGGCGATAAGGTAGTCTTCCACCGACCCGGCTAGCCCTTATCCGGCGCCCCTACCCCGAATATACCCGAGACATCTTCGACCTTCTTATGGGCGCCATAGGACATCCTGAGGCTCGACGGCATCTGCGTGAAGTGTTTCCCCCAAGGATCTTTATCGATGCCTTGTTGAACTCGGGGAGCCCGACCCAGACCTTCCTCCCGTCGACCCTCGACGACAGCGCGTTGAGGAGGGGCTCGGCAAACTCCGCGTACTTCGGGTCGCATATCCACGGCCCCACCCTGACGTTGGAGGCGCCAGGCTTCGCCATGATGTACCCCCGTATCTCACCGCCCTTCGACGCCTTGAAGCAGAGCTCGGGGTAGTCATGCCGGACCCTCCTCAGCTTCTGCCCCCGGTCGAGCCCGAAGAAGCGCCTATCGAGGTTGGTAACCTGTTCGATGTCCTCTCTCGTCATGGGCTCTATACCGTGGTGAGGTGCCTTGGATACCACGCCGCTGTACCTCAGGGACCAGTATTCCCCCTTGAAGCCGAGGCGCTCGTAGAGGGGGATCGCCTTCTGGACGCCGTCGAGGCGTATAGTCCCGGCGCCCTCTAAGGTGAGCCTGTCGATCGCCCTCCTCATGAGCGCATCGCCTAAACCCCCGCCCCTCGTCTCCGGGAGGACGATCAGGTTCCCAATGAAGCCCACCTCCCCGTAGAGGAAGCTGTTCACCATCCCGACGTCGACGCCGCCAACGCTGGCGATGAAGCAGCCTCCGGGTTCGTAGTATAGGCTCCTCTCGGCATCGGCGCGCGTGTTCCCCCAGCCGACCATCTCCTGAAGCCTCATCACGAAGTCGATGTCGCCGTGGGTCATGACCCTGATCTCGGGCGGACTCATGGCTTCAAAACTTATCCAATGGTCTATAAAGGGGTTGGCTCAGGCGTCACCCCTCTGCTCCAGGGCTCGGGTGAGTAGATCCCTGTAGAACTCCCCCCTCAGCTCCCCGCCGTGGCCGAATCCGGGGCAACGCGTGTCGACCCTGATCTCGAAAACTCTCCCATCCCTCTC
>Ga0315285_10003026_pt1 | contig 17588 bp, 16 predicted proteins | sample YL17G09_36_MG_FD_203698 | JGI IMG/M metagenome (GOLD analysis project Ga0315285, IMG submission 203698) | Sediment microbial communities from Yellowstone Lake, YNP, Wyoming, USA - YL17G09_36 | ecosystem: Environmental > Aquatic > Freshwater > Lake > Sediment | place: USA: Wyoming | collected... | reverse complement strand
TGTGTGTGTGTGTGTGTGTGTGTGTGTGTGTGTGTGTGTGTGTGTGTGTGTGTGTGTGTGTGTGTGTGTGTGTGTGTGTGTGTGTGTGTGTGTGTGTGAGAGAGAGAGAGAGAGAGAGGGGCTTTCGACGATGCGCGAGGTCGTCGAGGGGTGAGAGAGAAAAAAGGCATAAAAAAACGGAAAGCAAAACTCGCCCTCGTTGGCGAGCCACACTGGCCGTGTCTTGTACAGCCCGAAAGAAGCCTTGAAGCCTGTCGTGATTAAATAGGGAGGAAGAGAGGAAGAAGAGGTCGGTGAGAGTGGAGGAAAAAGCCTTTCCTCCATCACCGCGACCGCCGTCGCGCTTTCTCCCTTTTCTCTCTCTCTCTCTCTCTCCTTTCTTCCCCTCCTCTCTTTCTCAATCTCCTCTCTTTCACTTACCTGCCGAGGGCGTCGCCACGTGCACGGGGGCCTGCACCCCGGCAGCAACACACCCGCCTTTCGCCGCGGGGCACGACCTCTGCCAGTTGTGGATGTGGCCGGTCAGGACGAGATCGACAGAGTTTTCGAAAAAGATGGGCTCGAGCGCGCGCGTGAGGTTGGCGGCCTTTTCAAACTCCGAGCCCTGGGCAAAGTCGGAGTAGAGAGGGCTGAGGAGGGTTTTTTTTTGTTTAGGTTTTGGTAGAGGTTTATTTTGTAAAGGATGGGTTCGTCGAAGTTGAGAGAGAGAGAACGTTGGCGATGAGAGAGGGGGGGACGATGGAGTGCGGGCGGGCGGTTTCCTCCCCCTTGTCGAACTTGCGTTTTTTTTCGGGGGGGGGGGGAGAAAAGAAAAACTATTCACCGGTGGATAGACACGATCAGCCAGGGCGTCTTGCTCCGATCCACGGCCGCCAGCGTCGACAGCAGCCAAGCCCTCTGCGTCGATCCTGGCTCGACGCTCTGCTCCGAGTTGAGCTGGATGTACTGCGCCGCTCCCTTGGTGGTCGAGTACCTGATGAGATTTTGGGTTTGGATTTTCGTGTTTTTTTTGTCGTGATAATTGTAGTGGAGGTCGAGTGTTTTTGCGTTGTTGCTCGCCCTTGACGCCGATTTTCCTAGGAGGAAAAAAGGCATCGTGCAGGCTCTGAGAATGCAGTATGAGGGCGAACGAACAGAGTGACGAGGCTGGAAGAGAGGGCGCCGACTCTCAGAAAACGAAAAAACAACCAATCTCTTCCTCTCACCAGTAAAACTGCTGCCCCGAGGGCTTGGGCTGCAGCAGCAGGCGATCGTACGCCTGCGCGCACTCGCCTCCGTCGTCGACCCCCGGGAAAGAGGCCTCCGCGAGGCTGGGAGAGGTCGAGGACTCGTGGTTGCCCGCGGTGTAGAGGACCGGGACGTTTCTGGGGAGAGGTGGTGATGGTGGTGGTGGTCGTGGTGGTAGGTTTTTTTTTTCTTAAGTGAGAATGAGAAGAAAAAGTCTCTTTTCTGACCCCAAACTTTTCTTCCTCTTTGTCTCCTTACCCAAACACCCGCGCCCCCTGGCTGAACCAGTTGGCCCACTGCATCTGCTCCCCGCGCGCGTAGTTCAGGTCGCCGTTGAAGAGCAGGCCGTGGTAGGGCTCGGCTGTTTGTTGTCGTAATTGATAGAGAGAGCGAGGTGAAAGGGTGAGCTTGTTTTGAATTCATTTCTCGCTCGTCCCTCGCTCTCTCTCCCCCTCTCTTTCCCTCTCTCCCTTTCTCTCAAACAACCGCCACCACCGAGCGTACCCCTCCCCTCCGCGGCAGCCACCTCCGCCTCGAGCCCCACAAACACGGTTTCCGCCCCCTGCTGCGCGCTCTGCGCCCCGAGACCGTTGACCCCGAGCTGGATCAGCGAGTAGCGCTCCGTGCCCCAGGTGCCCGCCCAGGGGAGGCGCAGGGCCTGGAAGGGCCAGATGTTTCCGTCAGGCTGGTAGGCTCCTGGGGGGGGGGGCGTTTGGAGAGAGGAGGAGGGTGTCCAAGAGTTCGCGGTTTTTTTGGAGGGAGGGAGGAGGAATTCAAAAGAGGTGAGAAAAAGAGGGAGCAGCAGCAGCAGGAAACGAGAAATGAAAGCGAGAGGTGGGAAGAGGGAGTTGGAAGAGAGAAGAGAGCGTGGTTTTCCTTTTCTTCTCTCTCTCCCTCTCTCTCCTCTCCATGTCCCTCCCTCTATCTCTCCCTCTCAAAGTCAAAACTCCGTATTACCATCCACGCGAGCCTGCCCTCCATCGGCAACCAGCAGCATCCTCGTCGTCGTCGTCGGAGAGGCACTCGCGAGCGTCGCAGGAGCGGTCTTGAAGGAGCCCGTGCGCGTCTCCGTTTCGCCCGGGACCGTGACCTCAAAAAAATACTTGGTGTCTGGTGCCAGCCCCGTTAAGACGGCGTTGTTGATGGTTCCCGTCAAAAAGGCACCGCCCTCGCTCGTGGGCTGCAGCACGGGGACGACCTCGGCCTCGGCCGGTAAAAACCTCGCGGGAGCAGCGCAGAACAGGGACTGGAAGTAGGAGGTGTCGGCGGTCGAGGGCACCGAAAGAGTCAGGGCCTGGGGGCTCGTCCCGTAAGAGACCGTGGAGCCAGCGACCGCATCCCTGGTGTGCCACGTCACCTGGACCGTCGGCGAGTCGTTGCCTCCTCCGTAAGACAGGCGGGCGGCGGTGGGGGCGTTGGGGGTCGTGGCGACGACGTCGACGCCGGCGACCTCGAGCCAGTACCTTGATGGTTATTTTTGGGGGGGGTCGGTTTTTTTTTTTCCCCGAGAGAGGGAGAGAAAGAGATCGACGGTGAGCAAGTAGGAGAAGAAGTAGGAGAAGAATTGGGTATGTTGTCCCTGTCGTCGGAGTCAAAGACAGGCGCGATAATCTCTCAAAGATGGCGGAAAAAAGACGAAAGCAGAGGCGAAAGCAGAGGTCCAGCGACAAAGAGAACGAGGTGCGAAAAGACAAACAAGGAAGGGGGGAAAAAACTACGCGCCGAAAAAGAAAAAAACTCATTCTTTCTACCTCCAAATCAGCTTCTCGGTCGACGCCCTGACATAGCTCGCCCTCAAATCGTACTGTTGCGGCTTGGGGACCCAAAACTTGAACGTTCCGGTACCCTGCGTCTTCCACGTAGCAGGCGCAGCGTCCTTGACGAAAGCGTACGCGATCGGAGACCTGTCGTACAGCGCTCCACACCCCTGAGTAGAGTAAGCTTGGTCGACGACGGCGCTCATGTTTTTCAGCCCGTTCAAAGGATTCGGCTTGGGCAGATCGCACCGGGGCTTCCAGAAGAGCGCAATCCTGTCGGTGGGGAGCACCTTATTGCCGGGGACGTCCCATTTGACCTCGACCCATTCTCCAAACTGGTTGACAGTCGAGGCCGGGTCGGCGACAGCGCGGGCCGTCGCCGAGTTTGAGACGTCGGCGCCCAGCGTCGGGGGGGGCTGGTCTCGGGCCACCGAGCAGTTGGCGCCCTGTCGAGCCAAGACCGACATCGCCTGCCATTTGGCGATCGTGGGCGAGAGCGTGGGCCTGGTCTCCGTGACCGCGGCCCTCAAGAGAGACGCAACAGCGGAAGAAGACAAAGAGGAAGAAGACGAACCCGATGCCGTCGCTGCAAAGTTCTCGGCGACAGACTCGGCGAGCATCTCTCTGTCTCCCACCTCTCCCGTGAGCAGGAAAGAAGGGTTCGAGGCCGCGAGAGCGTCGTGGACGTCCTTCATGTTTGGATATCCTGCCAGGGCGAGCGAGGAGAACGTCGCCTGGTGGTGTTTTCAACGGCGTTGAAAGAGAGAGAAAGAGAGAGAGAGAGGGGGGGGGGGGGGGGGGGAAGGAAGGAGGTCGGGAAGAGGAGGAGGTCAGCGTCGTCGAGCGCGTCGAGCGTCGAGCGCGACATTGTCGTTGGAGCATTGAAGAAACAAAACGTTTGCATTTCTCGCGGTCCAACTGCTCCCGTTCCCGGAGCTGCGACTATTCTTTTCTACCATTGCATGCAGCGGACGAGAATGCTCTTGTGCAGGCCACGGGAATGGCTGCGCTTCTTTCCGAACGTGAGAAACAAGCGAAGGCGGCATGCTCTTCAACGGCGCGTCGACATTTTTTTGATGCTCTCGCCAATTTCTTCCAAAAAGAAAAGCTCCACGGGGCAGCCCTCAACATTCCTCACCACGACGCAAAGAGCAGTCACAAGAGCAGCACTAGAACGCCTCATGATTCGCGAGGGGTGAAAAAGAGTCGGGAAGAGCTGACGCAGAGGGCTGGAAAAGCAGCCGATTCGGACTGGCTCTTTGGAGAGCCTCGGAGAGTGTGAGAGTGAACAACGCCAACTCTCTCTCTCCTCTTCGTTCGTCTCCTCTCTCCCCTCTCTCAGCTCCTCCCGCTATCCACCTCCCAACTCTCCACTCGCCTCTTCCTCCCAGTCATTTTTAGTGAAAATTCGTCAAGCATGTGAGGCAAAGGCAAGGCAAGCTGCTCATAGAAAGAGATTACATTTCCTCTCGTTTTGTAACTTTTTTTGTTGTCTCGGTGGTCAACTCTCTTTTTTCTCTCTCTCTTTCTCTCTCTCTCTCTTGCTCTCTCTCTTTCTTTCTCTCTCTCTCTCTTGCCCTCTCTCTTTCTCTCTCTCTCTTTCCCTCTTCATCAAAAACAAATACAGGGGGGGCATTTTACTTTTTTAAAGGCGTACGCAGTTGAAAGTAATTCGTGGGGGGAGAAACGTTTCCAAAGGCTTTCTATTTTAATAAAAAGTTTCAAGGTAAAAGGGTCGGTGAAAGTGAAAATGCGTGGGGGTGAAGACTCTCTCTCCTTCAAGGGAGAAAGAAGGCTTACTTTATTGGGAGTCAAGCGGGCAGGTAGCATAAGTCGAAGTAGTCGGAGTGGTAGTGGAGAGGCCTCTATCGCTTTTGTGTGTGTATGCTAGTTTGAAAGCGCAGCGAAAGGTAAAAAGGGACGAGGAGGTGTGCAAAAGGAAGTGAATCAAAGGCTTTCCTCCTCCCTCTCTCGTTTTTTCGCCGCTTGTTTTTTTTTCTCTCCTTCCATCCTCAAACCTCCGCAGCAGCGGCAGCGGCACTCGCAAAATCGCTCAGGTCCTTGAAGCTGTCCGATTGAACGATCTGTGTCGAGGGATCCGCCAGCGACGACGACGAAGAAGCAGAAGAAGAAGACGCCGTCGTCGTCGTCAAGGTCGTCGTCGTCGACTGCTGCTACTGCGGCCACACCGACCTCGACGCAATCGACCTCCACCGAGCCACCTCCACAAGCAGCCCCTCCTTCCGACTTCGACCTCCGCTCTTCGCTGGTCCCGCAGACGCGGGCAATCATCTCCGAGCGCTGGCCCGAGCTCCTGGACCTGGTCGACGACGGAACCCTCGTCGCCGTCGCCCGCCCCGAGGATTATCGCGAGCGGCGGAGCGACGGCTACTCGGAACCCCAGCTCGTCCTCCTCGTCGCGGCGGCGCACATCTCCAGGGCCTCGGCCAGCGCCGCGACGAGGGTCGTCGAGGCCGTCAAGCCCGACGCCGTCGTGCTAGAGCTCTGCGGCAGCAGGAAGTCGGTCCTCGCCGAGGAAGAAGGAGAGGAAGAGGTTTCCTCCTCTTCTTCTTCTTCTTCGCCTTCTTTCAGGTCCGCTGACAAGGGACGCAAGGCCTCAAACCCTTTCGCGCTCTCGGGCTCGATCGCGCGCTCCGCGTCCTTGGGGGGAGCCCCGGCGATGGCGCTGAGGCTGCTGCTGGCGAGGCAGAGCGACGCGGTGCTGGAAGCGGCGATGGAAAACGAGAGTGAAGGCGATGAAACGTCAACTCCTTCTTCTTCCCTGTCCTCGGCGTTCTCCCGCCGCCCTGGGGTCGAGGCTCGAGCAGCTGCGGCAGGTGCGTTGTTGGTTGTTCGCTTGCTTGTCTTGGTGTTGTCGTTTTTTGAGCGAAAGCGACGGGCCTCTCTCCCCCCCCCGCAAAAAAAAAAGGTCGCCGCGTCTTCTGACGCAGGCTCCGCTCAGCGCTCATTTTTCTGATCCGTGGGAGTACCCGCGATGCTCTCCTGGATCTGTGGCTATGAGGCCTAAAAAGACGAAGAAGAAGAAAGACGAAGAGAGAAACGAAGGAGAAGAAGAAAACGTGGCAAAAAGAAGGGGAAGCAAAAAAAAAACTCATCCTTTTCTTTTCAACCCTTGTTTCGCGCAACCCCAACCACAAAAAAAACTCCCAAAACCCAGCCGCCCGCCAAGTCGGCGCGACGATCGTCCTGGGAGACAGGCCGATCGAGATCACTCTCCAGAGAGCCTGGGAGGGTCTGAGCTGGCCAGAGAGGCTCAAGCTGGGCAAGATGCTTCTCGGAGACGGCGGCTTTGGCAGCGAAGGAGGAGACGGCTCGCCGTCCCCTTTGTCCGTGGCTGCTGCCACTGCCTCTTCTACTTCTCCCTCTCCTCCCTCCGTCGCTGACGAATCCAAAGCAACAAGAGCATCGGCAGTGCCCTTCCCCTCCTCAACGCCGAGCCTCCAGCAGATCGACGCCCTCTCGCGAGACCCGACTTCGCTCGCCGCCATCGTGGCTTCGCTGGACTCGGAGCTTCCCGCGCTCTCTCGCGCCCTGGTCCACGAGAGGGACGAGTGGCTGAGCTGGTCTTTGGCGCGCTCGAGGGCAGTCTGCGGGGCCGGCACGGTCGTCGGCGTGCTCGGTGCGGGACACGTCAGGGGCGTGGCATGGAGGCTCGCGCAGGGCGACCGGTGCAGGCCGCGGTTTGCCGAGCTGGCGGGAGTCGGGGGGAGCGGGATCGGAGGGGGCGAGAAAAGGATGTCCCGCAAGGAGCGCGCCGCGAGGCGGATCGCGATCGAGGTCGGGATCGCCGTCGCCTTGGGCGTGGCGTGGGAAGCGTGGAAGCGGTTGAGCTGAGCAGGCGGAGGAGGAGGAGGGAGCGCAGGTTTTTTTTGTAAGCGTAAAAGAAAAAGAGGTGCAAAAGAGGAAAAAAGAAAATATTTGTAAAGTTTTTATCATCACTGTTCGTCGCCTTCCGCCGCCCTGATTCTGCGTCTGTCCATCGCACGATCTTCGCTGAATTACAATAATTAAAACGCAAAAAAGACAACGAAAGTGGAATGAAAGAGAGAAAGCTCCCGAAGCTTTCTTTGCTCGCGACGATAGAAAAAAAAGAAATCGAGCTGTCGTCATAGTCATCGTCGGCGACATCGTCCTTGCCTTTGGTTTTTGCCGCCCCCCTTCATCACCTCGTCCTTCTCCAACTCTTCCTTTCCCTACGCCGGCCCGATCCCGCCATACCCGCTTCCCGCATCCGGGAAATAGCTCCTCCCGCCCGGATTCGTGATCGCCCTCCAGTACTTGTAGACCTCAAACTGCTCAAACCCGGGGCCCATCGCCCTCATCACGTCAAGGAAGGTCACCGTCGTCGCCCACTGCTCGTTGGGCGTCCACTCCGTCCTCTGGTTGTAGATACCGCTCCAGGCCTCGCTTCCTGGGGCCAGGAAGCTCGACGCCAGGTTTTTGACCACGGCCTCGGGCAGCAACAGGCATTTCAGCAAGTAGACCAGGGTCGCCGTGGCCGAGTCCGTGAAGGGCCCCGTGGGCTCTGGCGTGACCGCGATCGAAGCGTAGAGGGCGCTCTGCGCCGCCGGCGACGGAGGAGTCCACCCGAGCGGCTTGGACAGCGACAGGGAGTCGACGACGGAGGCTTGCTGGTTCGAGGCCGAGGGAGCAGGAGACTCGAGTACCTCGTAGGTGAGCTGCGTTGCGCTGTAGCTCATCCGGGAGAAGCCGTAGCCGTAGCCTGAGGAAGAGGAGGGGAAGAGGAGGAAAAAAGTGTGTGTGTGTGTGTGTGTGTGTGTGTGTGTGTGTGTGTGTGTGTGTGTGTGTGTGTGTGTGTGTGTGTGTGTGTGTGTGTGTGTGTGTGTGAGAGAGAGAGAGAGAGAGAGGGGCTTTCGACGATGCGCGAGGTCGTCGAGGGGTGAGAGAGAAAAAAGGCATAAAAAAACGGAAAGCAAAACTCGCCCTCGTTGGCGAGCCACACTGGCCGTGTCTTGTACAGCCCGAAAGAAGCCTTGAAGCCTGTCGTGATTAAATAGGGAGGAAGAGAGGAAGAAGAGGTCGGTGAGAGTGGAGGAAAAAGCCTTTCCTCCATCACCGCGACCGCCGTCGCGCTTTCTCCCTTTTCTCTCTCTCTCTCTCTCTCCTTTCTTCCCCTCCTCTCTTTCTCAATCTCCTCTCTTTCACTTACCTGCCGAGGGCGTCGCCACGTGCACGGGGGCCTGCACCCCGGCAGCAACACACCCGCCTTTCGCCGCGGGGCACGACCTCTGCCAGTTGTGGATGTGGCCGGTCAGGACGAGATCGACAGAGTTTTCGAAAAAGATGGGCTCGAGCGCGCGCGTGAGGTTGGCGGCCTTTTCAAACTCCGAGCCCTGGGCAAAGTCGGAGTAGAGAGGGCTGAGGAGGGTTTTTTTTTGTTTAGGTTTTGGTAGAGGTTTATTTTGTAAAGGATGGGTTCGTCGAAGTTGAGAGAGAGAGAACGTTGGCGATGAGAGAGGGGGGGACGATGGAGTGCGGGCGGGCGGTTTCCTCCCCCTTGTCGAACTTGCGTTTTTTTTCGGGGGGGGGGGGAGAAAAGAAAAACTATTCACCGGTGGATAGACACGATCAGCCAGGGCGTCTTGCTCCGATCCACGGCCGCCAGCGTCGACAGCAGCCAAGCCCTCTGCGTCGATCCTGGCTCGACGCTCTGCTCCGAGTTGAGCTGGATGTACTGCGCCGCTCCCTTGGTGGTCGAGTACCTGATGAGATTTTGGGTTTGGATTTTCGTGTTTTTTTTGTCGTGATAATTGTAGTGGAGGTCGAGTGTTTTTGCGTTGTTGCTCGCCCTTGACGCCGATTTTCCTAGGAGGAAAAAAGGCATCGTGCAGGCTCTGAGAATGCAGTATGAGGGCGAACGAACAGAGTGACGAGGCTGGAAGAGAGGGCGCCGACTCTCAGAAAACGAAAAAACAACCAATCTCTTCCTCTCACCAGTAAAACTGCTGCCCCGAGGGCTTGGGCTGCAGCAGCAGGCGATCGTACGCCTGCGCGCACTCGCCTCCGTCGTCGACCCCCGGGAAAGAGGCCTCCGCGAGGCTGGGAGAGGTCGAGGACTCGTGGTTGCCCGCGGTGTAGAGGACCGGGACGTTTCTGGGGAGAGGTGGTGATGGTGGTGGTGGTCGTGGTGGTAGGTTTTTTTTTTCTTAAGTGAGAATGAGAAGAAAAAGTCTCTTTTCTGACCCCAAACTTTTCTTCCTCTTTGTCTCCTTACCCAAACACCCGCGCCCCCTGGCTGAACCAGTTGGCCCACTGCATCTGCTCCCCGCGCGCGTAGTTCAGGTCGCCGTTGAAGAGCAGGCCGTGGTAGGGCTCGGCTGTTTGTTGTCGTAATTGATAGAGAGAGCGAGGTGAAAGGGTGAGCTTGTTTTGAATTCATTTCTCGCTCGTCCCTCGCTCTCTCTCCCCCTCTCTTTCCCTCTCTCCCTTTCTCTCAAACAACCGCCACCACCGAGCGTACCCCTCCCCTCCGCGGCAGCCACCTCCGCCTCGAGCCCCACAAACACGGTTTCCGCCCCCTGCTGCGCGCTCTGCGCCCCGAGACCGTTGACCCCGAGCTGGATCAGCGAGTAGCGCTCCGTGCCCCAGGTGCCCGCCCAGGGGAGGCGCAGGGCCTGGAAGGGCCAGATGTTTCCGTCAGGCTGGTAGGCTCCTGGGGGGGGGGGCGTTTGGAGAGAGGAGGAGGGTGTCCAAGAGTTCGCGGTTTTTTTGGAGGGAGGGAGGAGGAATTCAAAAGAGGTGAGAAAAAGAGGGAGCAGCAGCAGCAGGAAACGAGAAATGAAAGCGAGAGGTGGGAAGAGGGAGTTGGAAGAGAGAAGAGAGCGTGGTTTTCCTTTTCTTCTCTCTCTCCCTCTCTCTCCTCTCCATGTCCCTCCCTCTATCTCTCCCTCTCAAAGTCAAAACTCCGTATTACCATCCACGCGAGCCTGCCCTCCATCGGCAACCAGCAGCATCCTCGTCGTCGTCGTCGGAGAGGCACTCGCGAGCGTCGCAGGAGCGGTCTTGAAGGAGCCCGTGCGCGTCTCCGTTTCGCCCGGGACCGTGACCTCAAAAAAATACTTGGTGTCTGGTGCCAGCCCCGTTAAGACGGCGTTGTTGATGGTTCCCGTCAAAAAGGCACCGCCCTCGCTCGTGGGCTGCAGCACGGGGACGACCTCGGCCTCGGCCGGTAAAAACCTCGCGGGAGCAGCGCAGAACAGGGACTGGAAGTAGGAGGTGTCGGCGGTCGAGGGCACCGAAAGAGTCAGGGCCTGGGGGCTCGTCCCGTAAGAGACCGTGGAGCCAGCGACCGCATCCCTGGTGTGCCACGTCACCTGGACCGTCGGCGAGTCGTTGCCTCCTCCGTAAGACAGGCGGGCGGCGGTGGGGGCGTTGGGGGTCGTGGCGACGACGTCGACGCCGGCGACCTCGAGCCAGTACCTTGATGGTTATTTTTGGGGGGGGTCGGTTTTTTTTTTTCCCCGAGAGAGGGAGAGAAAGAGATCGACGGTGAGCAAGTAGGAGAAGAAGTAGGAGAAGAATTGGGTATGTTGTCCCTGTCGTCGGAGTCAAAGACAGGCGCGATAATCTCTCAAAGATGGCGGAAAAAAGACGAAAGCAGAGGCGAAAGCAGAGGTCCAGCGACAAAGAGAACGAGGTGCGAAAAGACAAACAAGGAAGGGGGGAAAAAACTACGCGCCGAAAAAGAAAAAAACTCATTCTTTCTACCTCCAAATCAGCTTCTCGGTCGACGCCCTGACATAGCTCGCCCTCAAATCGTACTGTTGCGGCTTGGGGACCCAAAACTTGAACGTTCCGGTACCCTGCGTCTTCCACGTAGCAGGCGCAGCGTCCTTGACGAAAGCGTACGCGATCGGAGACCTGTCGTACAGCGCTCCACACCCCTGAGTAGAGTAAGCTTGGTCGACGACGGCGCTCATGTTTTTCAGCCCGTTCAAAGGATTCGGCTTGGGCAGATCGCACCGGGGCTTCCAGAAGAGCGCAATCCTGTCGGTGGGGAGCACCTTATTGCCGGGGACGTCCCATTTGACCTCGACCCATTCTCCAAACTGGTTGACAGTCGAGGCCGGGTCGGCGACAGCGCGGGCCGTCGCCGAGTTTGAGACGTCGGCGCCCAGCGTCGGGGGGGGCTGGTCTCGGGCCACCGAGCAGTTGGCGCCCTGTCGAGCCAAGACCGACATCGCCTGCCATTTGGCGATCGTGGGCGAGAGCGTGGGCCTGGTCTCCGTGACCGCGGCCCTCAAGAGAGACGCAACAGCGGAAGAAGACAAAGAGGAAGAAGACGAACCCGATGCCGTCGCTGCAAAGTTCTCGGCGACAGACTCGGCGAGCATCTCTCTGTCTCCCACCTCTCCCGTGAGCAGGAAAGAAGGGTTCGAGGCCGCGAGAGCGTCGTGGACGTCCTTCATGTTTGGATATCCTGCCAGGGCGAGCGAGGAGAACGTCGCCTGGTGGTGTTTTCAACGGCGTTGAAAGAGAGAGAAAGAGAGAGAGAGAGGGGGGGGGGGGGGGGGGGAAGGAAGGAGGTCGGGAAGAGGAGGAGGTCAGCGTCGTCGAGCGCGTCGAGCGTCGAGCGCGACATTGTCGTTGGAGCATTGAAGAAACAAAACGTTTGCATTTCTCGCGGTCCAACTGCTCCCGTTCCCGGAGCTGCGACTATTCTTTTCTACCATTGCATGCAGCGGACGAGAATGCTCTTGTGCAGGCCACGGGAATGGCTGCGCTTCTTTCCGAACGTGAGAAACAAGCGAAGGCGGCATGCTCTTCAACGGCGCGTCGACATTTTTTTGATGCTCTCGCCAATTTCTTCCAAAAAGAAAAGCTCCACGGGGCAGCCCTCAACATTCCTCACCACGACGCAAAGAGCAGTCACAAGAGCAGCACTAGAACGCCTCATGATTCGCGAGGGGTGAAAAAGAGTCGGGAAGAGCTGACGCAGAGGGCTGGAAAAGCAGCCGATTCGGACTGGCTCTTTGGAGAGCCTCGGAGAGTGTGAGAGTGAACAACGCCAACTCTCTCTCTCCTCTTCGTTCGTCTCCTCTCTCCCCTCTCTCAGCTCCTCCCGCTATCCACCTCCCAACTCTCCACTCGCCTCTTCCTCCCAGTCATTTTTAGTGAAAATTCGTCAAGCATGTGAGGCAAAGGCAAGGCAAGCTGCTCATAGAAAGAGATTACATTTCCTCTCGTTTTGTAACTTTTTTTGTTGTCTCGGTGGTCAACTCTCTTTTTTCTCTCTCTCTTTCTCTCTCTCTCTCTTGCTCTCTCTCTTTCTTTCTCTCTCTCTCTCTTGCCCTCTCTCTTTCTCTCTCTCTCTTTCCCTCTTCATCAAAAACAAATACAGGGGGGGCATTTTACTTTTTTAAAGGCGTACGCAGTTGAAAGTAATTCGTGGGGGGAGAAACGTTTCCAAAGGCTTTCTATTTTAATAAAAAGTTTCAAGGTAAAAGGGTCGGTGAAAGTGAAAATGCGTGGGGGTGAAGACTCTCTCTCCTTCAAGGGAGAAAGAAGGCTTACTTTATTGGGAGTCAAGCGGGCAGGTAGCATAAGTCGAAGTAGTCGGAGTGGTAGTGGAGAGGCCTCTATCGCTTTTGTGTGTGTATGCTAGTTTGAAAGCGCAGCGAAAGGTAAAAAGGGACGAGGAGGTGTGCAAAAGGAAGTGAATCAAAGGCTTTCCTCCTCCCTCTCTCGTTTTTTCGCCGCTTGTTTTTTTTTCTCTCCTTCCATCCTCAAACCTCCGCAGCAGCGGCAGCGGCACTCGCAAAATCGCTCAGGTCCTTGAAGCTGTCCGATTGAACGATCTGTGTCGAGGGATCCGCCAGCGACGACGACGAAGAAGCAGAAGAAGAAGACGCCGTCGTCGTCGTCAAGGTCGAGCTCGAGCTCAAGGGCGCTGCTGAGGCTGCCGTCGCTGCTTGGTTTTCCGCTGCCGCCACGCCGCCGCCGCCGAGCGAGAACTTGGGAAGCCTCTGCGGCGTCAGCCTCCGCAGGAGCGTCACCGGGGAGCTCGAGGCCGACGGCCTCGAGGCCGACGAGTCTCGGAGCGCGCCCGTGGGGCTGCTGTTGTCGCCGCTCTTGTTGTTCTTACCCCCAGAAGAGACAACAAACACCGAGCGCGGGGACGCGGGCCCGTTGGGCGGCGTCGAGGGCAGCGATGACGACGAAGAGGAAGCGGGGGAAGCCGAAGCAGGAGCAGAGGGCGACGGCAACAGCTGCCTCGCCGGCGTCGCCGGCGCCGACTGGATAGCAAGGGGAGCAGCGGCAGCAGCAGCAACAGCAGCCTCAGAATCGGCAGCAGCAGGGGCAGAAGCAGCCTCTTGCGCCACCTCGTCAGCAGCAGCGTCGGCGGTTTCGCCCTCTCCTCCGCACCTCTTGTTGCTCAGCAGCGCCATCCCGGCCATCGCGCGAGCGTGCCTCGGCGACGTCGTCGAGTACACGGAACCAGCGAACGCCGCCGCGGCGGTGCTCTTCTGTCCCGGCGCGTTCTTCGCAGCAGCTGCAGCAGCAGCAGCGGCAGCAGCAGCCCCTCCCGTCGCCTTCTTCTTCTTCTCGCCCTTCTTCATCCCGCCGGCGCCTCTCAGCGCGCCGTTGGGCCCGAAGAACTTGGCGTAGATGACCTCCGAGTAGCGGTGCATGTAGGGGCCCCAGTCCCCTCTCCAGGTCAGCGGCGCAGGGAGGAAAGCGGAGGAGGTAATGGGAGAGGCAGAGGCGGCGTTGAAGGAGCTGGCCAAAGAAGCAGCTGCCGAGTTCGCAGTCGCAACGGCGGCGGCAACGGCGGCAGCGGCAGCAACTGAGACGATGGCGTCGCCCGTCGCCGTCATGCTCCCGGCCGGGAGGAGGGCGAGGCGGGGGCGAGAGCCGGCGTCGTCTTCACCAGCCGCCGCCGCAGCCGCCGCAGCCGCCGTCGCGCACCCTCCTCCTCCTCCTCCTCCTCCTCCCGCGCCGCAGCACTCGCCCCGTCCTGCTCCGACCCCCTTCTCGTACGCCTTGGCCCCGGGGGTCCAAGGAGCCAGCGACTCGAGCATCGCCGCTTCGACCGCCTCGACGTTGCGGACGCAGAAGAACAGGCCGAAGTCGAGCCTCTCGTCGTTGTAGAGGCACAGGTACCGCCACCCTCTCCACAGCGCCTCGGCAGGCTGCCTCTGCCCAGCGACCCGCAACAGTGTCGCCAGCGACCCAAACTTCAGGTTTCCGACGAGCCGCATCCACACGTAGGCGAGCGACTTCTCGGGCACGAAGCTCGACCAGCTGTGGATCGACTTGTACTTCTTCGAGGCCCTGAAGCGCCTCGGGGGCATGTTTCTGTCCCAAAAGGGGATGACCCACTTGCAGAACAGGTCGCCGTAGCGGATCGTGTTGGACATCGACGACGCGGCGTGGAAGGTCAGGAGCCGCTGGTGGGGAGGGGGCGGGGAGAGAGGAGAAGAAGCAGCGCCTCTCTCGACCGTGGCCTCCTCGACGCGCCTGGCCACGTCCAGGGCGACAGCGGCGCCCAGGATGACGCTGCCGACGATGTCGCAGGGGGCGATGTCCTGATTCGTTTTTTTTTTTAGTTGGTTTTTAGTATTTTCCTTCGACCTTCTTTTCCGTCTTCGACCTTACTCCCAAAAAAATCAGCGGCATTCGAATTTGGCGATGGCTTCGACCGACGCCGGCGTCCCTTCCGAGGCCGCGTGCATCGTCTCCGACGCGGGCGGCGCAAGCCGAATTGGGTCTTCTTCCTCGAGCCCGAGAAGGGGGGAAACACGCATCAAAACTAACTGTAACTGACTCACCCAGACGTGGTTCGGGTTGTGGCACAGGAACGTGGCCATCTCTGAGGCATAAGCCAGCATCAGCTGCGTGGGCCCTGCGGCGTTGCCAAAGTAGCCCGGCGCGGGGCCACCAGCACAGGCCCCGATAATCGTCGGGCGGACGATCGCGGCGCGCAGTCTCTTCGGCGGCAAAGTCGAATCCTCTTGCTTCTCCTTCCCCTTCTCGGCGGCAGCAGCGGCAACAGCAGCGGCAAACACCGCCAGCTTCCCCTCCACGGCATCCGAGACGGCGTCCTCCGCGAGGTGTTTGGAAAGCGTGTACGCGTTGGGGAAGCCGAACTCGGCCACCAGCCTGTCGGCCGCCTTGGTCGCCGCGGCGGCCGGCAAGGCCAGAAGCTCGGCGGCGACGGCCGCGTGCGAAAGCACGGTCTGCACCTTGGCGCCCGTCCTCCTGTCGGTCGTCTCCCTCACCAGCTGGTAGATCCGCTCCTCGACGTGCGTGCCCCTCTTGAGGTGGGCGTTGACGTAGGCGGTGGATACGTGGACCATCCCGCGCAGGCGCGGCTCCTTGGCTTTCTGATCGGAGAAAGCCAAAGGCGACGACGAGCCTGCCGCAGCGGCTCCTTCCTTCTCCTCAGTCGCCTCCGCCAGCAACGCCTCCGCAGCCAGGTCCAGCACGTTCCGCGTCGCGACGTAGTTCTGTTCCAGCAAAACGTGCACGTGCTCGAAGAACGAGATCGACGCCGCGCAGTGCACGATGAAGTCGCACCCCTTCGAGACGACCTCGGCGTCGGCGGCCGAGAGGCCGCAGCGCGGCTTGCAGACGTCGCCGGCCAGGACGTGGAGCTTGGCCCGGAGGCGAGGGAGGAGCGGCCTGCGCGGGGTCTTGAACTGCAGCACGCCGTCGAAAGCAGCACCGGAAGCGGCAGCAGGAGCGGGAGAGGAGGGCCTCTCGCCGCCGGCGTTGTTGGCGCTGTCGACGTCCGAGTCGGAAGAGGCCGACGACGGGACGTCCCCTTTCTCGGCCGCCTCCTCCTCGGCCGCCACCCTCAGCGCGTCGAAAATCGGCCTCGCCAGCAGCCTGTCGAGCCTGGCCTCGGGCTCGGCGCCGTGCTTGGGTCGCACGAGCACGTAGATTGCCCTTAGGTCCGGCACGCCGCGGAGGAGCTGCTCGATCAGCACGGAGCCGACGTAGCCGGTGCCTCCCGTGAGGAAGATGGTGGCCCCGGAGAAGGTCGAGGCGAGCGAAGGCTATTTTGAGTGTGTGGTTTTTTTTTTTTTTTTGAGAGAGAGAGAGAGAGAAAGGGGGGGAGAGAAAGAGAGACAAGGCTCGTGAGCTCGAAAGAAGAAGAGGGAGAGAAGAGAGAGAGAAGGGAGAGGAGAGAGGAGAGAGAGAGAGAGAGAGGAGAGGGAGAGCTGTCGGCGACCGGGATGGCGACGGAAAAAAGACGCTGGCGGAGAAGCATGTCGTCTCTCGTTTTCCATGCTTCCGCCTGCACGGCAAACGCCCAAATTCTATTCTTTTCGCGACGTAGTCCGATCTTGAACAACAATCCGCTCCTTTAACAGCAAGCAGAAGGGCAAAAAGGCGCGAGGAAGCACCAGAGGCAGGGGCAGCTACCTCTGGCTAGAAAGCTGTGGCAGCCCTCTCGAAATCGCAATCGTGGATGGCCAAGTTGCGCCTCTCACCGGTGCTCGAATCCCAAAGTATTGCACTAGCATACAAGCCGACACCATGGGCTCTCGATTGATAACTCAATCTTGCAAAATAATTACCTTGATCCCCAGCTTGGCCGCGTCGCCCATGAGACGGAGTACCAACTCTTCGTTGTCAGCGTCGCAGGGCGGGGCGACGATCTCGTTCTTCTCGACCCTGTACGAGCCGTAGTAGTCAGTGGGCGGTCCGGGCCGAAAGCTGTTTGAGATCATGAGAGGCGGCCGTGAGCGTGCATGGAAATGGGAATTGAGACCTTGCGAGCGCGCGGGCTGGGACCGGAAGCGAGGGGGGGGAAAAAGGACACTTTTTCGGTCGCGTCGTTCTCCCCGAAAACGAATTCTCTCGCTCGCTCGCTCCTTTCTCCAGCGACCGCTGCTCTCCCAATGCACGCTCGAACGGCTCTTTATTCACAGGCAGATTCCGGATTCACTCTGATTCTGATGGGGTGAGCGAGGCGAAGGAGGGCCACGGCATTCGTTGAAGCGAGGAGCGGGGCTGGCGTGGTTGCCGTTGACGGCGAGAATTCGTCGACGGCATGCCGCAAGGAGGGAGCAAAAGGCGGCGAAGGGTCCCCTCGGACGACTGATGGTGGATTCGCTTTCGAACTCTCTTCCTTTCTCTTACCACGAGACGAAACGTCCCATCGCTCTTACGCCTCGATTCGCAATATCTCGCGACCTTTGTTAATTTGAAAAAAGAGAAGAGAATGAAAGAGATGAAGGCGGAATCGAGGGGGTGAGTGAATTGTGAGAGAGACTCCAAGAAAAAACAAAAAGTTTCGTTTTTTTTCCTTGTGCTTAGCGAATACTCGTGCTTGGGCAGAACCCGCCTCTCTGGACCGCTCTCTTCGCACCTCGAGGTACGATTCTCTTCAAAGGGCTCACACTGGCCTCTTCCTAAAGCGCACCGGCGTTTTTCTCTCTCCCTGGAGCGAAAATTTCGTCTCTGAAGTTTCCTCTTTTTTTCCGCTCTCGCTCTTCTTCGCTTCCTTCTCCGCTTTTCGCTCTTCTTCTTCCTCTTCCTCTTCCTCTTCCTCTTCCTCTTCCTCTTCCTCTTCCTCTTCCTCTTCCTCTTCCTCTTCCTCTTCCTCTTCCT
>Ga0315285_10003025_pt1 | contig 17592 bp, 18 predicted proteins | sample YL17G09_36_MG_FD_203698 | JGI IMG/M metagenome (GOLD analysis project Ga0315285, IMG submission 203698) | Sediment microbial communities from Yellowstone Lake, YNP, Wyoming, USA - YL17G09_36 | ecosystem: Environmental > Aquatic > Freshwater > Lake > Sediment | place: USA: Wyoming | collected... | reverse complement strand
GGAAGATCACTGAAGTGGATATTATGCGGCTGATGAGACCTGCCAAACAACGAAAACTAGCATAGATTTTTCTATTGTGCTGCTTCTGTAACTCCTACCTAAGAGTAGAAAAAGGGACACATGCTTTGAATGGCGAGTTTTCGGCTCTGTGGAACCATTAACATCGAATCAGCCTGTCAACTGACGTAATAGCGCGCGACACTTCTGCAATAGCAACGCCGGCGCGCGCTGAGAGAAATCTGGTCGGGCGGGCAGGATTTGAACCTGCGATCGATCGACATCACAAGTCTTCATAAGTCCTTTTCAGTTGAACACCATCCTTTTCATACACAAGCCCCAGAAACCTGTATTCGATTCTGCTTTCAGATATCGCCCGCTTGATAGCATCTCGCAACATATGCTGCATGTCATACTGCGTCAGCATTTGCTGAAGCACCTCTTGTTTCACGTCAGCAAACTTCAAGAGAGAAATGATGTCCACTCTGTCTTTCAAGCCCTTTTCCGAATGCCATCTATCCAAAGCGGCCTGAGCCTTCAACAGAAGCAAAACCTCAGGAATCGCCACCTTGAACCCCTCAATGACCGAATAAAGTTTCCGATCAAACACATCCAAACAAGGAATCACCAGCTTGCTAACAAAAGGCGTGTAAATATCAACTTCCACATCACCCATCAAAGCCTCAAACTTCATCAAACGAACATTGCGCTTCAGCGCATAACTCCTCTGCGTCAACTCGGACTGGAGCCTGTAAAAGCTCTCTTGATCGATGTAGACATCTATGTCTCGACTTTTCAGCTTCTTAACCCATAAATATACTCCCCAACCGCCAATCAGCACAAAATCTGCAAAACCCTTAAGCTCACCCAAAACGCGCCAAGATCTTTCAACAACTTCATCCCGCCACATTCCAATCACCTTCACCAAAGACTCAAACTCGGATACGCCAAAGCAATATCCCGCAGAAAAGGAGAAGCCTCAGGACCATCCGCCGAATATATATCCACATAAACCTGCGGAACACACACAACCCCCTTCTTGGAAGAGTGAACAAGATGCTCATCATCAACCCGCAAGACAAACACGTTCGGATTGACCTTGCGGACTCTGCCCTTCCTGAAGCCAAACCACGACTCGAAATTTTCCATATCCGTCACGTAGAAGTGCAAGCGGTCATACTCGGCAGGCCTTCGCCCAGAAACGCCAAACCACCCTGAAAAACCAGTGACCAACACATCCTGAGGAAGACCCTTCTCCACTTCTGCAACGGGATCAACCCGAAACGACCGCCAAACATCCTTGCCCAAGTCACGTTCAGCAGCCCACAAATTCAGAAGCCTCGCAGGTGACAACACTCTAACGCCGCTTCGTGTGGCTTCCACGGCCATGGCCACCTCAAGCTTCTTGACAGTCTTATTGACTAACCCAAGCGAAACCCCACATTCAGAAGCAATGTCTTCCTGACGCGCCAACCCTACCTCACATAGGCTACAGAGAAGCAGCTCACGATAAACTCTCTCAAACTTCCACAACGTCAAATCCCTCGGCCTCAACGAATCAGTTTCACTTCTATAGAAACGCCATATATATAACTTTCACCGAAAAGCGAAACAAAACCGCCCGAGACATGCCTTGGTCAAGCATGCGCGGGCGACTAGCATACTAATGAGTGGCGCAGAAGTGCTTTGTCTTGCGAATGTCAGTCGTATATCGATTTTCTCAATTCCACGTCCAAAAAGACTATTACCTTCTCTTTTTCGTCTATCATGAAGACCACGCGTTATTTGAGAATTCCCAATCTCCATAATCCCCTCCAGTTTTGCCACGCAACTCCGTCCCTATATGCCGACTATCTGCAGCTCTCTTCAAAGCATCCAGCAACTTTTCCTTAACACTTTTTGGCAGCTTGCCAAATTCCTTGGTGAGGCTTTTTGTAAGAATCGACTCATATGGCAAAACTTGGTCATTCATCAGAGCTTTTCTGATTTCCTCAGGACTATTGGCAACGGAATACTTTTTCTTGTATTCTTCAAGGCTCTTTTCTATACTTTTCAATCCTTCCTTGTCTGATTGTTCCTATAAAGTAGCCAGAATCTCCTCTATCTTAGCAAAATGCGCAGACAGTTCCTTCAGCAAAGGACGAGGAACGGAGACAACTTCGGTAGATCAACTCACCAATCAAAACAATGTTTCACAATTAATTAATCTATTCGAAGAAATGACTCATCACTGCTTCAATGGGCCTTGGGGCCCTATCACACGGCAACAGCCACAAACCCAGACAGCGACTTGCAGCTCGAATCACATGCGATTCCTCAGAAATGCCAGAAAGGAGAGCGAAGCCACTTGCTGCAAACACACTCAAATTCCAACTACCTTGATGACAACTTCTGGTCGGGCGGGCAGGATTTGAACCTGCGACACTCCGGTTTCTGCATGTAAGCCTGGTAGGCTGGGTGACACCCACCACAGGTAGGCATCTACAGCGTCTCCGCCAGCTAGAATCATCCGACCTAGGCTGGCTCGGAAGCTCTGCCAGGCTGAGCTACCGCCCGACCGAATTCCTAAGATGAACAAAAAATGATTTATATGTTTCGTACCAGCAATCAGTCTCTCTGCTTCTGTTACTCATAGTTCTTGTCGATAAAACGTTCAATCAAAAACACCGTTTGACGGAAGCCAATCTGCGGTCAGACACCCAAGTTTTGAAGAGTGTATGTCAGCTAACAGACTAAAGCTTATCTTTCAGACTTCGGAAAAATGGACCGTTGAAACAGAGAAGCACCATGGACGCAAACGACGTAGCCGTAGGCTAAAGGCTGAACAAAAGACGGCTGGCAGAAAAAAGATGGACCAAAATTCAGGTTCAGACCAGAACGAGCAAATTCGCAGGTCCCACCGTGGAAACATCGTTACTATAGCGGGTAGCAGTGCCGTCAACGCCCTTGGAGGAGGAATCATAAGCACGTATGTTTCATTGTATTTTGTCAGTATCGGCGGCGACCCTATAACCCTAGGCATCATGGCTTCAGTCGCAGCAATGGTCCAATGTTTCGTGCTTTTCGTCGGCGGATTCATCGCAGATTATTATGGCAGAAAAAGGATAATTGTCATAACAGGTTTCTATGGCATACTGTTCCCTCTTATGTATGCTTTTTTCCGAGACTGGCGCATCTTTGTGATAGCAGCCATAATGGGCTCATTTGGAGCGATATCCAGCCCTGCTTCACACGCCACGGTAGCAGATTCCATACCCCAAAAAAACAGAACCACTGGAATCGCCTCGCTTCAAGTCATATCTTCTTTTCCAATGATTTTCGCGCCGCCAATCGGAGGATGGCTCATTCAGGAATACGGCATCACAGACGGCTTCAGACTAGCATGCATGTTCACTGCAGGAGCCGCACTTGCATCAGCAATGATCCTCATCATATTTCTCCGAGAAACTCTGCCGAAAAGAGAAGGCGCAAACACAGGGATACCCCGTAAGTCGATGTTCAAGAATTTCGGAAAACGCATCTCTAACCTGCCAAGCAGTCTGAAAGCTCTGCTCGTCTCCTACGGGCTCGTCGCATTCGCAAATGGACTAGTCGGCCAATTCTTCATCCTCTACGCAACACGCATAATCGGACTCAAACCATTGGATTGGGGCATAATCGTCAGCCTCCAGTTTCTAGTAGCTACCCTTCTCAGAATCCCTGGGGGATGGGCAAGCGACAGGTTCGGAAAGAAAAAAATGATGACCTTTTCAATCCTGACCTGCACACCATGCACGATAATGTTCATCCTGTCAAACTCGTTCATCCAAGCAGCAGTCGCAGCCCTTCTCCTCGTCACCACAGGAATCTACTACGCACCCGCTCACGAAGCATTGCAGGCAGACCTGACACCCAGAGAAGTAAGAGGACAGATAACGGCCTTCTGGGACATAGACACGGCCATCTCTACGGCATTAGGAGCGCTAACAGGCGGAATCCTGTTCCAGACCTTGGGACCAGCAACCCCATTCTACCTCTTCACCGCAGTCGAGTTAGCAGCCGCGGCACTAATAATAGCCGCCGTAAAAGAACCAAAAAACAAAGAAAACTAAAGGCGGGGAAGAATTCATGGAAGCATCATTGTTTCAGTCTCCTGAAAAAAGACTTTGAACCCTTACCCTTCTCAGAACCAGGAAAAACCTCAAAAACCTCCAAAATAGCCCCACAATACTTGCACTGAACGTAGCTCTTTTCGCGATTGGCCGCAACCCAGAACCCTTCATTGGAGCCACATTTTGGGCAGTTCTTCAATGACCTGGCGAAAGCATCGATTTCATCTAGACTCAAGGGCATTCCCGATTTCTGTTAGGTTTGAAGACTCATTTATGCGTTATGTAGCACTCATTCGTGACCCGCGTTTCCCATATTTGTGGCAAATCGCAACTGACAACGTTAACACCCAGACTTGAAACGAAACAAGATAGAACGATGTTCTTCGTGGAGAAGAATGAAGAAGTATTCTATAGTAGACATCTATTCAACGCCTTTGTCTCTGCTGACGCGGTCAGCATGATGACCGCTAATCAGTTTCTGACTTTTCGCTGAGGACATGCCACAGAGCCAGCAACAGATATACTGGAAGAGTCAGCACCAACAAGGACACGAAGAACAGCAGTAGTGACATTTGCCATGAACCCAAGCCGAAGAAGTATGAGCTTATGGGAGCAAGCACGATGATGAGTGAAATTGCCACTGCAACCATTGTCCAGATGAAGGCAATCATCTGTTTGGCGTTTATTGTAATCTCCAACAACTTCACCTCCCTATCCAGAATACTCTTGATCTCTCCTTCTCCTTAGTCTGTAACAGCAGTCTTCACAGATAAACCCTTATGGAAAAGACTTCTATATCTAAGTTACTTCAACAGTGCTGCCGTGACTCAAAGTCGTTCTCATGCAAAACCAAATCATTGCTCGCGAGGGGCTTCTTGCAGAAAGAGTATCAGTCATCTCAACTTCTTAACGTAGTGAACCCAGACTACTCCTGCGACAACTATGGATGCCAACACTGACCAGAAAATCACCAGAAGGGACGCTGCAGAATCTGAAATTGCATCAACAATCATTTGGGATCCACATAAACCTTGCATTGCGAGGCTAAAAGGCAAGATTGCTGAAACTGAAATGCGTTGGGAAGCCGACATAACTCTGGACATGACATATGCCCTGCAGAGCAACAATGGTTTTTAGCTTACTCGTCACATTGTCGTATTGGGAAGCAGGGGAGAAGGGGAAGGCTTCTATCACCATGACAATGCTCCAGCTCAACCCTACCATCACGTTCATAGTCACAATGCCGAAAGACGAAGAGCTGCCAGTCGAGCAATTGAACACACTTTTCAAGTTCTCAGAGAAAAACGGCAGATTCTGCGAGATCCTAGTAGTCACGGACGAACTTGAAGAATCAAGAGTCAGAGTCGTATGGTTAACCCTGAAACTCAACAAGATAACCCACCCGCACGTTAGAACAAGAATGATACGCTGCACCTCACCAGAAGGGCTAGCTGAAACGGCCAAGACAGCCATGAACATCACCACAGGCCAGACAATCATAGTGGCCTCGGATACGCAGAAACTTGCTGAAAAAACAGCAGCGCAAAACGGAAAGAAGAGAAAACATTGAAAGGCCAAAGCCGCACCGAACATTGTTTAACCGGAGAAAATGTCGGAAAAACTGGAACGTTGTCATGAACGAGGGAAAGACAGTAGTGTGTGCACCATTTTTGGCGAGCCCGCCGGGAATTGAACCCGGGACCCCCGGGTTTCTTCGCAGCTTTCGCTTAAAAGCCCGGTGCTCTGTCCTGACTGAGCTACGGGCCCTCTATGGGCCTTGTCTTTCGTTTCTGTAGTTGCGAGAAAGGTCTTTTTTAGTGTTTCGATTGGATTCAGTCGTCCTCAACCAGCCTCGAGGACTCTTGGAGCTTTGGGGGATTCCGCAATGGCTGCAAAACCTGAAAAGCCACGAAATTCGCTGATATGTTGCATTTTTTGATGCTATGAAATGTTGCCTGTCAACTTCATTTTTTAAAGGTTGGTTTTCTTTTTCTGTGGCACAGCGGGCTCTTCTAAACAGTCTGAGATATATGTGCATGTTAACAAACGTTAACTCTTCCCGCCCCAAACCAGGTGCTTGGTGCAAGAATTGATCTCATGGAAGCATTCATTCAGAAAATTGAACGAAGAATACGAACTGGCGAGGAAGAAAAAGAAGGCTTTGGGCGACTTGCTGACGGCAGGCAAGATTTCGGAGACAACGTACAACCTGTTCGATGGTGAAATCGTAGATGCATTGGCCGAAGTTGAAAACCAGAGAAAAGCATTAGTGGAGAAGATGACTTCAAAGACGAACGAGCTGGAAAAGCAGATAAAGACGCTTGAGATATTCTTTGCGAACTTTGCGATTCAACACGTTACTGGTGAAATAGACGAGGAGACGTACCTCCGCGAAACTGACCTGCTTAACATGGGACTTGAGACTACAAGACATGAACTTGACGCTGTCCAAGAAGCAGCAAACCAACTTGCCGAAGGACTCGCACCTCAACAGGCTGAACCACACATAGAAGCTGAACCACTTGCCCCAGAACAGCCTATCGCACAGCCAGAAGTCAAACTTCTGGAAGAGCCTGTCCCCGTTTTGGAAAGTGAACGGGTAGAAACTTCTCAGGAGACAGTGATAGAAGCAGTCTCGCCGTGCACGGATGAAGCCCAGCAGCCCGAAGCAGAAGAGAAGAAGCAAGAAGCCTAGCAAACATTAAATTCCTTCTTTTTTTGTTTGACGTTGTTTTGCGCAGAACCTTATATCCGCCTCCGAGTTCTCTCGGTTAGAGAGTGCCTATTGTTGACACAGGGGACACTGGTAAGTTTTCATGAAAAGCTGAAACAGTATGACCTAGGTGAGGAACATCCTTTCAGGGGAGACCGTTTTGTCAACGCGATGAACTTCTTCACAAATCACGGCTTGTTTGACAATCCTCAGGTTGCTCTGTTTCAGCCTGAACCAGCCAGCGTTGAAGACTTGCTGAGGGTTCACGACAAGAAATATGTCGAGCTGATTTTTCGCCTAGCGCACGAAAACGAACCGTATGACTGTGAAACGCCTGTTTCTGCCGACATTCTCGAAGCGGCATTGCTAATCTCGGGCAGTGCAATAGAATGTGGAAAGGCTGTTGTCGAACGAAGAGCAGGAAGGGCTGTTTCAGTGGGCGGAGGCCATCATCATGCAGGCCGAAGTTGTGGCGGAGGATTCTGCCTGTTTAATGATGTGGCAGTTCTTGTGGAGTACCTGAGAGACAGGCATGGTCTCGAACGGTTTCTGATCCTGGACTATGATGTGCATTTTGGAGATGGCACGAGCAGCATATACTATGCAGATCCAACGGTGCTTTACGTTTCTCTTCATCAAGATCCACGGACAATTTTCCCAGGAACAGGTTTCACATGGCAGACTGGAGAGGGAAAAGGTGAGGGGTACAACGTGAACGTGCCTTTGCCGCCTAGGACCGGGGATGACACCTACCTTTACGCTTTGAACGAGATTTTTGTTCCCATGGCGGAAGAGTTCAGACCTGACATAATCATTGCAAACGGCGGAAGTGACTCTCACTTTGCAGACATGCTGGGAAGCTTGGGATTAACGGCAAACGGACTGTTCAGAGTCTCTCAGCTGATCAGGAAGACTGCAGACACGGTTTGCGATGGAAGACTCGTTCTTGTGCCCGGCAGCGGGTACAACCCAAAGGTTCTGCCTCTTTGCTGGTACAGTCTAATCGCAGGTGTAGCAGGTTTAGAGTTTAATGAAAAAGAACCGTGTGAACCGCCGACGGAACCAGCTGGTTCTCGAGGAATCGTGGATAGTACTGTTGACGAGTTGAAAAAACTGCTCAGAAAACATTGGGCCTGCTTCGGAGACTTTGCAATTTCAGGCGTCCAGTAACAGCCACAGTTTCAGGTTTCTCTAAGCAAGAGGGATTGTTCGCTCAAAACTCTAGGCTTTAATAGTTGATGCAGTTGACTTACAAGCAAAGATTCGGGGTATCGCGTATGGAAAACCTGACGCAGATCCGAAGACAATTTCCTATCACCAAGAACAAAGTGTATCTCAACCATGCCGCTCAGTCTCCGCTCCCGAAACCCGTCGCTGAAACGGTCAAGAAACACCTTGACAAAGCCTCCAGATTCGGCGAAGATCCAGTCGAACCTGAAGATTTGGGGAAGCAGCATTTTGCGAAGCTTGTTGGCGCAAAGCCTGCAGAAATCGCTCTTATCGAAAACACTTCGATGGGGTTAAACATGGCGGCGAACGTGCTTCGGTATCCGCCAGGGTCAAAGGTCGTCACCACCGACCTTGAATACCCATCTGTGGTGTATCCATGGTTGCGCAAAGGGTTAGGGGCCAAGATTCACTACGTCAAGAATGTTAATGGAAGAGTCTCGTTGGACGACATGGAAAAGGCAGTTGACGACAAGACAGTTGCGGTGGCCATAAGCCACGTTGAATACGCTAATGGCTTCCGCCACAATCTCCGCGTTCTAGGCGAGTTGGTCCACGAGCATGGAGCCTACTTGGTGGTCGATGCAATTCAGTCAGTCGGCACGATGCCTATTGACGTTACGCGAGACGACGTTGACTTCTTCATGGCAGCCGGGTACAAGTGGCTCTTGAGTCCTCCTGGAGCAGCTTATCTCTACGTTAAGGATGAACTCATAGGCAAGCTTGAACCTCCCTTTGTTGGTTGGGCAAGCGTCGACCAAGGAATGTATGAAACAGCAGATTTCTATGATATTTGGAATTTGAACCTCTCTAAGACTGCAAGTCGTTTCGAAGTGGGCTCGCCCAGCACGATGAGCTTTGTGGGCGCAGCAGAAGCGATGAAGATGCTGCTTGGCGTTGGAACTGATAAGGTCAAGACGAGAATAACCAAGTTGACGGACCTTGTGATAGACTCCGTAAAAGACTTGGGACTTGAGCTCCAGACTCCCGAAGAGAAATCGTGCCGTTCAGGAATAGTCAACTTCAGAATAAGCAAGCCTCTGAAACTTGTCGAACGACTTGGCAGGAAGAAGATCATAGTTTCGGCAAGGGCCCAAGGGATAAGAGTTTCTCCACATTACTACAATACCGAGGAAGAAATCGACAAGCTGATGGAAGAAGTAAGGAAAGCTGAAGCGTGACCCTCATGGCCCTAGCAGTTCTGCTGGACTTGGAGGGTACCTTGGTTCAGACTCCATGGGAGGACCAGAGACACGTTCAAGAGTTCAGGCAACAGACTAGAAAGAAACTGATAGAACTTGGCATCCCCGCCAGCCTGCTGGCAGGAATCGAACAGTCCACGTTGATGCGCAACACGGCAGCAGATTTTGTTGAGAGTGGCTTCGGAAAAACGGATGCGCGAAAATTCCATCTGGAAATGGAAAAGTTTCTGAAGCTGTATGAGCTGGATGCAGCGAGAAGGTCAACTCTGTATCCTGAGACTGCGTCGACTCTGGAAAGATTGAAGAGTCTCGGCGTAGGAATTGGGTTGGTCACGAACACTTCACGAGAAGCAGTTGACATCGTTTTCAGACGGCATAAAATCGGCAACTATTTTGATGTTGCCGTGACACGGGATGACGTGAAGAAGCTGAAACCAGACCCAGAAGGACTGCGATTAGCTGTTAGGAAGCTAGGCGCAAGAGACTTCATTATGATCGGCGACTTACCACTTGACATTTCCGCCTCGAAGGAAGCGAAAGGAACAACCGTGTTTGTTCAAAGGGACCAAGATAGCAGTTTGAACGTTGAAGCAGACTACCACGTTCGTTCCCTAGCTGATGTGCCAACAATTGTCCAAAGATACCTTGGAAATCGAAAGTAGTAGCGGGCGGATGGATGATAGAAGTAAAGAAAATTGACAGAACAAATAGAGCTCAAACGATTGATTCCCTCAAGTCAGACGTTATCAGGCATGTTTTGGCCTTCTACGACATTCAGTACGACCCAAGACACACAATCATGCATGCCGCTTTCCAGAATGGCAAGTTGAGCGGATACGTTCTTACGTATACGGGCACTGATGTACCGAGTGTAATCCTCGAATGCCCACCAGACATCGCGGCAATGTTGCTAGAAAAGGTGCCTACGAACAATTTCATAATGCACACGTCCCCACACCTTCTGAAGGCTGTTCAGGAAAAGTTTCCGAAAGAGAAACACTATGTTGAAAGCTGGATGATGGTCAAAAAGGGTGAAGCCGAATACTTCAGGCCTCACTGCGTGAGAAAACTTGAAGGAAAGGATGATGCATCACGTTTGGCCAACCTTCTTTCAAGCCGGAACGACCGTCCGAAAAGAATGTTGAAAAAGTACGCAGAGTGGATTAGCAGGATGCCTCTCTACGGCGTTTCTTTGGATGACGAGTTGGTGTCTTATGCAGGGTCTTTCATCCAGCTACCTCAAGTCTGGATGATAGGCGGTGTCTATACCGCTACGGAACACAGGAACAAGGGATACGCAACCTCGGCAACCTCCGCCGTGACAGAAGAAGCACTCAAAAACGCGGATGCAGCCGCCCTTTTCGCGAGGTCAGATAATCTCGCAGCCATCAAGGTCTACGAAAGAATTGGGTACAGAAAGATAGGTGAAAAAGTCTGGGTTGACGTCGGAACAGGACTCAAACCGTGAACTAGCCTTCTCTCTCCAAAAGGTCCTGCAGTAGTCTAATCGCAGACCACGCTGCAAGTGCGCTTGTTCCCGGATTTTCAGGATGCGGTTCATTTTCAAACCGCAAGAACATCTCTCCATATTTCCATTTGACGCTTATCTCATGCGTATTCCTTCGCACGTCGGGGTCTGCAACAACCTGAACCTTCACCTTAACTGGCCGAACAGCCAAAGCCAACGTGGCAGCAACGTTCATCTCTCTCGGAAAAAGCTTAACGGCTTCTTCAGCGGTACCCTGATAGATCGTCTCTCTCTGCTTGTACTCAACGCCCAGGACCCGTGGATTCTTCCGGGTTGTTAGGACCACTTCATGGATGCCGGCCAGTGCGGCGCTTGATATAGCGTCAAGGCCCCCGACCGCGCCCGATGGGACGTGAACACGCACTTTCTCTATGTCCAATTCCAGCAGCGCGCCGGTACTCATCACTACAAGTTCAATGTTTTCCCTCAGTATCCTTTCGATGTATTCTTTCGCGGCTTGTTGTGACGCAGCTTCGACGATGATTGCAGGGTGACGCTGGATCATTCCTTCAACGTCATTGACGACTCTGCAAACGATGGACACTGACTGTTGAAGCTTCAATGATTTTTCCATGTTGTAATCGAAAAGAATCAGCTCGTCGCATTTGATCGTGCCATTTTCGAAGGCTTCTGCGATCAAGCTTCCGATTGCCCCACAGCCTATTATGCCAACTCTCTTCACTTTCTACCGCTTCCGAAACCCTTGCTAATACTCGGTCGCCAAATAAACGTCATACGGCTTGACTTGTCGTCCAGTTCCTGCTTCGGCGAGAACCATGATTTCCTGGATTTTGCATGTTCCTGCTATGTCTTCTCGCCCTTGTGTTATCAGTTCTGCCGTTTCTGTGTTCCCGGCGTAGATCGTCATTTTCGCTATCTTAGCGTTCAGTGGCAGATGTTTTTCGGCTTTTTCCCTCCGGATTTCCGTTATGATAATCGTCAGTAAGTCGCCTTGTTTCTCAGCGTCTTCGTTAATACGTTTTTCGTCCACTACTGGCCATGAGGACAGGTGTATGCTCTTGAGGTTCTCTTGTTCCGCGTACATTGTCTGGAAGATTTCTTCGGTCAAGTGGGGAATTATGGGGGCAAGGAGTTGCAGTATTCTGTGCAGTACTGTGTGAAGGGTGTATTGTGCCGCTTTTTTCTTTTCTTGGCCGTAGACTTCAGGGTTGTACAGTTTGTCTTTGACGGCTTCTAAGTAGCAGTCGCAGAGTGTGTGCCAAGTGAAGTTGCGGGTTTCTTCTAAGGCCGTGTTGAACTGGCATTTTTCAAGAGCGTCGGTCACTTTCTCTGTTAACCGTTCGCACTTGCTGATGATCCATTTGTCAAGAGGTCGAAGGGCATAAGTTGCCTCCGCTCCGGGCGTGTAATCCTTCAGGAGGTTGGCAACGAAGTTTGAAGCGTTGTAGAGTTTTACCAGAAAGCGCCACCCGTACTCTACGTCTGGCCAGCGGAAAGGTATGTCCGAACCGGTTGCCCCACCGCCTGCAGCCCACTGTCTCGTGGCGTCTGCTCCGTATTTTGCCAGTACGTCTTGGGAAGCGACGTAGTTTCCCAGTGACTTGTGCATTTCGCGGCCGTCGCTTCCGAGGACCATTCCGTTGATCAGGCAGCTTTTGTATGGTCTCTCGTTGAACAGTGCCAGTTGGCGCACCATAAGGTAGTATGCCCATGTGCGAATGATGTCCACACCGGAAGGATGAATGTCTGCGGGGAATAGTCTTCTCCAGTCTTTCCTGTCAGGCCATCCGGCATGGACTGCGCAGGTGATGGACGAGTCGAACCACGTGTCCAACACGTCCCTTTCCGGCGTGAATTCTTTCGAGCCGCACTGTGGGCATCCGTCAATCTTTGGATTCTCAATGCGTGGGTCGATTGGCACCCAAGTCTCGTCGGCAAGGAGAATGTTGCCACATTTTTTGCAGTACCACAGGGGTATCGGTGTTGCGAACACTCTTTGCCGTGATATTACCCAGTCCCATTCGAGCGATTTTGCCCAGTCGATCAGTCTGTGTTTCATGTAGTCAGGATACCATTTGATCTCCAACGCGTTCTTTTCAACTTGGTCAGTTAGGATGCGCGTTTTCATGAACCACTGCTCTCTTTCAAGGATTTCTATCGGCGTCTTGCATCTCCAGCACAGGCTTACTTCCTGGCTTGTCGTATCTGCCTTTCCTAGGAAGCCTAGGTTTTTGAGGTCTTGAAGGATGGCTTTTCTTGCTTCTCCGGATTTCAGGTTAGCATATTTTCCAGCGTTTTTGGTCATTCTGCCCCTTTCGTCAATGCACATTATTGCTGGAAGCTTGTGTTTCAGAACGGTTTTAACGTCTGCTTTGTCTCCGTAGGTGCAGATCATCACGACCCCTGTTCCGAACTTGGGGTCAACCATATCATCAGCTATTACCTCAACAGTCCTGTCAGTTCCTGGGACTTGGACTTTCAGGCCGACGTACTTGGTGTAGCGTTCATCCTCAGGATGTACGGTTACGGTGACACACGCATGAATCATCTCGGGTCTGGTGGTGGCAATCTCTAAGAAGCCGCCTTTTTCGAGCTTGAATTGGACGTGATGTAACTCTGCATTTCGTGTTCCATGTTCAACTTCTGCGTCGGCAATCGCTGTTTCGCATCTGGGGCACCAGTTAACAGGGTGTTTTCCACGGTATATGAAGCCCTTCTTGTACAGTAGAATGAATGAAAGTTGAGTGCGTCTCCAGTAGTCAGGGTCCATGGTTCTATATTCTGTTGTCCAGTCGATCGAGTAGCCGAGACGCACAGTGGCCTCTTTCATGACTCCTATATACTCGTTGACCAATTCCTCGCAGAGCCTTCTGAACTGGTCAGGAGGCATGTCGGTTTTCTTGATCTTTCTCTTCTTCTCAACCTCTACTTCTACTGGCAGACCGTGACAGTCCCATCCCTGTGGAAAATAGACGTTGTAGCCTTTCATTCGCTTGTACCGGGCTACAATGTCGAAGTATGTCCAGTTGAGAACGCATCCTACGTGGAATTCGCCTGAAGGATAAGGGGGAGGAGTGTCTATACTGTAAGTCAAACGCTTCAAGTCGTTTCGGTCGAAGCGGTAGACTCCGAGCTCTTCCCATTTTCTCTGCCATTTCTTCTCGGTTTCCAGAAGGTCGAACTTGGGCAAAGTCTTCATTTTTCTAGGCGCATCCTGCTTGGTCGCTGAGTTGTGTCTAGCAAAAATAAATGTCCCCCTAATTAAGGCGATGTCTCCCACGCAGTTCCCCTTTTTTCCTGTTTTCTTAAAGTCGGTAAGAGCATGCTCTCGGCTGCAACAAAGTTTTCAGCCTACAGACCCCCCCTTACAACCAAGCAACTTCACCTGGGAAGAAGAAGAGGATGGATTTTGTCACTTTCTTCTTCTACTTGAAGTCTTCGCCGCTGCAATCAAGTTTTTAGCCGGCCCTCTTGCAACAGAAGTAGTTGACCCTAAGGGCCTTAGGACGACTACTTCTCTACAGGATTAGCTTTTTGTTCTCGTCAACTGCGCGCGCTGGCTTGTCCCTGAAATGGTTAAAAACGGTCTTAAGTCTTCTTTCGTCTTTTTGCGTCTGATTTGGGCTTCTTTGGTGGGCAAATCTTGACCGAGTTGAAAGATGACAAATCATGGGGTTCCAACAAATCCTGAAGAAAGCAAGGTTTTCCCATAAACAGTTGAGGCTGCACCTAGCCCACTTGGAACGCCAAGGCCAGCAAGAGGACCAAAAACATGTTTACACCTCAAAACTGTCCCCAAACCAGAAAACAAGAATTAAGACCACTTTACACCAATTCCGGGACAAGGCAGCGCGCGAAAAGGATTCTATGTCAAAAGAGGAAGACAGAAACTCAACAACTTTGTCAGAGTGACTTGTAGACATTGTGAAGCAAGAGGAGTTGTTGACCTTCAACTTCCCAAACCCTATATCTACACACAGCTTCTCGAAGAGGAGAAGCCGAGAGTGTCACAATCTGTAACAAAAGGCTCTCAGAATCAGAGAGGGAACGAAGTCTATGAGGTTCAAGGAAGGCTCTAAGGACAAACTCACATTTTTTTTGACGACACGTTTTTGTAGCAAATTGTAACTTGAAGCTCCTCATGGCAGTGTTGGAAAGTACGTCAAATGTAACAAGTGACTTAGCGCGCAAACGCCACCAACGACAAAGAAGAAATAAAAAAGTTGCTATCAGTCGACTTTGAATACGTATGCGGAAAGGACTATATACTGTACTCTAGAAAACGCAAACAAGAAGAAAGACATAGAAAATTAGCGGAGTCAAGCCAAAACGGGGCGGGGTTGCCCTATTTCCGCTGACAATGGAGACGCCTCCCGCAAATCCTTTTCTTCGTTTCCTCCTCAAAATAGGCGAACTAAGTGCCATAGCGGTTGCAGAGTGATCGTTTCGTTCTCTTATTCATAGGCTCTTTCCCTTGGCCCGATGTAGTGAACAAGTACTATCCTTTCGTTCCAAGAGACTTGGTAAACCAATCTCAAATCTCCTATTCTGATCCTATAGGTGCTTTCATACCCCTGCAGTTTGCAGACGTCGGCTCTCCTGAATGGAATCGGATCTTTTTTCAGAATCCCAATAATTGCCGCTATTCTCTGTTTTTGCTTCTTGTCCAGTTTCTCCAGGTTTCTTAGGGCTTTCCTCTTTATGTTAACGGCGAACATTTGCCTTGCCCAGAACCTTCATCATATCTCTTTCGCCGACAATTTCGTCTTTTTCTTCAATTGCTCTCTTTTCCTCGCTAGTGGGCTCTTCGACCGGTATCAGCTTTTCCACCAGCTCCTTATACAGAACCCTCAGTTCTCTCAGCTCTTCCCTAATGTCCTTCAACACTTCAACGCTCACAATCGAGCCTCACAATCGTCTATGCGGACTCACATTTATATTCGTTATGAACTCCGTGTTAAAGGCCTCACTTTCCGAGTGCTAGAATAGGAGTTGAACATCCGACACCATGGATCGATCACCCGACAATCTCCCTTAGCGCGCGCTCGCAGCAGCAATCCAAGGTCCAATACTCGAAGTTGAAACGGTGAAAGCGAGTCTGAATAGTTTTTCGGTAAGGTTCAATAGCTCTGCGTGATATTCTAGGCTCTAAGAGGGTTCATGATGAAGCTGAGGATACTGCATTTCAATGATGTCCACAGCAGGTTTGAGGAGCTTGCGAGGGTTGCGTCGGCTGTTGAGGATTTGCGGGATGAGAATACGGTGGTTTTGGATGCTGGTGACAATGCTGATTTTGCGAGGGTGGAGACTGAGGGCACGTGTGGGGTGATCAGTTCTGCAATCCTGAATGAGATGGGCGTGGATGCGAAGGGTTTTGGTAATAATGAGGGTTTTGCGGGCAGGGAAAACAGCAGGACTATTGTCGGGAGCTCCTGGTGCCCCGTGGTTACATGTAACGTGTATGATTTGCAGTCAGATCGGAAGCTTGGGTTCTTGGATGATGCTGTGATTCTTGAGCGTTCAGGGGTCAGGATTTTGGTTGTTGGTGTGACTGCGGGTGGCTGGTTGAACGTTTTTTATGAATTGTTTGGGATGTACGTGAAAGATCCTGAAGAAGAGATCAGGAGAGTCTTGGCCGATTATGAGGGGTTTGACTATGATTTGCTGGTTGTTCTGTCGCATTTGGGATTGGAGAAGGATAAGGAGATTGCTTCACACTTTCGCGGTGTAAACGTGATTGTTGGCGGTCACTCTCACTCCTTGCTCAAGAAGCCCTTTGTGGAAAACAACGTGATAATCTGTCAGGCAGGGCAGTTTGGAGAGTACCTTGGAGAGCTGGTTGTAGATTTTGATGTTGAAAAAAGGAAGGCTGTCCATTTCGACGGAAGGCTAATTCCGGCGAAAGACTATTCTCCGCATCCCAAGATCGTGAAGTTGATTGAGCGTCACTCAAAGCTAGCAGATAGGAATCTTTCTAGGAAGCTCTATTCGATTTCCGTTTCGCTTGATCACTCTTTGACTGAGGAGAATGCGATTGGGAATTTGTTGGCTGACGCGCTGAAAGACTTGTTGAAGACTGAGATTGGGATCATTAACAGTGGTGTATTTAATGGAGGAATTGGGAAGGGCGCGGTCACGCGGAAGCTTTTGCATCAGTTGTGTCCTTCTCCGCTGAATCCTACGTATATGGAGGTGAAAGGTGTCGATCTACAGGCGGCTCTGGAGAAGTCCCTTCGCAAAGGGTTTCAGGTAAGCGACGGTAGAGGTCCCGGTTCCAGAACAAGGTATCTTGGGAATATTCAGGTTTCGCGTAACGTTCAGGTCAAAGTAAATTCAGGCGTGAAAAAGTCCATCACTGTTGAAGGTCAAGCGTTGGAGCCGGAAAAGTGGTATTCTGTTGGGACCTCGGACTTCTTGCAGCGGGGCACAGGCTATTCAGAGCTGGCTAATAACAGGCATGAGCGGTATAGGGTCGAGTTCCTGCGGGATGTTCTTCAAACGTATTTGCGGAAGAAGTCTTTTCTGAACAAGGCTTTTCAGAAACGTTTTATTGCGGAGTAGGCTTTTTTGCACGTGTTGATGCTTCTGCATAAGACTGAATATGCTTGAAGTTGAGCGAACAAAAGGGATTCTGAAGTAAACTTGTCTCGCGCGCGCTGACAACTACATTGGCTTGGGTGCGATTGAGCGTGTGCCACAAGACGAGGCACCGCTGCCAGAGACATCAAGCGCGCTGGCTTGTCCCTAAATTAATTAGTGCAGTTGGGGTCTCGTATTTTATGGCTTGCGTCCAAGCTTAGGAGGTGAATCCATTAGCTGGGCAAGATGAACACGAGACCCTAGAAACCCTCTTCAGAAACGTAGACTTAAGTT
>Ga0315285_10003024_pt1 | contig 17595 bp, 19 predicted proteins | sample YL17G09_36_MG_FD_203698 | JGI IMG/M metagenome (GOLD analysis project Ga0315285, IMG submission 203698) | Sediment microbial communities from Yellowstone Lake, YNP, Wyoming, USA - YL17G09_36 | ecosystem: Environmental > Aquatic > Freshwater > Lake > Sediment | place: USA: Wyoming | collected... | reverse complement strand
TGTTGTTTAGCTGTCGCTGGTACGGCGACATCTATCCGGCATCCTGCCTAAAATGACCCATAAATCTGTTGATAATCGCCCAAAAACATAATATGCTACGGCGTATGCAGAGCCGACAGTTAGGCATTACCGATCTTACGCTGACGACCGTGGGCCTGGGAACCTGGGCCATCGGCGGACCGTGGCAGTTCGGCTGGGGACCGCAGGACGACAACGAGGCAATCGCCGCGATCCTGGCCGGCCTGGATGCAGGCATCAACTGGATAGATACCGCCCCGATTTACGGGCTGGGCCATTCCGAGGAGCTTGTGGGAAAGGTACTGAGGCAAACAAAGCATAAGCCGTATATCGCAACAAAATGCGGACTGCTCTGGAACGAAAAAAGAGAAAAAGTGCCCTGTTTGAAGAGAAAAAGCATTGCAAAAGAATGTCACGCCAGCTTGAAGAGACTCGGCGTTGAGGTCATCGACCTCTACCAGATGCACTGGCCCGAGCCGGAAGAAGACATTGAACAGGCCTGGGAAGAAATGGCCAAACTCGCAGACGCAGGTAAGGTCCGATACATTGGGGTGTCGAATTTCAGCATGGAACAAATCGAGCGGATCCGCATGATTTATGACGTTGCCTCGCTTCAGCCACCCTACAGCATGCTTCATCGTGAAGTTGAGGATGAATTACTGGCGTATTGTGACCTCCTCAACATTGGCGTTATAGTATATAGTCCTATGCAGAGAGGCTTGCTTACCGGCAGATTCAGCCGGCAGCGTCTGGAGTCACTGCCTTTGGATGACCATCGCAGACGGCATCCCGACTTTGGCGATCCCAGGTTTAGTGCCGCGCTGGAGCTGGTTGAAGACCTGAAAAAGATTGCCCAGCGTAACGGCAGAACCTGCGCGCAATTGGCCATTAGTTGGGTTCTTCGCCGAAGTGAAGTTACCGCCGCCATTGTGGGCGCACGGAGGCCGGAGCAGATTATTGAAACCGCCCCGGCATCGGACTGGAAGCTGAGCCGCAAAGATATCGCGGAAATCGGAAAATTGTTGGCAGAGTGGCAGACGAAAACTTGAAATATCGACAACTTGTAGAAAAAGCAAAAATATGGCCAGAGAACCCATCCCGAGAATCGACGACAACAAGGATTTGAGAGCACAGCTTCTAAGTCATTGCAGACTGACGGATGGGCAGGTCTGGGAAGATGAGGTTTACGGACATCGTGTAGGATGCCTTGACGCGAGCAAAAAAGAGGATATTCTGCGGCTGATGGGGGATAGCAAGGCCCTCTTAGCCATTCAGGATCCTCCTTACAATATAGTGGTCGGAAATGCGAACACCGATAACCTGCCGAAAACATCTGTGAAAGATTACATAGAATGGAGCGCCAGATGGGTTGCGAACACGTGCAGTATACTTGACAACGATTCCAGCTTGTATGTGTGGCTGGGCGCAGACCAAAATGCCGGGTTCCAGCCTCTGGCTGATTTTATGATCATGATGCGGCAGCTCCCGGAAATGAAAGCGAGAAGCTTTATCACTATGAGAAATCAGCGAGGATACGGCACACAAAAAAATTGGATGGCTGTCAGGCAGGAGCTTCTTTACTACATAAAAGGACAGGCAAAGTTCAATGTTGAGGCCGAATATACAGCTATTCCAAAGATTTTGAGGGGATACTACAAGAAAGTTAATGGGCAAATGACAGAGAACCTGGAACGGAGTAAATCGGAAAACATTAGAGCTGGAAATGTATGGGTCGACATTCAGCAGGTCTTCTACAGAATGGAGGAAAAAGTACCCGGTTGTTATGCGCAGAAACCCCTGAAAGCAGTAGAGCGAATTGTCCAAGCAAGTTCTGATGCGGAGGACCTCGTGGTGGACTTTTTCGCCCATTCCGGTACGACATTATTGGCTTGCGAGAGACTGAAAAGGCGTTGCTTTACTTGCGATATCGACCCCATATTCGCGGAGATTGCTATCAGAAGGCTTGAGCATTATAGAAAAACGGGAAAGACTGGTTGGCAGCTCAAGAGTCCTTTTCCGGATGCTGCCATCGATTTGGATATCACTTGTGGTAGTGATGAGCAAATAATGACCAAGCAAGACCGATCACAGAAGAGTCTTTTTGACTGCTCTACAATTCCTTGATTGAGACAAGTAAGCGGAATGGAAAAGCTAACGTCTGAGCTGGATAGACTCATCGAAAGACTGGAACGAGCTGACGATTTCCGCACCTCGTTGGAAAACCTTGTATCGGTTTATCCCTTCAGCGAATATGAATACGTTATTTCGCATCTATTGGCTGGCGGCAAACTTGCGATTAATGAGTATCACGAATTGAGAGATTCCTACATAGACAGAAATCTGTACCTGTACATCTTTGAGATTTCCGCGCCGCGCGGCATAGGAGACAAGTGGGCATTCGGGCACCTCAAGCAGCTCGTCCCTGAGCTCAAAAGACCGAGCAAAAAGTTGGATCCGAAGTATTCGGGCGAATATGATTTCTGGCTTGATTGGATCGACTCGAAAAATAAGGCGCATGGCGTTCGTATAGAGGTAAAAACATCCAGAGCAGCTGACTTTCAGAGGCCCGACGATCCGCTTTATATTAAGGCGCTTGCGTCCGATTCTAAGAAGCCTTTTGATATGAACTTCCAGCAAATCAAACCAAAAATGCGCCGACGTTTTTGTATGGATTGGAGTTTGGAGGGACAGTATTAGACATTGGGTGCTCTGTCGTGACGAGGTCGAAAACAATAGGCACTTCTCGAAAGGCCAGCACAGAGGAAACATTGGAGAAGGCCAATTGCACCTTACCAACGAGAATATATCTGAATTCAAGCAATACGAAGTTCAATCTACAGCTATCAAAGACTCTGTAGTAAACGCATACAAACGGTTTATGAAGTTGAAATAGGCAGGGCTGTTATGGTCGCAAAGCAAGACAAGCCGGCAAATATGGCGCATATCGTTTATAAGAGTCCGCTGGTGGAAAGAAACGCCTCAAAAGAGATGGCGGAGCTTTTCGGCGCCCAGAAAAAATTCAGCACCTGGCGAAGACTCTGGCTGGCTCTTGCCAAAGCACAAAAAAAGCTCGGCGCCAATATAAGACAAGGCCAGATAAAGCAGATGGCTCGGCACCTTGACGACATCGACTTCAAAAAGGCAGCCGAATACGAAGAAAGGTTCCGCCACGATGTTGTCGCCCACATTCATACTTTTGCCGATGCTGCACCAAGAGCCGCACCGATCATCCATCTCGGCGCTACAAGTTGCGACATCAGCGACAACGCCGATTTGATAATTATGAAAGAAGCGCTGCAACTTATCGCGGGCGAATTGGCGGCGGTGATAAATCTTCTGGGCAAGTTCGCAAAAGAGTATCGGGCGCTTCCAACTCTTTCCTTTACGCATTTTCAGCCGGCCCAGCTGACCACGGTCGGCAAAAGGGCGACGCTCTGGTGCTATGAGCTCGTGATGGACCTGCATGAAATCGAGCACCTGCTACAGATACTGCCTTTTCGCGGAGTAAAGGGCACCACCGGAACGCAGGCGTCTTTTTTATCGCTTTTTGAGGGCGACCATAAGAAAGTCAAGCAGCTTGAGAAAACTATCGCCGCGGCGTTCGGATTCAAAAAGATTTGTCCCGTCACCGGGCAAACATATCAGCGAAAAATCGACACCCTTATTACTAGCGCCCTGGCATCGGTGGCACAGTCGGCTCACAAGATGTGCAATGACATCCGGCTTCTGGCGGGCCTAAAAGAGATTGAAGAGCCGTTTGAGAAAACGCAGGTCGGCTCCTCGGCGATGGCTTATAAAAGAAATCCGATGCGGGCGGAAAGGGCGACCGCTCTGGCCAGATTCGTCCTGAGCCTGGCAACCAGTCCGCCGATGACCGCCGCCGAGCAGTGGTTTGAAAGGACGCTCGACGATTCAGCCAATAGAAGGATGGTTATTCCGGAGGCGTTCTTGGCGGTTGACGGAATTTTGCAGATTCTTATAAACCTAACCAGCGGACTTGTGGTTTATCCGCAGGTAATAGTGGCGCACGTTGTGGCGGAATTACCATTTATGGCTACCGAAAATATCCTGATTGCAGCGGTCAAGGGCGGCGGCAATAGGCAGGAATTGCACAACAAAATAAGATTGCACTCTCAGGCGGCAGCCGCGCAGGTAAAGAATTTCGGTAAGCCAAACGATTTAATCGGCCGGCTCAAAGCCGACATCGCCTTTAGCAAGGTTGATTTTCAAAAGGTGTGCGACCCGACAAGCTACATCGGCCGATCCGCCCGGCAGGTCGATGAATTTATAAGAAGTGTTGTGACGCCCATCATCAGAAAATACCACAGAGAACTTAGCAGAAAAGGTGACTTGCACGTCTAAGAGCTGCCGCGCGGATTCGCAGCCGCGGCATTGTTTGGCTATCTCTTTTCAATTAAGAACAGAAACTCACGATGCGGTTGCTCCGAATCGCGTATCCATTCGTTCGTCCATTTCATTTCAGCCATTACATTCTTCTTGTAGTCCACTTCTATAAAGTCCAGAATGGCGCCGCACTCGCAAAGCAATTCATTTAATTCCTGGACGGTTGCCCTGCCGCCGGAACTATACGATAGCAGAATCCATCGGGCGTTTGTGCTTTTGATTAAACGCTCAATAGCTTCCAGAGCTATGAATTTTCCAGCACGATTCCTTCGGAATTCTTCAAACACAGAAGACGCCACCACATCCGATGTGTCTTCGCGTCGTTTGGCTTTGCCAAACAGCTCTGGTCTGTCGTTGAGGCATACTGTAGTCCACAGGTGATAATATGAAGCATATCTAACCCGTGAAGGCGGCATCTTTTGGTTATTGGAACCGTATGGCGGGTCAAAGTATGCCAGGTCCGCGGAAACATCCTTCACCAAGTCAAAAATATCCCGCCGGAAAACTTTGTGCTCCTTTTCAGTCACAAACACATTGGGCACCTTGAGAAAAAGTCTATTATAAGATCGCGGCGACCAATCCTGTAGATATGAGACAAAATGCCCGAGTGTGCTGTCGACTTCATCGAGAGCAAGAATTAGGCCGGTAAGGGCTACGGCCTTATCAACTGCTGGCAAAGACAGTCGGTCAATCTCCTCTCTAATCGCATCGAGTTTTCTTGTGTTGTTAACCTGCCAGGGCTTTTTAAGCCCATCTGTCTGAATGGCGCAACCTCCATTTGGCTGCCCACCATAATGCTCTGTAAACCAACCATCGATGGGTTTCACGGCATTAAGGTGTTCGATAAGCTCTTGATATTCGGCTCGCGTTTTTTTATTGAGAAGATAGCAGGTGCCGAACACTTCAGACCATACAGCAATATCATTGGACAAAACCTGGTAGCCGCTTTTAGCAAGCGCCTGAGAAACCCGCGTTGTCCCCGAGAAGCCGTCCAGGATCGTTTTGGCGTCCACCTTCTTTATTAAGCGAAGTACGTAAGGAAGAAGTTTCAGTTTCGACCCCGCGTACTTCACGCCCTCGGTGGGAGGGGCGTCGGCAACAATGTCGTCAAATAGTCCCGTCGTTTGCATACTTATGACAACCCCGCCTTCTTTTTAATAATAGGTTTTTTCCATCGAGAGAACAACATCTTTTTCCGAATAGAATTCAAATCAAAAGCAGCATTAAGAAGGGGTTTTTCACAAGGCAGTAGTTTGTTTTGAAAAATCGGCTGGACAATGTTAAGCTTCGTATATGTTTGTCATTCTGAGGCGAAGCCGAAGAATCTCGCCTTCGGCCGACAAGTCTCACTCTCAAGGCCAGATGCTTCGCTTTGCTCAGCATGACAATAGTAAGGTATTCCTGTCAATGCCGTGCCATAGTTGAGAAGGGCTTAAGAATGAATCGAACCGAACTGATAAAACGCATCAAAGAAACCGCCTATCTGGAGGGCGATTTTATCCTGCGCAGCGGCAAGCGAAGCAAGTATTATCTGGATAAATATCTTTTTGAAACCTGCCCGGACATACTGTGGGCTTTGGGCAAAGAATTCGCCAAGCATGTCACGGGCGATGTCACTTTGATAGCCGGGGCGGAGCTTGGCGGCGTAGCGCTGGCTGCGGCCACCGCCATGCAGACCGGCAAGAAATGGATAATCGTTCGCCAAAGTAGAAAAGATCACGGCACCGGCAAATTGATCGAGGGCGTGCTGAAGCCCGGCGACGTGGTTCTTCTGGTAGAGGATATTGCCACGACCGGCGGACAGGTGCTTGAGGCCGCCAAAGTCATCACCGAAGCGGGGGCGAAAATAAAAAAGATCGTCTGCGTAATCGACCGCAGGCAGGGAGCAGCCGAAAATATCACCCAGGCCGGCTACAAATTCGAGTCCATCCTTACCAAAGACGACCTCGGAATAAAAGACGAAAACTGATGAAGTCGATGCAGGCTAACCAACTCTAAAAGGGTTGCTACACTTATATAGAGCCAAGTCCTTTATCGGGCTGAGGTTATGGGGAACAAAGGACAGTCGGTTTGCTGGCTTCCGGTTATGGGAATGACTTTTCTTGGGGATTCTCCAAAAATTACCTTTGATTTTGGGCGATAATATTATATGGTAATGTGTAGTGATTGTCAACACATTAGCATTACAATTGACCGGAGACAAATATATGCCCAAATCTGCCATAGTCCAGGCCAGGATCGATGCACAGACTAAGTCCCGGGCAAAAGAGATACTGGACCGTCTGAATATCTCCCTGTCGAAAGCGATTTCATTATACCTCAGACAGATCGTTTACTGCCGAGGCATCCCGTTCCGGATAAGAATCCCCAACAAGCTCACAGCAGAGACGCTTTCCAAATCTGAGCAGGGACGTGGACTTCATAAAGTCTCTAACGCCGATGAACTGCTGGCGGAGTTAGACGATTGAACGTCTTCTACACTACCCAATTCAAGAAAGACTACAAGCGGGTCAGGAAGTAAGGTAAAGACCTTAGCGTGTTGGAGGAAGTCATTCGCACACTTTGCCGGGGAGAAAAACTGGCACCGAGACATAAGGACCATCGGTTATCTGGACGCTGGAACAGGCACCGTGAGTGCCATATTCGCTCTGACTGGCTGCTAATCTACCGGCTTGGAGAAGACGCGTTGTATTTTGAAAGGACCGGCTCACATTCCGAATTGTTTGAGTGAACCCTGTGATGGCCAAAAGGCATGCCTACGGCCAGATGCCATTCGAGTCCATCCTCACAAAAGACGACCTGGGAATAAAAGACACAGACTGACAGGGTGTGAGTTTAGCCGGCGGGTGCTTCAAGTATTAGCAGAGCATCTTCCCACTCAGATGGCGTCGAAAAGGACTCGATGCCGGTATTTGAAAGGCTGCCGGCGGCGACAGACTCGCCGGTTCTCGGATCAATCCAAAACGCATTCACTTTGCCTGCCGCGGTAAGTCTATTCATATTGATCGAAAAGGATGCCTTGCCGGCTAAATACACCATAATCCACTTGCCGTCTTTATGACGGGCTGCGAGGTTCAGCACCTGCCCGGCGGTTTGGCCGCCGCTTGCAAAAATCGACTGGTCCGGAACCAAATACCACCACTCGTTTCGGCCCAAAAACATCTTGTTGAGGATGCCCATTTGAAAGGCGCCGGGCGCATCCAGGGCCTTTTTCCAGGTAGGCAGCACACGCCAACTGTCGTTGTGCCCGTAGGTGTGATGGGCGCCGGCCAGATATGAATAATACGCCTGTCTGCGAATCCATAGAGGCGTTACATCAAATCCATACTCGGTGCCCGCCTCGTATGCGCCTTCAGCCATCAAAACGGGCTTAACGGGCTTGAGATTGTAATCCTTTGTCACCATAGGATAAATTAGCTCAACGGCCTTCCACGTTTGCATTCCGTTGAAATCCAGCCATTTTTCATCGTGAATAAAGCTGGATGAGTAGGGTGCGGGATCGGGCTTGAAGGTAATAAGATGAAGACCTGCACCTCCTTCGTGAAGACCTGCCGCCAGCTCTCGAAGAACCGGGACAAACTCCTGCTTGGCCTCGGGCGTCATTGACCAGACAATGTTGGGCATGTTTTTGTAGCGCTGAGCCAACCATTTAGCCCACGCGCGGGCGTTGTCTACGGTTATGTACTTGCGATAGCGTTGATGATAAAGAGTCACCGAAAGGACGACATTGTTGTCACGGGCTATCTGGATAACAGAGTCCACATTCTTGAAATAGGCCTCGTTTGGCGTGAGGGGATCGTTATTAATCCAGGGTTTTTCCCCGTACACATTGGGCTTTGTGCCGTCGCCGACGCCCATGAGCATCGCCTGAACAAAGGCAAACCCCTTGCTTTTTGCGTTTTCCAGGATTGTCCCGGCATCCTCCAGGGTGTATTCGCGAAAGATTTGCCATTGAGTAATGCCTAACCAGAAGACGGGACTGCCGTTTTGGTCCACAAAATACCTGGCATTCTCACTTACCTTAACAGGATAAACCGGCTGCTCCGCTGGGGCACCTGCCGCAAATATCAATAAGGCTAATGCCGATAAACCGAATCTTTTAATTGTTGTTTTCATTTTTCTTATCTCCTTCCATCAGCGAGACGATTTTCCTGGCGAGTACGGTTTTGCTGGCTTTCGGAATTTTTAGCCACTTTCGCTCCGGCGTTTTTATCTGGATGGTAATCTTGTCTGCGCCGATCGCAGTGGTGGTATTGGCGATTATCATATCCAGGCGTTTTTCCTTGAGCTTTTTTTCCGCCCGGTTGCGTAGAGCTTTGTCTTCCAGGGCAAAGCCGATAACAATTTGCCCTTTCTTCTTGTGGTTTCCTGCCCATTTGGCGATGTCGGGCATGGGTTTTAACTTGATGGTCAGGGTCTTGTTTTCTCTTTTGGTTTTGGTTTTAGCCGGCCGCGCGGGCGTATAATCGGCCACCGCCGCAGCCATAATCAGGCAGTCGCAGCGTGGAAAGTATTTCTTCACCGCGTCGAACATCTCAGAGGCAGTTTCAACGGGGATAATCCGCATTTCTGATTTTTGATTTTTGATTTTTGATTTTTCAAGAGTCGTTACGAGTGTCACTTTGTGCCCGGCAATAAGTGCCGCGCGGGCAAGGGCGTAGCCCATTTTGCCGGTGCTCGCGTTGGAAATGAATCGTACCGGGTCGATGTATTCCCGTGTGCCGCCCGCTGTGATTAGAATTCGCATATATTTTTCTACCGCCGAGTTCGCTGAGGGCACAGAGATTCTGAATCATATTTGTTTATTCTCTGCGTCCTTTGCATTCTCCGCGGTTGAACTCTGCGGCGATTTTCTCGATGGCTTCTAAAATGTCCTGCGGCTCAGCCATTCTGCCGATGGCTTCGGTCCCGCAGGCAAGCCGCCCTTTAACCGGGCCTATCAGCTCGTAGCCCATTTTTTTGAGGATCTCGACATTTCGCTGCACAGCGGGATTCTCCCACATATTGTTATTCATCGCAGGAGCTAAAAGTTTGGGCTTGGCCCAGCAGGCACAGAGCGTGGTACTGAGTAAATCGTCGCAGATGCCGTTTGCGATTTTGCCTATGATGTTGGCGGTTGCCGGCGCCACCACGACAAGCTCGGCCCAGTCGACCAGACTAATATGCACAGAACCCCGCGTAAAACGCGGGGCTAAATATTTAGCCCCCGGTTTCACCGGGGGTTTGTCCGATCCCAAATCGCAAATTGTAAATTGCGTATCGCTTGGGTTCCACAAACTGGTATAGACTGCCGAGCCGGTCACGGCTTCGAAGCTCTTGGGGCCAACAAGCCGACAGGCGTTTTCGGTCATGACGGTGGTCACTTTTGCGCCGCCGGCGGTCAGCCTGCTGGCCAGTTCGACCGCCTTGTATGCAGCAACCCCGCCGGTGACTCCGAGCAGGATAGTTAGATTCTCAATCATCTTGCGATTCGTCGCTCACGCGGTATCGCCCGCGCCGCGATTCACCAGAGCTGGAGCTCGTGTCCCGGTCTGCGGACGCCGTCCCATCAACAGCGATCTTGTCTTGCAGGATTTCCTGAACAACGATCTCGAGCATTGTTTTGTCGCCGGCGTCCTCAATCAGCGGCCGAGAGCCCTGCATAAGCTCGCTCATCCGCCTCTGAATGAGGGCGGTCAATTTAAATCTGCCGCCAACTTTATCGATTATTTTGTCGCTTTTGAGATCCTCTAACATTATTTCTCCTCGATCGAGCCTTTATGGATGATTTGCATCACTTCTTTTATAGCCTGCTCCAAATTCTCGTTTATGACCAGGTGCTGGTAATACTGCCAGGCAGCGGCGATCTCATCGCTCGCCCCGCCGAGCCGCTTTTCGGCGGCGCATCTGCTGTCCCTGCCTCTGCGGCCCAGCCGCTCCGCCAGGACCCTTGCGCTGGGCGGCAAAATGAAAATCATCACCGCGTCCGGATGAACCATCTTTACCTGCTTGGCGCCCTGAACGTCAATTTCCAGGATCACGGTCCTGCCTTGATTTAGCGCCTGTTCGACCTTATCTTTCGGCGTCCCATATAGATGGCCGAACACCTGCGCGTGCTCCAGAAACTCGCCCTTGCCGGCGCGTTGCTGGAAATCTTCTTTAGATACAAACCAATAATTTTTGCCCTGCTTTTCGCCCTTACCCGGCGGCCGTGTAGTAACAGAAACGCTCGGGTAAACGTTTTCTGTGCGCCTGGCCACTTCTCTGCAGATAGTGCTCTTGCCGACGCCGGACGGGCCGCTGACTATCACGATTTTGCCTTTTGTGGTGTTTGACTTGTCCATATTTTTGGTTGCTGAACCACCAGTAAAACTGGGGGCTAAATATGGGCTACTCCACGTTCTGAATCTGCTCCTTAATCCGGTCTATCTGGCACTTGATATTAACCACGAAGCGAACAATCTCGCTGTCAGCGGCCTTGCTGGCAATCGTGTTGGCCTCCCTGAGCATCTCCTGGCTGATGAAATCTAACCTGCGGCCGGCCTGGTCGTCCGCCTGAAAGCTCTGGGCGAACTGCTGCAGGTGCGAATCCAGCCGGGCGATCTCCTCAGATATATCGGATCTGTCGGCCAGGATCGCCGCCTCTCTGGCCAGAGTCTCTTCGTCCAATTTCAGTTTTGCCTCCGCCAGCAGCCCGTCGACTCGCCTTTTCAGCCTCTTTGCATATTCCTGGATAACGGCGGCACTGCGAGTGCGGATCTGCTCAAGGTCCTTCCTGATAAGCTCACAGTAGCTCCTCAATTCAGCTTCCAGAGAGCTTCCCTCGGCGGCGCGCATCTGCTTGAGCTTTTCTATTGCTTTTTGCGAAGTGTTCAACACCATGTTTCTAATTTGTTCAGCCATTGTTTTATCCGGCAAGGAAGGTCGAACGATGCCGGGCAGATTTAACAGGCTGCCGATGTCGATTGTCCCATCCGTACCGGCTGAGGACCTGATTCGGCCCAGCCGTTCTATAAGGCCGCGAAGGGCGGTCTCGTCTATATCAAAAAGCACGCCGGCCGATACCTTCTTGAGCCGAAGCACATAACTTATCGTCCCGCGAGAGACGTTTTTGCGCAGGAGTTTTTCAATGTCCTCTTCCAGGAAGGCCATCACTTCCGGCAGCTTTATGCTGGTCTTGAGGTAACGGTTATTCAGCGCCTTGACTTCGATAGCGCAGCTTACTCCGTTAATCTCGCCATCCGCAGCGCCGTAGCCTGTCATACTTTTTATCATGTCTGTGTGCCTTGAGAAACCCCGCGTAAAACGCGGGGCTAAATATTTAGCCGCCAAATTTATTTGGCGGTTCTCGTCATTTTCATCACTGGGTTTTTGGCAACCCTGTTGCGGCACTTTTATTGACATCGGTGACCGGAGTCGCAACATCGTTAGCCGCGGACGGCTGCTCACGGTCTGCTGTCGGTTGTCCTTCAGCCGGCTGAGTTTGCGGAGCCCCCGGGCCTGTATTGTAATCGCTGATGGTGGGTCTATAGAATTTGGCCAGCACTATCCCAAGCCCCAGGAACACGCTCACCAGCACTATCGTCAGCCAGGTGAGAAAGTCGCCAGTCTTGGAACCCAAGATACCGCTGGCCATGCCTCCACCAAGAGCCGCACTCAAACCGCCGCCCTTGCCCTTCTGAATCAAGATGACAAGGATCAGCACCACCGAGCAAATAACGAACAGGACGGCGGCAATGGTCATAATAAAGCCTGCCGCCAATAACGGCAAAGTAGTCATAGCAATTCTCCAAAACTGCGATGTTTTAGGGGATCAGAATATCAGGCAATCAGGTCGCAGGATACCGGTAATCAGGACATCAGGAAAAACTAACGCCCCTTCAGCGCGGTTACCCGATGTCCTGATAACCTGATGTCCACTACCTGATAACCTGATGCCCCGATAGCCCCAATTGAAGCTAAATACAGCTATCTGTACCCTATACCCTATACTCTAAATTTACGCTGCCACCCGAATTATTGCCAGAAAATCGTCTGCGTTCAGACTGGCCCCGCCGACCAATAGGCCGTCTATATCCTGCTGGCTCATCAGGTCATCCGAGTTGTCAGGCTTGACCGAGCCGCCGTAAAGGATGCGAGTTTCCTGTGCCAGTCGGTCGTCATACATCTGGGCAAGCAAATTGCGCACAAGCCGGTGTACTTCCTGGGCCTGCTGCGGCGTCGCTGTCCGGCCGGTCCCAATGGCCCAGACAGGCTCGTAAGCGATGGTCACCGCCGAGGCTTTTTCGGCGTTTAATCCGGCCAGACCGTTTTTTAGCTGGCGGGTCACCACCTTCTCTGTCTGCGAAGAGTCACGCTCACTTAATAGCTCGCCCACGCATAGTATCGGCAAAAGTCCGCCCATAATAGCGGCGGCAACCTTCTTATTTATAAGCTCGTCGGTCTCGCCTATTACGTGCCGGCGTTCGGAATGCCCGCACAGGACATAGGCACAGCCGATGTCTTTGAGCATTGACGGACTTATCTCTCCGGTAAAAGCACCTTTTGACTCGCAATAAACATCCTGGGCGCCCACCGCAATGCTGGATGCACTCAGCGCCTTGGCGACCGAGTCCAGATAAACAAAAGGCGGAAAAACCGCGACATTAACGCTGTGCCCGGCTACCTCTGAAGAACCGCAAGCAATGCGTTTAGCCAGATTTACACTGCTGCGGCTATCGGTGTTCATCTTCCAGTTGCCGGCTACGAATGGTTTTCTCATGAAAGTCTCCTGAATTCGTGGCCTGTCGCTCGTGCCTCGTCGCTCGAGTCACGGGTCACGGACGACGAGCGACGGTCAGAGCAGCTCTGTTGCTCTGGGGAAACTGCCCAGTATCGAAAGCTGCAGACAATGCTTGCGAGCTTCTTCCAGGGCCTGCTGAACCTGCTTGTCGGCTCTGTGCCCTATGAAATCGACGAAGAAGTAGTATTCCCACTGCCTTTTCTTGCTGGGCCTGGACCCGATATTGGTCAGATTGATATTGTACTGCTTGAAGACATCCAGCACGTCTACCAGGGCCCCCGCTTTATGCGCGGTGCTAAAAAATATGGCGGTCTTATCTTCGCTGGTCGGCTTTGCATCTTCACGGCCAACCACCAGAAATCTGGTTATATTGTTGGGCACATCCTCGATATTTTCGCAGACAATCTTCAGGCCGTACAGTTCCGCAGCGACCTTGGAGCTGATCGCGGCGGCGTCCGGCTCCTCTGCCGCCATTTGGGCCGCCTTGGCGGTCGAGGCTACCGGAATGGTTTGCGCGTCCTTAAAGGTGGCGCTTAGCCAGTTACGGCACTGGGCGAACACCTCGGGCTTGGAGTAAATCTTTTGAATCTCTTGCAGCGAGCAATTGGCCAGCAGATTGTGATGAATCGCCATTAAGACTTCCGAGCAGACCTTCACATCAGACTCTATCAGCGCATCGAGTGTTTCGATTACTCCGCCGGCAATGGAGTTTTCTATCGGCACAATGCCCAAGTCACAGTGACCTTTACTGATTTCATCGAATATGCTCCTTATATCAGCCAGCGGCTCGTATTCGACGCTCTGACCAAATTTTAGCATAGCAGTGGTGTGGCTGAAGCTGCCGCGCGGCCCCAGATACCCGACCCGCAGCGGCTTTTCCAGCACAAAAGAGCCGCTCATCAGCTCTCGCCAAATCGCTACCAGGCACTTATCGGGCAGCGGCCCCTTGTTGGCCTGAACAATCTTGGCAAAGACTTGCTTCTCCCGATCCGGCGAGTAGACAGGCCTATCGGTCTTATTCTTGAGCTTGCCTATCTCTATCACTACTCGAGCGCGCTCATTGAGCAGCTGCACTACCTGATAGTCGATCTCGTCTATGCGTTTTCTTAGTTCTTCCAGGGACATAAACGAAGGTCTGCACCCTAAGTTCAGCCGTCGCCTGCTACTCTGCGAAGCGGCGCTTCGCTGCGAAGCACGAGGGCACGGCAACGGACCCCGCAATAAATTGCGGGGCTAAATACCTAAATACATTTAGCCCCACGTTTTACGTGGGGTCTTTTTTGCTTGTCATAAAAGATAAAATGTTTAGCAGAATTTTGTCCTTGCGCCAACGGCGGGCGGCAGCGTCAAAACCACAACGTGACCCGGCCGGCTTCGGCGACCCCCGCCTTGGGGGGTGACGTCATTCCTGCCAAGGCAGGAATCAGTCGGGCCGTGAAACCACAGGCCAAATCCACCGTACGTGTGGCAGATAAGTATCTCTCGACCAGGCGCCAGACAGGTTTAGCCCGTGTTTCACACGAGGTCGAGCCGCTGCGATTAACGATACCACCACAATAAAATCCAAGTTTTTAGCAGATTTTTGCCCTTGTGTCAACAAATTTGCCGTATTAGATAGAATATTTCGAACGCAGGGCGCGGTAAAAATGCCTGATGAATTGCTGAAATACACAATCTTCAAGACAAGCTGGGGCTATTTCGGCCTGGCTGGCAGCGACTGCACGCTTTATCGAACCTGTCTGCCTATGCGGGACCGTCAAAAGGCAGAACGTAATCTGCTGAAAGACCTGCCGGCTGCTCAATATGACAGGGATTATCTCAGGCCGCTTCAACGGCAAGTGATTGCCTATTTTGAAAGTGCTCGCGTAGATTTTAGCCCGGATATGCCCATCCTGCTTGAAGGATTTAGCCGCTTTGCCCGCCGGGTTCTGGCAGCATGCAGACAGATAAGGTTGGGCGAGGTGGTGACTTACTCTGGATTGGCAAGAAAAACAGGTCGCCCGGCTGCTGCCAGAGCTGTTGGAAACGCTCTGGCCAAAAACCCGCTGCCCTTGATTATCCCCTGCCACCGGGTTATCCGCAGCGACGGCAGAATCGGCGGCTTTTCCGGCCCCGGCGGAGCAACTATGAAAAAACGCCTGCTCGAACTTGAGCGTCCGAACAGGGGCTAATGATCACTCTGATTTGAAGTTTCTATTTGCCAGAATTTGGCCGATACTTTATAATTGGTAATAAAAGAGGTACAAAAAGATGCGCAGACGAACCCCACAAGTGTTAGTCAAAGAGGCAAAGTATCAAGGTAAATACGTCGCATTTGGTCCTGATGGAAACAAGATTATCGCATCTGGCTCAGATCCCTCTATTGTGGTCAGGAAGGCTCGATCAAAAGGGGTAAAGGTTCCTGCCATTGTCTTCGTACCAAAAGATGGTGTAACGTATATCTATTAATAAAATGCCCATAAGAAATTATCCTTTCACACCAGTTAGACGCGACTTTGCACGGCCTATGGTATGGATAAGGGTGGTTAATCCAACCAAAAACTTGGCTTTTATTGCACTGGCGATTGTTGACACTGGGGCTGACGAGTGTGTATTTCCTGCCAGAACTGCCATTTCACTTGGGCATAACTCTGACCGTCGCTCGTCGTCCGTGACCCGTGACTCGAGCGACGAGGCACGAGCGACAGGCCACGAATTCAGGAGAGAGTCCTTTCTTCTTGGGTGCAGGCAGTTCTTGAGTAACTTCATTCTTGAGGTTAACTACCCGCGACAGGTATTCTCACTTCGTTACCCGCCCAAAAGTATTCGGTGACACGTCTGGCCTTTGCCCGCGCTATGCTGTCGAATCGTCCCCGTGATGCTGAAAGTGCCCGGCGCAGGTTTTTCTTAATTACTCCAGATGTACAACGCGAGTCTGTCGGTCTGATTCAAGGCTGACTTTCTTGATAACGTCGTAGAGCTTGCGGCAGTTCCGCACTCTCTCAAAGACAAACTCCGGGTCCGACTTGTCGGTTGTGCTCAAAACCACAGTGCCTATGCCCAAAAGCCAATCGAGGAAGCTCCGCCGAAGCTTCAAGTCAACGACCCGAAACATATCAAGATTGTCGACCTTTCGATCAAATATGCCTCGCGCCCATTCAATCCTTTGGGCTGTAACTTGATAACGGGTCATTCTGAGCCTGGCCGCCTTTATGACAAACCAGCATACGACCGCCAAGCCAAGGCCAAGACCTATCATAATCCTGTATTGGCCAAACACTGAGAGCTGAGGTTTGGTAAGGCTCACGCCGGGCAGGCTATCGAGCAGTTTTTCCAACGGCAGTCTGACCAAGACAGCCGCCACGAAAACGAGCAAGAGACCCTTTAGAAGCTGCGGTGCCAAGCCCAATAGTGAGGGCCTACAAGCAAACAAGGCATCGCTATCGTCCGATTTGCCATCCGCGAGGGGTTCTGAATCCGACTCGGCACCGGCTTGGAGGGTCTTTGCCCTTTCGCTGTTAAGAAATTCTCCGCAGAATCGGCACTTGATCGCAGGAGCCTGAATCGTCTCGGCACAAAATGGGCACTGCTTAGTACGTAAGTCGGTAACTGTCATATCCTTATATATCGGAAACAGCCTGACAGTTTCATCAGTCATTCGCATGACCCAAATTCTCAAAAAAATGTTGAAAAATCTGTAAAGTGTTCTTGACATAAAGTAACGTACCCATTACATTATGTATAGTTTAGGTTACATTTACAGGTCATAACGATATTTTGGAAGGAGAAAAATCGTGAATAGGGCACAAAAAATAGCGTGGTTCAACCTGATCGTAATTGCGCTCGCCTTGGGGTTGAGCGTGGCAGCATTTGGTGTGGCGTACTTCATTCTTGGGGTGTCCGCCGGGCGAGCGGCAGGTGGGTTTGGATTCATAGGCATTATGGGATTCTCGGGTCTGGCACCGCTGCTATTCAAGAAAGACAAGGACCAGGTGCAACTGGACGAGCGGGACCTGCTGATCAAGCGAAGGGCGATGCTGGGGGCGTATTCAATCTTCTGGCCGCTGTTTGTGCTTGCAGCGATGGTTCCGTGGTTTATCAAAGGACCGCATGGGGTGATTGCAGTCAATTATCTTCCGTGGATGGTATTTGGCGGAATGTTCGTTGTGATGCTTATACAGGCGATAGTAACATTGAAGCAGTACGGATGGAGTGGACAAGGAGAGAAACCATGAATAGATCACAGAAAATATCCTTAACTTTGGTCATCACATTTTCGCTCGGTCTGTTTCTTGGAATTACAGCAATCGTAATGCGGCGTTCTGGTGTGGGGGTTTGGAAAATCGCCCTTGCTTTTGCAGTTGCTATTGCAGGCAGTGGGGGGATTATATCGCTCGTTTTTTTTAGAAAGGATAAAGACGCCATTACACACG
>Ga0315285_10003023_pt1 | contig 17603 bp, 16 predicted proteins | sample YL17G09_36_MG_FD_203698 | JGI IMG/M metagenome (GOLD analysis project Ga0315285, IMG submission 203698) | Sediment microbial communities from Yellowstone Lake, YNP, Wyoming, USA - YL17G09_36 | ecosystem: Environmental > Aquatic > Freshwater > Lake > Sediment | place: USA: Wyoming | collected... | reverse complement strand
GAGGAAGAAAAAATTGACATCCAGAAGACGATTAATGAACTGAAAGAAATGAAAAAAGAATATGAAAGAATCGAAGAAACGGTCATGAACCATTTGAAAGAGCTGAATTTCAAGGTTTAATCATGTTTGCCGGGAAAGACGAAATAGAAAGAGTATTGGAGGCATTCTCCGAACAGCTTGAAATCCTTGGAGTCGGGACCGTCGAGATGGTCGTCTGCGGCGGGGCGGCGCTCAATGTGCTCGGATATGTCCGCCGAACGACAAAGGATGTCGATGTCATCGCCTTTTTGGAAAAAAAAGGCGGGTCGGTTGCTCTGATTCAAGCAGGTCCTTTTCCTCCTCTTATCAAACAAGCAGCCGACAAAGTCCAAAGGGATTTCAATCTCCCCGACAATTGGCTTAATCCCGGCCCGGCATCGGTGATGGATTTCGGCCTGCCTGAAGGATTGTTGGAGCGTACCGAAAACAGGACATACGGCCGAGCCCTAGTCATCCATTTTCTAAGCCGATATGATCAAATCCATTTTAAGCTCTATGCAGCGGTCGACCAGGGAGGAAAGCATTTCGACGACCTCTTGGCACTGAAACCGTCTTCCCAAGAATTGGAAGTGGCCGCCCGGTGGAGCATGACTCACGATCCCTCGGAAGGATTCCGGGTAATCCTTAGGGATTTTTTCCGAAGAATAGGACATGACGATGTCGCCGCGAAGCTTTAAGGATATCTTCCTTGAGAACATCCTGGATTTTCTCTGGCGGCAGTGGTCCGCCCTGGGGGTTGCCGGCAGCGCGCGGACGGAGGATATCTGGGCTATTGACCCTGAAGCACTTTTAGTCTTTAGTCTGGAGATGGCCCGCTATGAGCCGCGACTCTTTGATGAAATCCTTGACTGGATGGTCGTAAACGGCAGATGGGTCGACAATCAGCGTCTGCGAGGCATTGTCAGCAAGAGGAGCGAAAGTACCGCGAGATTGTTAGGCGCCACTGCTTCTTTCGTCTCTGATGAAGCCGGAACATATGAGCGAAAATGGAAATCTTTTTCATCATTGCATGAATATTCTTCGAATATTGGATCCGAAATTCTCTTTAAAACCAAGGAAGGATCTCCTTATCCCGAGCCCCGAAATGCATCGAAATATTTTCTAAAGTTCGGCTTCCTACGCGAGCCTATTTCGATTCGCAAGATGTCCAGGCCGGTTCCTGTAGCGCCAAGGAGCAATATCCGTTTCTTGCTGAGAGCTCTTTTTGGAATCGGCTCTAGGGCGGAATGCATTCTGTACCTGTTAACCCATGATGCCGGGCATCCCTCCGAAATCGCCCGAGCCATAGGCATTTCCTTGATGGGGGCGCGCAATACTCTTGTCGATCTCGCCGATTCCGGGTTGATTTTGACAAGGATAAGAGGAAAGCGCAGAATTGAGTACTGGGTCTCTCAGAAAAGATGGTGGGAGTTCCTCTCCGGAGTTAAACATGAAGAAACCGGGATTCCCTTGTGGCTTGATTGGATCTCGCTTTTTTCTGCCCTCATGAGCGTCTGGAACGTCCTGGGTGAAGTTGATAAGGTACCATCAGATTACATGAGAAGCTCGAAACTGAGGGAGTCTATGGATACGATAAGCCGCGAATTCTTAAAGAGCGGCCTTGATGTTCCGGCCATCCCGGGCGCCGAAATAGCACCGGAAAGGTATGAAAACGAATTCCAGAGTTTTATCATGAGAGTCCTTGGGGCAAGAAATGTCTCCGGTCGATAGCTTGCGGACAGAGGCTAAGTTTAAAAAAACCGAAATCGGCGAAATCCCTGTGGATTGGAAAATATTCAAACTCGGAGAAATAGCACATATCACGATGGGTCAGTCTCCTCCTTCGTCATCTTGTTTTAACTATAAGAAAGGATTGCCGTTTTTTCAGGGCAAGGCAGAGTTTGGGAAAAAATATCCAAGGATTCTTAAATGGTGCCAAGCTCCGAAAAAAAGTGCTGAAAAAGAGGATATTCTTATCAGTGTCCGTGCCCCTGTAGGTGACATCAATGTGGCTCCAGAAAAATCCTGTATAGGAAGAGGATTAGCAGCTATTCGTGCGGTTAAAAGCGATAACGAATATTTGTATTATGTCCTGAACTATTTTAAAAAGGAATTGGCTAAGATAGGGCAAGGAAGCACTTTTGAAGCCATTAATAAAAAAGATCTGTTTGAGCTGGCAATTCCTTTTCCCCCATTGAATGAACAGATTAGTATTGCTCAAATCTTGAAAGCGATTGATGAAGCAATCGATAAAAAGCGAGAAATTATAGAAAAATCAAAAAAAATCAAAAAAGGCTTAATGCAGGAACTCCTCACCCGCGGCATCGGCCATACCAAGTTCAGAAAGACTGAAATCGGCGAAATCCCTGTGGATTGGGAAGTTGCGAAAATTGAAAACGTCTGTGATGTTCATGGGGGGAGCACACCATCAACAAACAATAAAGAATATTGGGATGGCTCAATCAGTTGGGCTATTCCGACTGATATAACGAAGCTCAAAGGAAACGTTATAAATGAAACAGAAAAGAGAATTACAGAAAAAGGCCTAGCTAGCTGCGGAACAAAACTATTGCCTGTGGGGAGTATCCTTTTGACTAGCCGAGCTACCATAGGAGAAGCCGCGATTAATTCTGTACCTATGGCAACAAATCAGGGATTCGCAAATCTAGTTTGCCATGAAAAAGTCCACAATTGGTTTTTGTTTTATAGGTTACGGCTAATTAAGAAAGAGCTTGAAGGGCTTGCTAGCGGAAGTACATTTCGCGAAATCTCGAAGCGGAGCATTAGGGAGATAAAAATTCCCTTGCCTTCGATCAAGGAACAAATAAAAATAACAGAGATTATGACTATATTTGATAAAGAACAAGAGAAACAATCAAGTCAAAAAGGAATATTAGAGAAAACAAAAAACGGATTAATGCAAGAATTATTGTCAGGGAAATTAAGGGTCATATAAATGGACAAAAAGAAATTGTTAATAAAATTGGAGGACTATTTTAACCGGCGGGAACTAACTGCCGGGTTCGAAAGTCAAGCTAAAGCTAGAAGCTGGGCCAATAAGGTCGCTCCTCTTCTTAAATTCGTCGACATGCAATATTATCAAAATTTCGTTGTATACTCTCATAAGCTCAATCTGAACCTTAGCAACGTTACCTTAATACCCGCGATGAACATCATGAAGAGTCAATTGGAAATGGCTATTGAAGACCTCAAATTAAGGATAGAATTAGAGGAGAGATTGGTAGAAGAAATTTATTTTCCAGAAAATAGTCAGTTAGATATTCAAAAAAACTTAGCGAAGGTAATTAGACAGGCAACTAAAACTCTCTGGATATGTGATCCTTATATGGACGAAAAAATCGTTGAAGAGCTGACAGAAGTTCAAGCTAAACAGATCATATTGCTGACTACACAAGTAAAAGGCCTCTTTACTCAAAGGCTTTCTGCAGCGAAACAGCAATACACATCGAAGACGATCGAAGCAAAAGTATCCGACCAATTTCATGATAGGTTCTATATTATAGATAGTGAACAGGTGTGGATGTTAGGGGCATCATTAAACAAAGCCGGTCTAAGGGCAACGTTGCTGAGCAAAGTAAAATCGAATAAAGAAAGGCAAAAGATCATAAAAGATTTTAAATCTTGGTGGGATTCTGCCAATCCGATACTATGACAAAGCAGAGATTTAACGAAGACGCGCTCTCGGAACGCCCTGCGATTGAGCAGCTTAAGCGGCTGGGATACACCCATATTCACGGGGATAACCTTGATCCTGAATTAAGGGAAGATTGCGAGCGGAAGTCGCGGAGAGACGCCATTCTTGAAGAACGCCTAAAGAGAAAGCTCCGGGAAATCAATCCCCTCCTAAATGAAGAATCCATCATCAAGGCCATTCGCAGGATCACTCATATTCACACAGAAAGCACTCTTGAAGCTAACCAGATTTTCCATCGTTTTTTGATCTCCGGGACGTCCGTTGACCAGGATATCGGCGGGCGGCGACAGAAACAGACCGTCAATTATGTTGATTTTGAAGAAATCGAAAAAAATGAGTTTCTGACCGTAAATCAATTCTGGCTGAGAAACGGCAAAATTATCGCAAGGCCGGACATAGTCATTTTCATAAACGGGATTCCCGTCGTCGTTATAGAATGCAAGAGCCCTGTCGCAAAAAATACGGGAGTGGCCATCGCCCAGCGCCAATTAATCCGCTACCAAGAGGAAATACCGCAACTCTTCCGGACAAATGAAATTCTCGTAGGGTGCAATCTGTTCGGCGCGAAATATGGGATGATTGACGTCACTCCGGAAAAGTATCATGAGTGGAAAGCGCAGAATGGCGAAAAATTCCCGGACATGAACAATCATCCCTCGGTCATAGAGATGCTCAAGCTGGGAATGATTGAGAAGAAGGACTTAAGCGCGCACCCGCCGATGCAGGAAGTGTTAATCGCCGGACTCCTCAAGAAGCAAAATCTTCTTGATATCGTCCGGAATTTCGTTGTCTTTGATTACAGCAAAGAGGAACACAAGATAGTCAAAAAGATTTGCCGATATCAGCAGTACTCGGCCGTTAATAAGCTAATTATGCGCGTTGTCGGAGAGCCCCACAAGAGAGGAATCGTCTGGCACTGGCAGGGCTCGGGTAAGTCTTTGATCATGCTGTTCGCGGCCACGAAGCTCAAGAGAGAGGAGAAAAAACTTAAAAATCCGAATGTCCTGATTGTCACTGACAGGATAAAATTGGACAATCAGATCACCGACCAGTTCAGAGATTGCAATTTTCCGAACCCAATTCAATCTAAGACGGCGAGAGAGCTTTATTCGCTCCTGGGAAGCGGCACCTCCGGAAACACTGTCATGACGACCGTCCAGAAGTTCAGGAAACCCCACGTTAAGCCTCTTTCTGAAGCGGAGAATATCATCGTCATGACGGATGAGGCACACAGGACTCAATATGGGAACTTCGCCTTGAATTTGAGAAAGGCGCTCCCCAACGCGAGTTTCTTTGCCTTTACCGGAACGCCGCTTGATAAGCGAGACCGCAACACGTATCGACATTTCAGCCCGCCCGGCGAGCGATATCTTGATCGCTACGATATGCAACAGTCCCTCGAAGACGGGGCGACGGTACCCATAAAATATGAAAGCAGGCTGGCAAACCTCCAGGTGGTCGGGGCTTCGATAGACGCCTTGATCAGAGAGCTGTTTCCCGATAAAACAAAGAAAGAGCTCGCCGAGATTAAAAGGCGCTACGCCACCATCGAAACCGTCATTTCCGCGCCACGAAGGATCGAGCGCGTCGCCGTGGATATTGTCGATCATTTCATGGCCAAGATCGCCCCTAACGGTTTCAAGGCCCAGATTGTCGCTTCGGAGCGCAAGACGGCCGTCATGTATAAAGGTGCGCTTGATAAGCTCATCGACCCTTCCTGGTCCGAGATCATCATGACCGTGAATAGCGATGACCCTTTGGAATGGAAGAAGAGATACCGGAGGACGCCGGTCGAGGAAGAGGCCATCTCAGGAAAAGAAAGATTTTTAAATCCTTCTCATCCGCTCAAGTTTCTCATAGTTTGCGATAAGCTTTTAACCGGTTTTGACGCGCCCATCGAACAGGTGATGTATCTCGATCAGAGGATGAAGGAGCATACGCTGCTCCAGGCCGTCGCCAGAACCAACAGGCCGTATCCCCGGAAGAATTTCGGCCTGGTTGTGGATTATATAGGGGTTGGGAAGGAGCTTGCTAAGGCCCTATCTATTTTTGACGAGGAAGATCTTCGGGGACTTTTTAGCGTTGATGATATCAAGCGAGAGGTTGCTTTCTTAAAGGCGTATCATGGGAAAGCAATCTCCTTTTTCAAAAACGTCCGTCGGGAAGGCAAACCGCAGGATGTGATTCAAAAGTGCATCGAAATCATAAGATCCGAGGATGTAAGAGCTGAGTTTGAAGATTCCTTTAGGGCGTTCGCCAAAAGTATTGATATCCTGATGCCCGATCCTGCCGTTGATCCTTATCTGAAGGACTTCAAATTCCTTGGCCTGGTCAGAGAGGGCGCAAGGAATCTTTACCGGGATGAGCGTTTAAGCCTGGAGAATTGCAGTAAGAAAGTGGAAAGTCTTATTCATGCCCATATCGCGGACATCGGCGTTGAACAAATTCTGGAAGCGGTTGATATAACGGCTCCCGACTTCGAAGAGAAACTCGAAGTGAAAGGAAGCCTAAGAGCCAAAGCAAGCCACGTCGAGCAGGCCATTCGTGAAACTATAAGCTCAAAAATATCCGAAGATCCGCATTTCTACGAATCTCTTCAGGAAAAACTCGAATTCGTGATCAAAGAAGACAGGGCCAGAAGGAAGGGTGAAGCCGAATTTCTTATGGATTTGCTGGAAATAAAGAAACAGGAAGAGAAAAGGGGAGAAACCGCGGAAGAGAAAAATCTTGACAGCGATGAATACGCATTCTACGGGATGTTCGCCCCATATGGAAATGTGCTGTTTGGCGAGGATGACGAGAAGAGATGCGAATTAGCAAGAGAGGTCGTCCGGAGCATTAAGGACAGGCGGGTTGTTGACTGGGCAGAGAAGGAAGATGTGAAGAAGGAGATGCGAAGAGAAATAAAGGATTTGCTGAGGAAAATCAATTTCCGGGCCGAAGAGCTTGAGCGTTTCGTAAGAGAACTCATTGAGCTGGCTGAAAAAAGATTTTAGGACAAAAACGGGTATGGAAAAAATAACCGCGGGCGGAAAGGAGATTGAATATCGTATAAAAAGAGGCAGAAGAAAGAAATCCATTGCGATATCCATATCCAGCGCTTGCCAGGTTGTTGTTCTGGCGCCTCAGATTTTGAGTAATGAGAGAATCCGAGAGATCGTCCGGAAAAAAAGTCGGTGGATATTGAGAAAGCAGGACGATTTCAAGAAGCTAAAAAAGCTTTATCCGGCTAAAGAATATGTCAGCGGTGAACAGCTCTTATTTCTGGGCCGGAAATATAGGCTGAAAATCATGGAAACAGAGGATAAGTCCGGATGTGAGCCTATATTAACCGGGAGACGGATTGTCATTAATGTTCAAAAAAATCTAGCACAGGGAAATAGAAAACAGATCATAAAAGACGCGCTTACGAATTGGTATCATGCAAGAACCGCCGAAGTCCTTTTGCATAGGATAAAAAGATACAGCGGTTTATTGAATCTTGCGCCGAAAAAAATCATCGTGCGAAACCAGCAGAAAAGGTGGGGAAGCTGTTCGCGAAGCGGCGTATTGAGATTCAATTGGAGAATCGCGTTGGCGCCCGTATCCATTGTTGACTACGTTGTCGTCCACGAAATATGTCACCTTAAAGAAAAGAATCATTCAGGCGAGTTTTGGAGGCAGGTTTCCCTTGTTATCCCGGACTATAAGAAGCGCCGTCAGTGGCTTAAGGATAATCCCGTCGGCATCGATATATAAAAGAGAAGAACAGATTGGCGAAAGTCGGTCGGAATGATCCCTGCCCCTGCGGAAGCGGCAAAAAGTACAAGCGCTGCTGCCTGGAAAGGGACCAAGAGGCTGAAAGGGCTCTGAGATCGCCCGCTACTGATAGGAAGGCCGAAGCCCAAGACTTAGCCTTTGATGCCTGGGAAATACTGGATATGGATCGGCGCGAGGCAAGGAGGTTATTCCGGAAAGCCATAGAGCTCGACCCGGGCCTGGCCGATGCCTATAAGGGGCTGGCGGCTGTTGCCAGGGGATCGGAAGATTTGAAATCCGCGGAGCAGTATTATCGAACAGCCTATGTCAAAGCCAAAGCTTTCTTAGGGACCGAAGCGCCGGGAGCCTTTGCCTGGTGAGGAGAGCTGGACACCCGCCCCTACATGAGAGCCCGACAGGGATTGGGTCTCGTTCTCCTGGCCATGGGGAGATACGATGAGGCCATCGCCGAATTCAAAGAGTTGCTTGAAAGAAATTCCAACGACAATCAAGGAATCCGTTATCTTGTTGCGCCGATTTTCCTTGCCCAAGGACAAGTCAAAAATGCCCTCAAGGAATATCAGTGGTATGATAACCATTATAAGAACGACATACCCGATCCGCACTACCTGCTGAGCTGGGGGCTTGCCTTGTACCTCGACCGTCAATATGAAAAGGCGGCGATCAAATTCCGGGCCACATTATTTGCAAATCCTTATCTCGTTCCGGTCCTTTTGGGGAAAAAACCGAATATGTTGCCGATCTGGCATTCCTGCAATTTGACAGAGCTGGATTATGCCCTGGATTACCTAAAGGATTGGCCGATGCTTTGGATAAACCAGACAGGGGCTTGTGGTTTTCTCAATTTCATTTGGGAAGACAGTGAGATGGAAGGTGACCGCTCGGAGTGGGTTGATTATTGGTCCAAGCTCAAAAAAAACGACAATATCAGCCAAAGGCGTCGGATAATCGATTTATCTGAAAAGCTCGAGAGAAAAGCCCCCTCGCCTCAATTCTTCAAGCGGCTTACTCAATTTCTAGAGCAAAAAAAATAAGGCGGGGGTCGCGGTCGAGGATTATCCGCCCGGCCTCTACCTGGAATGGCGCAACGGATTCCTGGTCGCCGTCAATTACTCGTCCGAGGCTGTTCCCGTCCCTGTCCCGGCCGGCGCTAAAATCCTTTTCGGCGAGAATCCTCTCCGCCCGGCCGACGTCCTCGTCTGGACTGAAAAAGAGGGACAGCCTGCCTCTCGTTAGAGTTGACCCGTTCGCCGACGCTACCCCACCCTGAAAGGCGGGGCTTAAAATCGGAGCCCGCCTTGCTGTACTCATGGCTTCCATGAGTGTCGAGGGGTTGACAAAGGGCCATTCCCGGCCTATCTTCTAATTGTTCATTGGGGAGGTCAATGATGAGAGGAGTCCTTTCCCGGATCTTCGGCCCGGCGCCCGAAAGCTCCGTCCCGGTCTTTATCGACGACCGCAAAGCGGCTACGGTCTTGGCCCTGACCCGTTGCACCTATTTCTCGATCGAATCCGACGGGCCTTCCGACGCCTGGCGCCTGGAGTTGAAAAAACAGCGGATCCCGTTCCTGCTTCTCGGATTGTCCGGCGTCATCACGGCGCCGTCGCGGCGCCGGCCTTTCTTCGACAGCCCCGCTTCGATCGACGGCCTGTTCGAGACGATCGAGAGCACGCCGGGCCTCTTCGTAGATATCAACGATATCTGGCTGCCCAATGCCTTGTTCGGAAACTGCCCGGCGGCGCGGGGGGACGTCTATCGAATCGACGCGCATCTCTTCTTGAAAGCCCAAAATTTCAGGGTTGGCCGCCTGACGCCGCCGTCATTCGGCGCTATCGGCGAAGGCCGGACGGAATCGCTTCGCTTTTCGGAAGTCGAGACCCGGGTTTTCAAAGAATGGTCCTCAAGTCACATCAAGGCGGCCCGGGCCAAATATAACCTCGACAAGAGCCGGGCCTTGACCTACCGGGAGTCCGCCTGAAGGAAGAGACGATGGATAAGCTCAGCGTGAGCCTGATCGATGTCGGCTGGGGGGATTCGATCTTTATCGAAGCCGGGACAGACGGCCAAAAGCCGCGCTACGGACTGATCGACTCCAACGACCAGGAGAACCTTTGCTCGTCGTTCATCTTTCTGAAGCGGTACTTCGAGCGAGGCGAGGTCCGACTGCCCGAAGACAAGCCGGTCTTCGATTTCATCGTCCTGACCCATTTTCACGCCGACCACGGAGACGGACTCAAAAAGATCATGCGGGAGTTCGGGACAAAAGCGTTTTGGTACCCGAAGACCTCACACCCGGGCGGCCTGTCCGAGCTCATCCGCTTCGCCAACCGATCCGACAATGTCGGATTCCACGAGGCCGTGAACTCCGGCAAGGATTTCCCCCCCTTCGGGCCGGCGACGGGACGTTTCCTCTGGCCGCCTTACAGCCAGGGCAACGAGAACATTGACGCGGCCAACGAAAACAACAATTCGGTCGTCCTGGCCCTCAGGCTGGGTCAGGTGACCTTCCTGCTGACCGGGGACGCCGAGGGAGAGGTCTGGGAAAAAATCGGGACCTTGCCCGCCGACACCCGCTTCTTTAAGGTTCCCCATCACGGCTCTGTGAACGGGACCTTCCTGGGGCCGGCCAAGGCGACCCCTTGGGTTGACAAATGCCCCGGCCAGGCCCTGCTGGGGATCAGCAGTCATATCCGGCCCTTCGAGCATCCCCATCAAAAGGTCGTTGACCTTTTTCGGAATCTGAACCGGACTGTTTTTCGGACCGACGAGCACCACCATGTGATGGTGGAGACGGACGGCGGGCGAGTCTGGGTCAAATACTCCCACATCTGATGGGTCCGCTTGGCGATCCCGCCGGAGGGGGCGCTGACGCAAGACGCTATTGTAGAGCGGGACGCGCTCTCCTGTTTATCCTAATCCTTTCCGGAGAGACGGAACTTCAGGAGCGTCCTTGCGGCATAGCCGGTATAGCCTGAGACGGCGGCGGCAACGGCCGAAATGAGCCCGGTGGCCAGAATCAAGAGCCAGGGGTTTCCGAGCCCGAACATGGCCGCTATGCGCTGCGCGATGATCCGGCTTCCGGTCAGGAGGAAATAGAGGCTCCCCCCGAGCCAGAGGAGTCCCGCCGAGACGAATCCCGTCCTGATCGCGCTCCATCCCGTGCGGGAAAAGCCGAAACCGCAGCCGAACGGGACCAGCATCACCCACCACCAGTAGGGCGCGACGATCTGAAGGAGCAGCATGACGATCAGGCAAACGATAACCGCGATCATTTCAGGCCTCCCAGCGTCGTCCGGGCGACGATCTTGTCGTTGGACTCATCCGGCGATTTCAGAAAAACAAGCTCGTAGATCTTGCCGGCGACCCAATCATCGACCGCGTTGTCGTAGAACCGCGAGCCCGGGTTTCCCGACTGCCCGCCGGGAATGATTCCCCAGGCCTTGATCTCGGGGCCCAGATCGACGACCATCCGCCAGGACGGTCCGTCGGTCCTTCCGGTGGCGTTGATGATGCCCTCGCCGCCGTTCGTCGGGAGCCGCATCCGGCCGAAGCCGGGGATCCGTCCCAGGTGGGCGATGTCGGTCCCCTTCCAGCGGCCCCAGCTCCAGGCCGGGCCGGGCGGGCCGAGTCTCTTCTCGAGCGCCCCGACTGCGGACCGAAAGGCCAGGAAGGCCATGTCTGCCAGGGATTCCCTTCCGGGCGTTGCTTTATCGTCGAAGAACGGGTCGTCGGGACGGTTGAGGATGAGGTCGATAACGACATGGCTGTTGGGCCAGTCCGTCATTCTCATCGGCGCCTTTTTCTCGTCGTTCCAGGTTTGGACATTGAACTCATACCAATATTGGGCGAACACGGTCGGCGCGATCAGCCCCGCCGCGCTCGCGCAATTCCAGGAGTCGAGCTCGTCCAGGCATTTCCGCTCGGCTTCGCTGAGGTTGCGTCCCCGGAGATGGGGGAGGAGCGCCGGCAGAACCGTCCGGGCCCGCAGGTTGAACGAGTCGCTTTGCATCCGGATCATATCGTCGGGAGTGACGTTCGTCATGCCCGACAGGAGCTGGTTGACGCGGGCGCCCCGTTCGAACGGCGCATAGTCCGAGCCGAGATAATAGGGATAGCCCGCGTCGGCGGGTTTCTGGTTGGCCGAGCTCACGAATCCCCGCTCGGGATTCTTGACGGCCGGGATGTGCTCGCGCGGAACCCATCCTCGCCAGATATGGGCGGGATTCGAGCCGTCGAGCATAAACCGGCCTTGGCCTTTCCAGCGGAGCGGAAATTTCCCGTTGTGCCGGATGGCGATCGTCCCCGCCGCGTCGGCGTAAACGAAATTCTGGGCGGGACAGTCCCAGCCGGCGACGGCGTTGAGCCATTCGTCGTAGCTACCGGCCCGGTTGAGAGCGTAGAGAGACCGGATTTCGTTGGAGGGGTCGTGGGCCAGCCAGCGGAGGGCGGCTTCAACCGGAACGTCCCTTTCGCTAAGGGGCGGCTCGCCCTTCAGGCGCACGACGGGTCCATGTTGGGTGAAGATCATGGTATCGGCGACTTCCCGTCCGCCCCGGACCTTGATCGTCTCCGTCCGCCGTTGGGTCGCGCGCCAGGCGCCGTCGTGCCAGTATTCGGCGCGCGTTTGATCCTTGAACCGGATCGCATACCAATCAAGGACGTCCGAGCCGGCGTTGGTGAATCCCCAGGCGATTCGGTCGTTGTGTCCGAGGATGACGAAAGGCGCGCCGGGGAGGGATACGCCCCCCACGTTGACGCCGGGCGCGTTGAGTTGGATTTCGTACCAGATCGAAGGCAGGGTCAACAAGAGATGGGGGTCGTTGCAAAGGATGGGGAAGCCGGTCTTGGTGCGCGTCCCCGCTACCGCCCAGTTGTTGCTCCCTTTTTCTTTTCCGGAGTTGTCCGGCGCCGGGATGGCCGCGGCCTGTCCGGGAGCGGCGGCCGCATTTTCCGCCGGTATGGGCGGCGCGGGGAGGGGAGTGAAGTCCCAGGTCGTCCCGGGCGGGATGATGGGGTCGACGAGAGGCTCATCGTAGGGGAACAGTCGGTCGACGACGGCCTCTCCCAGGCCTATTCTCATTTCGGTCAGTCCGGGATCCATGTAGTAACCGCAAAGGTCAAAGGCCATGTACTTGAGGAGAAGGGCGCACTTGAGGGGTGTCCAAGGCTCGGGTTGGTAATCGAGGATTTTATACTCGATCGGATAAGACCGGCGGCCGAGTGTCCGGATGAAGGCGTTGATGCCGGCCGTATAGGCGTCGATAATCCTTGTTGAGACCGGATCGCTCTCCAGGAAGCGGACCGTGTTCTCGGCCGCCCAGACCATGCCGAAGCGGCGGTTGAGACGGTCCATCTCCAGGCCCGGCGGGCCTATGATTTCGGAGAGGCGCCCGGCCGCGTAGTGGGTCTGGAACTCCATCTGCCACAATCTGTCCCGGGCCGTGATGTAGCCCTGGGCGAAATAGAGATCATGGTCGTTGGAGGCGAAGATGTGGGGAACGCGGCGGTCGTCCCAGCGGACCCGGACCTCGGACTCGAGCCCCGGGAGGTCGAGCTTCTCGGGCGGACGGTCGCCGCGTTCGTTGTTGAGCCAGAGACCGGCGAAGGGGTTGAGGAGCTTGCCGGCCGGCGGGATCATTCCATGTCGCTGGTTGAGCCCCCAGAAGACGATGGCGGAGAGGAGGAGAGAACCGACGGCCCGGATCCATTTCATGGACGCCTCCCTCGGGATTCTTTTCGCATCGAACTAGGCGACTTCTTATACCATGGGAGAAGCCGCGGATCAATTCCGCCGAAACCCGAAATCGGTTTGACGGTCAGGGGCTCAGCTTAACCGTCGAACATTTTTTGGCTTTCAATATATCATTATCCTATTTGGGCGGCGAAGAAGGCCGTCCTCAAGCCCCCGTAGCGGAGGGGGGCCCCGGCGGCTTATCCGACGGGGGGAACCGACGGGACTGGTTCACCGGGGTGCGGGGGCGGAGGACGGCTTCTTCGCCGCAAAAATTGAGAATTTTAGTTTCGGCCAAGAATTCCATAGACTGTTCGAGGGTCAGGGGGTCAGCCGATTGATTTTCGCGGCCGTTTGCCTTAGATTAGGAGACGGTTGGGCAAATGACGCGGCTATTCAGATGATCAGACGTCGGATCGGTCTCTCCATCCTCCTTGCGGCCGCCGTCCTTTGCCTGTCCGTCCTTAAGGCCGAGGTTTACTACCCCTGGAAGGATGTCGCCATCGGGGCGCTCGACGCCAACGTCTGGATGGGCCTCGTTTTCGCCCCCGCCAAGGACGCCGCTTTCGCGTTCCGGATCCGCGTCCAGCGCGACTATGACCAGGCCGACGCGGCCGATTTCCATTACCTCATCTCCGAGGTCGGGCCTCATTCCCCGGACGGACAATACGCCCGGCTCCGGGTCGACCTCGGCCTGCCCTACCACAAAGCGGGGGAGACGCCCGTCTTGATCAAGCCCTCCCCGCGCGCCGAAACGCTGGTCCTCGAGTGGTCGCGCCAGGACGAGCGGACCGTCATCGGCCGGATCGTCTGTCCCAAGAAAGTCGAGGTCCATCTCATCCATTATGTCCCCTGGGGGCTCAAGGCCGGTTATTCGATCGGGACGGAAGGCGAGGTCCAGGGCCAGACGCCGGAGCCCAAACGACAGTATTATCTTCTCTGGACCGACCGCAAGGGCGAACCCCTCGGATCCTCCGATAGCGGCGAAGCGAGCCTCGCCTTTTCGATGGAAGGAGGCCGCGACCTCTATTTCGCGGCCGGAATCGGCGAGGATGACCGGATCCTGCGGAACCATCTCTACCGCTACAAGAACGCGAAGACGATCGACAACATCCTCCGGGAAGAGGAAAGCCGATACGCCCAGAACCGGACTCAGGTCGAGGGCCTCTACCGCGGCGTTCCCGAATCGGTGGTCAACACCGTCTTCTGGAATATCCTTTTCGAGCCGAACGGGCGCCGCTTCTACACGCCGGCCACCCGGCTCCGCCGGGCGACCCGGCCCGAGGGCGGGACGGAATACTGGACGATGTTTCCCCTCGAGTCGCTTTTTCACGCCCTGCTGGCTTCGGTCGAGAGCGCGCGGCTGGCGACGGAGATCGCCCGGACCGCTCTCGAAACCCAGTATCCGAACGGCTGTCTTCCCCATTGGCGCGCGGCTTCAGGAGCGGGGACGCCGGACCGTTCCCAGCCGCCGGTCGGGTCCTACCTCGTGCTCAAGCTCTTCGAGAAGGCCGGGGACATGGATTTCTTGAGGGCCGCCTATCCCATTCTCCAGAAATGGCACGCCTTTTGGAAACTCCGCAAGCCGAACGGATCAGCGAACAGGGACGGGAACAATGACGGCCTTCTCGAATGGGGCGCCAACCTGGAGCTTCTCCCCCGCAAGCTTCCGCCTTGGGAGGAATTGATCGATCCCAAGGCCCGGGCCGGCATCGAATCGGGCCAGCCCGATTCCCCGCTCTGGGACAACGCCCTGTTCAGCGAGGAGACCGGCACGCTGACCATGAACTGCCTCGACCTCAGCTCCCTTTATGCCCTGGACGCATGGTGCCTGTCCCAGATGGCGAATGTCCTCAATATCAAACAGGACTACGAGGACTATCTCGCCGAATACGATAAGATCAAAGAGCTCGTCAACCGCCAGCTCTGGAACGAACGCGAAGGCCTCTATTTCGACCGCTACTGGGACGGGCGTTTCTCGACCCGCAAGGGGGCCTCGAGCTTCTTGCCGCTCCTGGCCGGGATCCCGGACCAGAAGCGAGCCCTCCGGATTCTCAAGCATCTTCTCAATCCCCGCGAATTCTGGGGAGAATCGGTCCTCCCGACCATCTCCCGCGACGACACCGCCTTCAAGGACCAGGGCGCTTGGCGCGGCACGATCCAGCCCGTCGCGAACTACCTCGTCTATCAGGGTCTCAAGGCCTATGGGTTCGACGCCGTCGCGTCCGAGTTCGCCGATAAGAGCGCGGCTCTCTTCCTGAGGAGCTGGCAGAACTTCCAGTTGAGCCCCGAATCCTTCGACGCCCGGAGCGGGGACGCCGGCGGAGACCGGTTCGCCGTCCGGGGTCCGCTTTTCGCGCTGACCGCGCTCGAAGAGTATCTGGACTTCGCGCCCTGGGACGGATTCAGGTTCGGCATCCTCGACCCGGCCAAGAAAGGCCGCTTGATCCGGGTCTCGATCCAAGGCCGCCGCTACGACGTCAGCGTTTCCAAATCCGAGACCTTGCTTCAGGAAGAAGGCCGTGATATCCTCGAGGCGGACGGCGGGGCCGTTTTCCGCCATTTTCTTTACTCGGAGGGGGAGGTCTCTTTTGAAATCAAATCCCTCGAACCCCGCGAAATCACGATCGAGCTTCTCAAAAAGGGAAAGTACCAGCTCTCGATCGACGGCGTCGAGAAGGAGATATTCAAGGGGAGGACCGCCGAATTCGAGATCCCGGAAGGGGAGCACAGCGTTTTAGTGCTCCTCCTGGAGACGGAGGAATGAGCCGAGTCATTAAGGACGAGAAACCAATTTCGAGGAGGTTGGAATGAAGCGGGCGTTCACCAGACGGGATTTCTTGAGGACGGGCGTCGGCGTCGGAGCCGCATCCATGCTGGCCGGTTCGGAGGGGCTGCTGGGAGGGCAGTCCAAGAAAGCTGCCGCCTCCTCGGCGGGTAAGCCGGTGGTCGTCGCCAGCGGGAACGGGATCCCGGCCACGGCCAAGGCCATGGATCTCCTCCGCCATGGCGCGAATCCGCTCGACGCGGTCATCGCCGGCGTCAACATCGTCGAGGACGATCCCGACGACACTTCGGTCGGCTACGGCGGCCTTCCCAACGAGGACGGCGTCGTCGAGCTCGACGCGTCCGTCATGTATGGACCGGACCACGCGGCGGGCGCGGTGGCCGCCCTCCGGAACATCAAGAATCCTTCCCAGGTCGCCAAGCTCGTCATGACGCGGACCGACCACGCCCTGCTTGTCGGCGAGGGGGCCCTCCGCTTCGCCAAAGCCCACGGCTTCGCCGAGGAAAACCTTCTGACCGACAAATCCCGGGAGATCTGGCTCAAATGGAAGGAGACGCTCTCGGATCGCGATAATTGGATCGCGCCCCAGTCCGATAAGGTCGCCGAAGAACTCAAGCCGTATATCGCATCCTATGGGACGATCAATTGTATCGCCGTCAACGCCAAGGGCGACCTGGCCGGGGTCACCACGACGAGCGGACTTGCCTTCAAGCTTGCGGGCCGGGTGGGCGATTCGCCCATTATCGGGGCCGGCCTCTACATCGACAATGAGGTCGGCGCGGCCGGCTCGACCGGCCGCGGGGAGGCCAACATCCTCAACTGCGGGAGTTTTTCGGTCGTCGAGTTCATGCGGCAGGGCCTTTCGCCCGAGAATGCCTGCCTGGAAACCCTGAAGCGGATCGTCAAGACGACGGCCTATCAGCCCCGGTTGATCGACGCCGACGGCTTGCCCACGTTCGGACTCAACTTTTACGCCCTCAATAAAAAAGGGGAATACGGGTCGGCTTCGATCTGGAGCGGCGCCAAGTATGCCGTCCATGACGGAACCAAGAACAGGCTCATCGAGGGCGCTTATCTTTATGAACGGAAGAAGTAAAACAAGGAGGGAATCCGGCCCCGCGTGCTTGGCGGGGGATGGATCCCGAATTCAAATTCAGAACCTTCGCCAGTGACCGGGCCGCCAGATCCAACGCGGGCCTCGGTGTTCCCAGTGGCCCGGAACCCAGGTGTAGCCGGGACGAGGTTTAACCCAGCTGCCGCCGCTCCAAACATAGCGTCCTCCCGTCCAGCGCCAGTATCCCGAGGTCCAGACGTACTCGGCCTGGGGGCGGGCCGGGACGATTTCGTTGGGCGGCGGGGGCGGAGCGACGCGGGGCCCCGAGACGACGCAGGCCAGGGATAAGACAAGGGGAATTCCCAGGAAGACGAGGGCGATCAGTTTTTTCATTTGTCTCCTCCCATCTATTTGACCCGTTCGCCGACGCTACCCCGCCCTGAAAGGCGGGGACGAGAAGCGACACTTTTGTACTCAGCCCCTTTAGAGGGGATGGGGCTGAGTGGGCTCAGGGTTAACCCCGAACAAGCCCCGGCA
>Ga0315285_10003022_pt1 | contig 17611 bp, 11 predicted proteins | sample YL17G09_36_MG_FD_203698 | JGI IMG/M metagenome (GOLD analysis project Ga0315285, IMG submission 203698) | Sediment microbial communities from Yellowstone Lake, YNP, Wyoming, USA - YL17G09_36 | ecosystem: Environmental > Aquatic > Freshwater > Lake > Sediment | place: USA: Wyoming | collected... | reverse complement strand
CCACTCTGAAGGAGGTAGGGATAACTAACTTGCGGACCAATCTTCGATTCGTGACGATTTTTGCCCTTGTAGCTTCGTATGGGTCTGCAAGGGCCGTACAGGTCCTTGACCAGCAGTGGACGACGCCGGCGCCGCTAACACAGGTCAATAGCCATTCTGCGGAGGAGTGGTCGCCGTTTTTGTCGTTCGACGGGCTGACGCTTTATTTCGCCAGGGTGCGGAGTGACACGTTTTACTATGGGCGAATATTCGAGGCGACGCGCCAGCAACCTTTCGGACCATTCACAGAGGTTCGAGAAGTAGACGGCCCACTCAACTCCTCGGGCGGGCACAATCTGCTGCCGTGGGTTTCGCCGGACAACCTGCGGATGTACTATCACAACGAGTCCGGCGGTCGATTCGCGTTGATGCTTACTGAGCGAACGTCGGCTGCCGAGCCTTGGCCGGAAGGTACAAGCATCCTCGAACTGAACGGGCTGGGCGGCCAAATTCAAGCACCCAAACTCACGCCAGACGAGCTGACTATCTTCTTCAATGCGTATGAGGTGCCTGGCGGAAAGGGAGCCTATGATCTCTGGATGGCCAGCCGCGATGATCGGAATTCGCCCTTCGGTCAGGTCAGAAACCTGTCGGAACTTAACACAACGACAAGTGAATGGGCTCCAAGCGTGACGCCTGACGGTCTTACGTTGTACTTCGCTTCTAATCGCAACGGCAGCAGCCAGTTGTTCACAGCAACAAGAACGTCATTGGACCGTACTTTTGGTCCCGCTGAACATCTGGCATTCCTTGACACGCCGGGCTGGCAGAACAATCATCCATACCTGAGCAGTGATGGTACTGCATTTTATTTTGTGAGACAACTGGGAGACGACCGGACTACGCAGGATATTTACGTCTCGTATATACCAGAGCCAGCTACGCTCTTGCTTGTCGGCCTGGGAATGGTAATGCTCAGAAGAAAACGCCGCTAAGTCCGCCGGACAAACGGCCTAACGCATCGGGAAGTTGCTGCACAGTTCTTCCACCTTCTGCTTTGTTTTATCCTGGAAGGACTGGTCTATTCTGTACTCTGTGTCAGTTTCTATTTCCACTGTGCGGAGCACGGCATCAATTAACTGCGCTATGCTGCGCATTTCTTGGGGTCCCATCCCATTTTTGGTGACGATGGGCGCGCCCAGCCTGATGCCGCTGGTAATCGTGGCGGCTTTTTTGTCGTAGGGGAGCCGGTTCATGTTGACAACGATGCCGCAATCCTCAAGGCATTTTTGTGCCATGACGCCGGTCAGGCCCGCGCGGAAATTCGCAACGTTCACCAGAATCATGTGGTTGTCCGTGCCGCCGGTTACAACATCGTGACCCAGCTCCAGCAGGCTCGCGGCGAGCGCCTTGGCATTTTCTATGATTTTGAATTGTCTTTGCTTGTATTCTTCACAAAGCGTTTCTTTGAAGAAGACCGCTTTGGCGGCGATGTTATTTAGATAGGGCGTTCCCTGCACGCCGGGAAATGTTGTCCTTTCGATGTGCTCCCACAAGGGCATAGATTTTGTCCCCACCATTATTTTCCGGTCGTAATCTTTGCCCATTATTATCAGGCCGCCCCGCGGCCCGCCCGGCTTGTACGTGCTGCTGGTTGAAAAATGGGCATAATCGACAGACGAGGGATGAGCACCGGCAATTACCAGGCCCGCGATGTGCGAAATATCCGCTAAAAGATACGCCCCAGCTTCATCGGCAATCTCTCTGAACTTTTTGAAATCTATCGTTCGACAGTACGCGCTTGCGCCGCAGATAATCAGTTTTGGCTTGACGTTGCGTGCTTTATCCCCGATCGCCTCGTAGTCCAGCAGAAAGGTCCGCCTGTCAACGTAATAGTTTTCCACGTTGAAGAATTTGCCGGTGAATGAGACCCTTGCCCCATGTGAAAGGTGCCCGCCCTGATCGAGTCCGAGACTGAGTATTTTATCATCCCTTTGCAGAAGCGCGGTCAGAACGATCTGGTTGGCGGCGGTGCCGGAATGAGGCTGCACATTGGCGTACTTTGCGCCAAAAGCATCTTTAGCCCTTTTGACGGCCAATTCTTCGACCCGGTCGACAACCTGGCAGCCTCCGTGGAACCTGGCGCCGACAAAGCCTTCGGTGGTCTTATTCTGAATCACCGACCCCAGAGCCGCCAGGACTGCCGGCGAGCATTGATTCTCGGCGGCGATAAGCTGTAGAGTGTTTTGCCGCCTCTGGTACTCTCCGGCTATAAGCTGATAAACCTCCTGGTCCGCCCGTTCGAGGGCGTCAAATATGGTTTTGTGATACTGTTCGCCCGTTTGCGGCGAGCGAGTTTTCAATTTACAGTTGTCAATTGTCAATCGTACCTCCCGACCTGCGGGAAAACATCAGTAAGGAAAACCCCCAAATAAATTCGGGGGCTAAATATAATTAGCCCCGCAATCCTTCGACCTGGCTCAGGCCCGCCCCGAGCAAGGCCGAGGGGACGGGTTTATTGCGGGTTTCGTGCCGCGTTTACGCGGGGCTTAGCCAAAAAAACTTCTGACGATATCGTTGAATGTCACGTATACAAGAAGCGTTCCTATAAGCGCCCAGCCGGCATAAACAATCACGCCTTGGGTCCGCTCACTTAAGGCCGACCCTTTGACCTTCTCAACCAGCATTAGCACAATCAGCCCTCCATCAAGCGGCGGCAAGGGCACTAAATTAAATACCGCGATTACGGCGCTTATCAGGCCTAGAAGATAGATGTAATAAATCAGCGGCTGCTCGGCAACAACACGGTAGCTGAATGCGATAATGCCCACCGGGCCCATAAGATGTTTCGGACTAACGGCCCCCCCAATCAGCCGCTTTAATGTCACGTAAGCCTGGGCAATAAACACGACCGTTCTTCTATATCCCATGGTGACGGCCTGGATGGGCCCACTCGCCTGGTAGAGCCGCTCCATACGGTTGAAAGGAATAAACTCAGCAAAATCAGCTTTAACTGTAGTACACTCTTCGGCGATACCTGCATCCAAAGAAACTGTACCCGGTTTCTCATCAAGACAGTAATCAATGGTGACAGGTTTCCCGGCATTTTGTCTGATTTCTGTGATTATATCGTAAAAGTTTGACACCCTCTTACCGCCAACAGCCGTAATCACAGCACCGCGTTCAATCTTCAACTTTGGCGGCCCATTCTCCACAGCGATAGTGTCGGCAACAACCGGATGCTCAAAATCAAAGTCGGGCAAAAATGCAATTCCTATCCTTGCTTCGTTAGTGCCTTTGTATCGCTTTGGTCTGACACTAATTATATGCCGGCTTTCGATACCATTGGCGTCCGTTCGGAGCACCTTTATCGGCAATTCTTTATCCTCATTTTTCCTTACCTCATCCCGGAACTCCTCGGATGTAGGGCATGCAGCTTCACCGATACTCAAAATAACATCGCCGCTCTGCAAAAATGGTTTCTCCTTCAAATTCCCTTTAATGCCGATTCTCTGCAATACTTGACGCATCTTAGCAGCAATTTTCATCCGAAGTGACTTTTCAATTTCGATATTTTGCATCCGAAAGCGCGGCACCATAGAGTAGATATGTCCGGTGCTGGGCGAAATCAACCGCAGTCTGATTTTGCTCTCAACCAGCTTCAACCTCTTATCCTTGTCGGTTCGCTCAGCCAACAATGTCACCTCAGGAGCAAGCGTGTTTCCCACTATTTCGGCCAATTCCCAGTCTCTTTGTACATATTTACCATTAACAGCTTTTATGCGGTCGCCCGGAAGCAAGCCCGTTTTTTTGAGCAAATCGTTAACGTCGGCAACCTCTGCTACGGTCAGACTCATAGCTGGGACGATGCCAAAATCTCTCAACTGCGCTCCCGGCAGCCAGTCGGCAACAAGATTGAAACCATCTTCAGAGCCGTTTTCGTGCCTGACTCGCAGCGCAACCTCTTGACCTTCTTTTGACAAAGCTGCGGCTATTAAAACATTGCTAAAGTCAAGGTTCTTGCTCTTGCCGGCAATCTTGATAATCTCGTCGCCAGGCTTGATGCCCGCCTTGGCGGCCGGCGAATTCGGCACCACCGCCCCTACCACCGCGGGCGGCAATTTTATGCCGATGAGAAAAACTATCATAAAAATAATTACCGCGCTAACGACGTTGAAGATGACGCCTGCCGCTATAACCGGCACGCGGGTGCTCACCGGTTTGTTGGAGAACGAACGCGGGTCATCACCGGCCTCAGCCGGGCTGGTGTCGTCCTGACCCAGGAGCTTGACAAAACCGCCGAACGGAATAAGACCGATGCGATACTCGGTTTCTCCTGCCTTGCCCTTTTTCCCGACCGTAAAGCTCAGCGAACCTTCGCCGGCCTCGTCATTGTCTTTGGGAAAGAATTTGGGCAGTATCCGAACCCGAAAGCCGTCTTGCGTCCTGCGCAGCCCCAGCAGAATTGGGGGCATAAAAATAGAAAAGGCCTCAACATGGATATCCGACAGCTTGGCGACCACGAAATGACCGAACTCATGAACCAGAACCACCATTCCGAATCCAAGCAGCACTACAAGGACGTTGCCAAAAACATGGATGTTGCGGATAGTTATGTAAACAACCGCGGCAAGAATAAAAACCCACAGAAAACCTCGAAGATTCTTACCAAACGAACTTTTTGATTCAGACATTATTGATTCCTGTCTCGCGAACGAGTCAAATCGTGATTTGGATTTGACCGTCGCCGTGGCGGCGACGGCTGAACGCTTTTTGCTTTAGACTGTTTCTGACCTCTTTTCTTGCCCAGGCATCGACCTCAAGCAGCTCCTCAAGGGCGACCTGTCTTTTAACAGTATGTTTATCCAAACAGCGCTCGATCAGCTCCACTATATTAACAAATTCAATGGCGCCTGCCAGAAACTCCTGCACGGCAGCCTCATTTGCAGCATTGAAAACTACCGGCGCCGTGCCGCCCGTCCGCGCGACTTCGTACCCTAACGGCAGCGCACGAAACGTCTGGAAATCCGGCCTCTCGAACGTGAGCGTGCCGATTTCTTCCAGCCGCAGAGGCTTGCCGATCCCTGCGACACGCGCAGGATACGTCAGAGCATACTGAATCGGCAGACACATATCGGGCTGGCCCATTTGCGCGATTACCGAGCCATCCACAAATTCGACCAGCGAGTGAACTATCGACTCCGGGTGGACCAGAACCTCTATCTTTTCCACCGGCATATCAAAGAGCCAGTGGGCCTCGATAACCTCGAATGCCTTATTCATCATTGTCGCCGAGTCGATAGTAATTTTCGGCCCCATGTCCCATACTGGATGAGCCAGCGCCTGCTCCAGCGTTACATACTGCAAATCCTCGATGCCGGCTTTTCTAAATGGCCCGCCCGAAGCAGTCAAAATAATTCTACTAACTTCCCGGCGCGAGCCCGACCGCATAGCCTGACAAATCGCCGAATGTTCGCTATCGACCGGCAAGATTGTGCCGCCGTTCTCTCTGGCGGTTTTTGTAAGCAGCTCACCTGCAATAACCAGCGGCTCTTTGTTGGCGATAGCAAGTTTTTTACCCTTCTTGGCAGCCGATAAAGCCGAGGGCAAACCCGCAGCGCCGACAACCGCGGTAAGGACAATATCGACCTCTTCAAGCTCCGCAATCTGAACCAGACTTTCCGGCCCGGTGAAAACCTCAATGCCCATGTCGCGGACCAAATCGCTAACCTTCGCCGCATGCTTGGCATCTGTAACGGCGACGTATTTCGGCCTGTAACGCCTGGCCTGCTCAGCCAAAAGCTCAACGCTTGTGTGAGCGCTCAATGCGATAATCACGTACTCAGGGCCAAGTGCATCTATTACCCGCAGTGCCTTTCTGCCCACGGAACCAGTCGAACCTAAAATGGCGATACGTTTTGTCATAAATATTAGCGCCCAATAGCGGGTTTTTCTCCAAGATGAATAAGCAGACTGACTTCACCAGTTGTAATTATCGTTTTGAATACAAGTGTGCCTATCAAAAGGGCTACAAAAAAACCAAATATAGTGTTAAGCGGCCACGGCAGAAAATCAGGAATGCCAAAGCTGGTTCCCTCCCGAGCACTTAAAATATGTCCTCCTCCGACAAGCCCTGCCACGGGGATGAGGATACAAAAAGAAGCTGTCGGCAGGCTGGTATAAATAGATACCAAAAACGATGCCGTCAAAGCTCTGCGTGCCGATGTCCGGCTGCGCAGCCATAAGCCGAAAATGATGCCCCAGACAAAAGCAAGCCCTATGCTAAAGACCTGCGTGCACATCCCGGCAGAAAAGGCAACGCACTCCACAAAATATATCCCGATAAGAACTGCCAGGCAGCGAAGAATTCTGCCCGGCTGACCGCTTATACCGGCGAGCAGCCTGGCGATGGGAACTGCAAAACCAAACCCGGCTGCCAGGTTCACCGCCACCAGCAGAATGATCAGCATCTTTTCGCCCACAATTGCGATAGTACGGTATGTGCTGCAAACTGTCAAGATGCCGACCCAGAAGCCCCCGATCAAGTCGGGGCACATAAAATTTTCAAATTTCAATCTTCAATTGGTAATTTTGAGTGAAATCGCCTTACTAATATGACGATAACTTGACCGACAAACGTATTAGGAAACACTCGTTTGTGGGGGTCATAGCCTGGGGGTGAGCGGAGCGAAATTGAAAACTGACAATTGAAAATCTTCAATTTCACTGCGAGTCCATCCCCGCCTGCGCGGGGACCAAGCTGAACTATACAGGGAGCTTATGATGAACAAGCGTATCTCTGTTTTGGTAGTTGAGGACGAAGAACATATCCGTAGGGTCTTGCAATACAACCTACAGATGGACGGCTTTGAGGTACATCAGGCTGATAACGGGGCCCGTGCTCTGGAAATCGCCGCCGAGCTGATGCCCGACTTGATTCTGCTGGATTGGATGATGCCTGGAACGGACGGATTGCAGGTGCTCTCTAAGCTCAAGCAGGATAAAAAGACAGAGAACATACCGGTCTTCATGTTGACGGCTAAGGGAATGATGGCTGATGTAGGCCGGGCGTTGTATGAGGGTGCGGACGATTACATAACAAAGCCTTTTGATCCAACACAGTTAGGCAGAACCCTGCGGAAAAAAATGGAAAAGTACGTCAATACCGAAGGCAGGTAAAAACCGCTCCTGTTGATTCTCATCTTCAAAGGAGCTGGCCAGCTATATGGGGGTGTGCGCGTGTACAAATGCGTGCTGTTCGTTTCCCATTTTCGATTCTTTTGCAACTATAGATGCGTGACGGAGCGTTCTTAACTGCCGACAGATAGCACCGCTGCCCGAGTCTATACTTGCTGGAGCCATCACCCGTTAGAAGCTACGGGCAGCAGGTACTATCTACCCCGCCATAGTTATAGTAAGAAGAGAGGGGCCAAAAATGCCAAACGCCAAACCAATACTACTGGTCGAAGCTTACCGAGCGGATGCAGTGACTGTTGAGCGTGCACTCAAGGATTTAAAGGTCACAAACCAATTGGTAGATATACCTGACGCCAAAAAGGCGTCGGCATATCTAAGAACCAAAGGTGGCAAAAAACCATGCCTTATCCTTCTGGATTTGACCACACCAGAAGCCAACGGCATCGAATTTCTGAGAACCTTAAAGGCTCATAAATCGCTGGCAAAAATTCCCGTTGTTGCGATGGTCGGCTCCGAACAAGAAGGCGATGTAGTTGAAAGTCTTCAGGTCGGCATAGCTGGATATATACTCAAGCCTGTAACCTACATAAAGTTTGTCGGGGCAGTCAGGATAATTGAGCTCTACTGGACTTTAAGTGAGCGGCCAAATGGAGATTGAGAGCGCCGAAAATTTCAAATGCAGAATCTTGCTGATCGAAGACGATAAGGTCGATCAGGCAGCATTTGCGCGATTGGTCAAAGAGCAGGGGCTTGCGTATGATTACACTATAGCCGGCTCTCTCGCACAGGCAAAGAGCATCCTGACCTGCGACAAGTTCGACCTGGCAGTTGTTGATTATCTTCTTGGCGACGGGACGGCCTTTGATGTTTTGCAGCTGACAGACGATATGCCCGTGATTTTTGCCACCGGAGTCGGAGACGAAGAAATCGCCGTCAAAGCAATGAAGGCAGGGGCTTACGACTACATTATAAAGGATACACAGCGCAACTATTTGAAAGTCCTGCCGCAGGTGGTAGAAAAGGCCCTGGCACACAAAAAGGCCACGGATGCACTTGAACAGTACCACAATAACCTTGAGGCGCTGGTCAAAGAACGAACAGAACAACTCGCAGAAGAAAAAGAGCTTCTGGCGGTAACTCTGTGCAGTATGAGTGACGGGGTCATTGCGGTGGACGTGGGAAAGAGAATCGTTCTATTCAACAAAGTAGCTGAAAATCTGACCAAATGGAAGTGCCGTGAAGTCCAGGGCAGAATAGTCGATGAAATTCTCCATCCCATTGACGAGAAGACGAAGAAGCTGGGCGAGAGTCCTATCGACAAGGTGCTGACTTCCGGCCAGACAGAAAACGGCAGCGACCGTGACGCTCTTATCACCAGAAACGGCAGCGAATGTCCTATTTCGGCTACGGCAGCACCCATCCGCAAGAATGACGGGACGATGGTGGGCATCGTTATGGTACTGCGTGACGTATCACGACAGCGTGAAATCGACCGGATGAAAAACGACTTCATCTCTTCAGTAACACACGAGCTGCGTACGCCGCTGACGGCAATTAAGGCCTATATCACGACCATACTGCGCGACCCGGATATGCCTGAGCAGACCAAGCACGAGTTTTTGAACGTCATCGATGAAGAATCAGACCTTCTAAAGAACTTGATTGAAGCGATTCTGGAAGTGTCGCGGATTGAGTCCGGGACGGTCAAATTTTCGCGGGAGCCTGTGGATATTACCGCCGTCATAGAGCAGGTCCTCTCAGCGGTCCAGCACTTAGCCGGCAAAAAAAATATCCGGCTAAAAGCAGATATTGCCGACCAATTAGGTGTGCTGCATGGTGACGAGGGCAAGATTCAGTCAATGGTTATGAACCTGGTCTCTAACGCAATCAAGTTTACGCCTGAAAATGGTTGCGTCACTATTTCGGCCCGGCGCCAGACTTCGGCGACCGCCGCCGTCGCGGGGGGGACGTCATTGCTGCAAAAGCAGGAATCAGTCGAGCCGAGCCAAGAATTGGTCATAAGCGTCAGCGATACGGGTCTGGGCATACCCAAAGAAGAAATGCCAAAAATCTTTAACCGTTTCTACCGTGTGCACCGCCCAGGTAAGCAGATCAGGGGCACAGGATTGGGCCTGGCTATTGTTAAGGAAATTGTGAATATGCACGGCGGCAGAATCGAGGTCCAAAGCGAATTGGACAAAGGCTCCACCTTCACCGTCTTCTTGCCCTTGAACACTCAAACCGCATTATACGTCTAGTATTACTCAAACTGAGCGATTCGTCGTGTCATTCCTGCGGAAGCAGGAATCCATTACCATATCGGTTGAGAGGACTGCCGCTTGCGCGGGAATGACCAAGTGCGATATGTCACTATTAAATACTTACTTATGACAGTATCCTATCGAAAAATCGGTCAGTTTGAGTAATGTTACTTTAACCACAGATTTCACTGAATCGTTTTCCCCGTTTTAATCCGTGCCCATCTGCGTTAATCTGTGGTTTATGCTTTTGAAAATTGACAATTGAGTACCTACAATAGTGGGCGATGACCATACATTATCAACGAGTGGCGCCGATATCGGTATTTATGCTGGCTTTTTGGCTGGCCAGCCTGTCTTCGGTCGAAGACAGAAAGGGTGGCCCCGCCGCAGAGTCATTTCTGTCGCAGCAGCAACAAGCCGGCTTTCTAAAAGCTCTGCATGAAAAGGACTCGCAGTACGACCACGCCCAGAGAATGATTCGCCGACCATTTTCTTCTCCCGGCTATCACACTACGCTCACAGGCGGTTTCGTTCATCCCACCCGCGATTCACTTGAATACGCAGTGGCGCTTTTGGATAGCGGTGAGCCTAACCGCACCCAACGAGCCGAAGACATCTTGCGCCGAGTAATATCACTGCAGGACCAGGATCCGAATAGCCGAACTTATGGCATCTGGTCGTGGTTTCTGGAAGAGCCGCTCGAAAAAATGTCACCTCCCGATTGGAACTGGGCGGATTTCTGCGGGACACAACTTTTGGAGGTCGCCCTCGACCATATACATCGGCTGCCCGACGATCTGAAACATCAGGTGAAAGAGTCCATCCTGCACGCAGCGTATTCTATCAAGCGCCGAAACGTTGGTCCGGGCTATACAAATATCGCGGTTATGGGCGCCTATGTCACGCTGGTCGCGGGCGAGCTTTTCGAGGTCAGGAAACTAAGAGACTATGGAAAGGCCCGGCTGAAAAGGTTCCACGATCACACTTTGCAGAATGGCTCGTTCCAAGAGTATAACAGCCCCACCTACACGTGCGTGGCCATCGAGGAAATCTCCCGCATGCTCCAGCACGTCCGCGACATAGAGTCCCGAGAGTTGCTGAAGTGGCTTAATTGGCTTGCATGGTACCATGTCGCTCGCCACTTTCATCCGCCGACCCGCCAGTGGTCAGGCCCGCACAGCCGATGCTACTCCACGCTCTTGCGCAGCACAACCCTCGCGTTCATCCAACGCGCTACGAATGGGAAGGTTCGGTTCATGGCGGAAGCAGGAGCCTGGGAATCCATTGACGCTCACAGGATCGGCGCTGCCTGTCACCCCGAACACTTCCATCACTTCACTTGGCTGCCATTTCCACGAAAAGAAATCGAAACCTTCGTCCGCAACGCGGGGGATCAACACGACATTATTGGCACCACGTATCTTCATCCGGATTTCACGCTTGGCTCGGTAAATATCGGGGATCTCTGGAACCAGAGAAGGCCGCTGCTGGCCTATTGGAATACCGATTCTGGCATAGCGGCCTGCCAGCTTCGCTGCCTTCACGATGGCTACGATTACGCCTCAGCGAGCATATTCACCGTCCAGGATGAAGGTGACATTCTCGGTGCCGTGGTTTTTGCCACCGACCGCGGCGATACACACATCTCCCTCGACCGGCTGAAAAACGCCGCGATTAAAGCCAAAGACCTCCGCATCCGCCTGCAATTTGAAGGCAGCACTGCTGACATAAATCTGCCCGCGAAGGTGGAAATCGGGCAACCGATTCAAATCTCATCAGGCCGAGTCAATTGTGCTTTTCATGTGCCTTATGCTCGTTTTGGCAACAATACCATCAAAACCGAAGTGGGCCTCGACAAAGATTCCGCCTGGATAGATGTGATTTTGTATCGTGGCGCAGAACGCCAAATCAATTTCAACAAACTCGGCCCGGCAATCGTCGTTTTCGCGCTTTCAGCTCAGGCGGATCCGAAGTCTCCGCCGCGCTTTGACGTCGGCGTTTTCTTTATGGAGGTGTTCGCCACCGCCATCTGGGATCGAATTGGCAATCCACAGCTTTATCTGGGACTTGTCGAAACACCAACAACCACTCACGAACAACGCAGCAGGGCCATCGCCAAAATCGGCAACAAAAATCCCTGGAAGAGCTCGCATTGAAGTAATCGCTAAAGTGATGGCTCCACAGATTACACACGTGTGCAACCTGCCAAATCTGTGTCATCAATCTGTGAAATCTGTGGTTATTCGTGGGCCTGAATGTATAATATACACAGTCCGGTCGGCTGCTTGCGAAGCCCATTGGGAGGACCGAAAAATGAAACGTGTATCGGGCAATTTCAAATTTCAAATCTCGCATTTCGAATTTATGTGCGCGGTGGCAGTAATCTTACCGGGTCTTGTGGCGATTTGTTTGGCCGGCCTGCCGGGAAGCAGCGTCCCAGGATTACCACAACGCGGGATCGCTCAGCATAGGCCGCGGGGTTCAACCCTAAAAATAATTCAGCTTCCAGAGGCGAAAGTTACCGGCTCTCTGAGCGTGGAGGAAGCCTTGGCCAAGCAGCCCACGCTCCTGTATTCCCCAGGAAGACGCGGGGGCATTAAGTTTAGTGGACAGGCTCTTAGACCTGCTCAGATCGGCCAGTTGGCGTGGGCGGGTTTTGCCACGATGGAGAGGCCGCCCCAGCCCCCCGCTCCTGCCTTCCGGCAGGAAGGCGCAGGGGCTGCGACGCCGAGCCGTTCCCGAACCGCCCCGCAAGACAGCGAAGCCTATCCAATACAGCTTTATCTGGCGACGCAAGATGGCGTTTACCTATACAATCCCAGCACGCACAGCCTGCAGCAAACCTTGAATCTGGATGCGCGAGGCGGATTGGCGGCGGCAACCATAAACCCTGAAGCGGTGGCTTCAGCCGGCTGCTGTCTTGTTCTTACCTCCTCTCTGAGAGATATTGGCATCCGCTCCAGCGGTAAGGCCAGACAGCTCATCCTATTGCAGGCCGGACATATCGCTCAAAACATCCAGCTTCAGGCCGTCAGCCTGGCATTAGGCTCCGCCGCGATCGGCGATTTTGATCCAAGAAGTGTCAGGGGGGCGTGCAACCTGCCGAGAAACACCGAGCCGCTTTACATAGTTGCCGTTGGTTATCCGGCTGAACAGGTCTCAACAGGGCCAGGACAAGACCTAACGACCATAACACCGCCCCAGCAAATTCCCGCAAGACTGAGAAAAGCCGTCTTCATTATCCCCGCTGAGAATTTTCAAGACGAGGAGCTTTTTGATACCAGGCGTTTTCTTGGCATGACAGGTGCCCTGACGGTTGTTGCCAGTACAAAAATAGGCCCCATTAAAGGTATGCTTGGAAATACGGCTGAGGCTACAGTTGCGATAACCGACCTGAAAGTCGATGACTACGATGCAATCATTTTTATTGGCGGCCGGGGAGCGGCGATCTACTTTGAGAGTCCGGTCGCGCTAAATATAGCCCGCGAGGCAGCAGCAAAACGCAAGGTGCTCGCGGCGATTTCCGTGGCGCCAACAATTCTGGCCCACGCAGGCGTGCTTCGCGGCGTCAGAGCCACCGGCTTTATTTCCGAGCGAGTGACACTTGAACGGGCAGGCGCAAGATATACCGGCCTGCCGGTTGAACGGGACGGCCTTATAATAACGGCAACCGGCCCAATAGCAGCCAACGGCTTCGCAAGGGCAATTGCAGATGCACTTGCAGGTAGATAGAAGACAGAATACAGAATACAGGAGACAGAATTCTCAATTCTGAATTCTGTAGCGGTTGGTTATCGGCAGTCGGCGGTCTTTCCCAAAGGCCTTGGGCGTAATTTTTATCCCCGGGGGCGAGAGCCTCCTTTTGTATTCGTTCCGGTCCACCATACCAATGACGCTGTAGACTACATCCTGCGGCAGGCCGGACTCGACCATCTGATGCGGTGACATATCCTGCTCAACGTAAAGCTCAATGATTCTATCAAGCAGGTCATACTCCGGCAGCGAATCGGTGTCCTTCTGGCAAGCTCTTAGCTCAGCACTGGGTGCGCGGGTCATTACGTCCGCAGGTATGACTTCCCGCCCCGCAATTTTATTTATGCGCTCGGCCAATTTGTAAACCATCGTCTTGGGCACGTCTTTTATCACGGCAAACCCGCCGGCGGTGTCACCATAAAGAGTCGCATAGCCGACCGAGGTCTCGCTTTTGTTGCCGGTCGTTAGTACCAGACAGCCGAACTGATTGCTCAGTGACATCAGCATAGTGCCGCGGATTCTGGCCTGCAGATTTTCATAAGCAACGCCTTTCCCGTCCCAGCCCGGCACAGCTTTTAACGCCTCGTCGGACTTCTCGAGCACCGGCCCAATCGGGATGGTATGAAATTCGATGCCCAGATTCTTCGCCAGTCTTTCGGCATCCGAAATGGTCTGCGGGCTGTTGAATTTCGATGGCATTGTAATTCCGACAACGTTTTCCGGTCCCAAAGCGGCAGCGGCGATAGCCGCGGTGACGGAAGAATCGATGCCTCCACTTAGGCCCAGCAAGACTTTCTTGAAGCCGTTCTTTCGGGCGTAATCCCTGGTTCCAAGCACAAGCGCCTGATAGACTTCTTCAAGAGAGTCGGCTGGCTGCGGCCGCTGGCGATTGAGCGGCTCGGCCTTTATAGTTGCATCTTTTGACACACTTACATCTGCGATTAGCAAATCCTCGTCGAACGCCTTGGCCTGGGCGACGATATTTCCTGCCGAGTCGGCAAACATACTTCGACCGTCAAAAACCAATTCATCCTGTCCGCCGACAAGATTGCAGTATGCAACTGCGCAGTTGAACTTTTTTGCGCATCGGCTGAGCAATTCTTGCCTTGCGGCAATCTTGCCCGTGTGGAAGGGCGAAGCGGAAATATTAACAATTAGCTGGATTGGGCCAATCCCGACAAGTCGGGACCCCAGCCAATTGATGTCCCAGAGGTCCTCGCAGATAGTGACAGCAACGCCCTCAACGTTTTTGATTTTTGATTTTTGATTTTTGATTTCAATTATCAGCGGCTCGGTTCCAGGCTCGAAGTACCTTCGCTCATCGAACACGCCATAATTCGGCAGCAGGCCTTTGCGATAGATTTTTTCTATCCGCCCTCTGCGCAGCACGCCGGCTGAATTGTACGTCTTGCCCCGATAGCTTTCAGCAAAGCCGACTATGATGGTGGTGTCAGGGCAGTCAGCAGCAAGTTTCTCCACCGCCGCACGGGTATCTTCGATGAAGTGTTTTTTCAGCAGGAGGTCTTCCGGCGGATATCCGCAGACCGCCAGTTCCGGAAAGGTAAGCAAGTCCACGCCCGATTTAAATGCCTGGGCGTAAATGTTGCGTATCTTCTCGGCATTGCCGGCCAAATCGCCTACCACCGCATTAAATTGTCCCAGACCAATCCGCATCTGTCTTCTCTGCTATTCGGTTCGCCAGACTTTTTCGCCTACCAACATTTTACCACGATGCTCTTGCCTCCACTTTTCGGAGATTCCCATTTGGTATTTAATGGTTGCTTTTGGTGATACACCGAAAACGTTTACAATTTGAGCGCCAGTGAGAAGGATAAGTGTTGTGACTTTGTATTCGGGTGGAGGAGCAATCGCGATAAGATAACGGATGTCTTTTACCTTCAACTGCAATTGGCGATTCCAAGTTTCATTTATTACATCGTTAGAGCCGGGATGATAGCGGCCAAAATCAACGGTAATGTTCTTGCCTGTGTGGTGTTTGATTTCGAGAGCTTGATGGCGTATATCCGGGAACAATCCTCCTCCGGGTGGATAGTTGTAACCAAGCCTCTTTGCGACCTCGAATTCAAACCAGTGCCCCTTCGGACGAACCTCAAGGATACGCCCATTCATATCTCTGGGCGCATCTATCCCCATCAAATATTCGGTGAGGACAGCAATCTCGTCGAGCGCGTAAAATGTTTCCTTACCAGGTGGCTGGTTGGCTAGACTGTTTGCATCCTCCAAATCTGTTTGGAATATGAGTTTCTTCTTTTTGTTTGCTGAGATTATGAGAGATTCTCGAAATGTCATTTGGTCGCATCACCTTTCTTTGGTGAGGGTAGACTGCATACGGATAATGTCTTCTCAATCTCTTTGACTTCATCCTCAGTAAGGTCAAACAATTTGTAGAAAACTTGGTCATTTTCATTTTCAAGCTTTGTCCGCTCGGCTTCCTCGTCTGTATTGACTAACCGGGCAACATTGTCGGCAATCAACGACCTTATGTCCGTGGAATTGAGCAAGCGTTTGGGCACTGGGTATTCTTCGATGTACGATGTCCAGTAGCGAAAACGTTTTGCGTATAACGAGTTGCCGCAACTTATCTTATGAAAATACTCAATCACCTTTGAGTTCAGCAAACCGAGGATTGAATAGTATGACGCATCAGATTCCTCAGTCAAGATTAGATAAAAACACGTGCCATTGACGTAGAAACCCCTGTCGTCAAAAGCAAACCGGTTGCAGGAAGAGATGTCAGGTGTAATGATTTTCCTTCTGCTGAAATCACTCGGCGATTGATGAACCCATACCTCATACCAACGGCGTCCGCTTTTGGTGAGGTAGGTTCTTGCTTCCAATCGAGTGCGATTGGCCTCGAGGTATTCCTTGATTCGCGGATAAGTGTCCAATTCGACGGGGACTACTTTCCCGTTTCGTTCAATATGTGGATACAAAACAAAAAGGTCACGATGAGGGTCCCAAGTATAGGTCCAGCGATTAATGTTGTGGCTTTCCAGCACAGGAAAAACTAAAGCGGCCTCCAGACCTTTTCGCTTGATAAAGTCTCCCGTCATCGGCTTTATGAATATATCGTCGGCAGTCGTTTTCAAACCCACGCTAATCTTCTTGGAGATATTGCCCAATGTGCAAGCAGAGTTTTGACGTATCTTCGACAATATCCGGCTATGACACTCGTTGTGGAAAGTCCATACATTGGCTTTTAAAGACGGCGTGTCGGCATAGAACCGTTCTAATTTAAACACCTTGTTAGCGACAGATATGTCCCGCTCAAATGGAATCTCAGAATTGTCGAGAAGACATAGGACATTTTCCGCCGGCAGCGCGCTCGTGGAAATTGCGTGCGACTCGGTGATAGATGAATACGCTATCCGATCACCATTTTTCCCTGACCGGCTTGCAATCAGAATCATTGGCAGCACAGCCGCGGCAAAGAGTTTGGTGTCAGACAAGTCTACGATTTCCTCGATGCGAAAACGTGCAAGTAAAAAACTCCTGAGTCTCTTTGCTCCTGCGGTCGAAAGAATCTTGTTGGAAACAATGAAACCAAATCGGCCGTTCTCCTTCAGAAGATATTCCGACAATTCGATGAACAGTGTTGATACGTCAAAACGACCGGCAGCGGTCATATAAGATGACGTATAGTATCCTCGCTTTTCCGAAGGTGTGTTTTGTATGCGAACGTAAGGAGGATTCCCGATGATGCAATCAAAACTATGCTTTGAGAAAATCCTGTCAAGCAAAGGTCTGTCTGAAGCTTGGTTATGTATCGGAATAAATGTAGCGGGATGTGCGATGGATAGAGCGTCCTCGACTACAATGTTCTTATCAACAGCGGCCAAATCTGATTCAGGGAGAGATGCCTTTTGGAGCAGATACTTTTTAGTCGCCAAAACAGCACGTTCATCAATGTCTATGCCAAACAGGCAGTTTTCCAAAATATATTTGGCATCCTTCTGACCAAAATCCCTATGCGTTTTCCGCAAATAATCCGCAAGTATCTCGTATGCCTTCAACAGAAAAAGGCCTGACCCGCAAGCAGGATCCAAAATCCGGATGCTTCGAACATCATCGCGACATTTGAGCAGGGGTCGAAGTATGTGCCTGACAATATAATCAACAACAGAGTCGGGTGTATAGTGAGCACCCAACCGTTTGCGCTCTGGCTCGGAATAATTCTGCTCGTGTTGTCTGGCTCTTACCTCTACTAATGCCATATTCTTTTCCCACACCCTTTCGGATTCAACTCCCGCCAACACCAAGTCGGCAGACTCAACGGAGAGGGCGGGATTCGAACCCGCGGTCCCGATTAATCGGGACACACGCTTTCCAAGCGTGCTCTTTCGGCCACTCAGACACCTCTCCAGATTAGTTTCAGGATAGCGGCTAAATAAAGGGTTTGC
>Ga0315285_10003020_pt1 | contig 17618 bp, 10 predicted proteins | sample YL17G09_36_MG_FD_203698 | JGI IMG/M metagenome (GOLD analysis project Ga0315285, IMG submission 203698) | Sediment microbial communities from Yellowstone Lake, YNP, Wyoming, USA - YL17G09_36 | ecosystem: Environmental > Aquatic > Freshwater > Lake > Sediment | place: USA: Wyoming | collected... | reverse complement strand
GGACGCCGCCGAGGCCGCGAGGGCCATCGCGGAGTGGGCCAGGGCGAACGCCGGGGACCTGTTCGTGCCGGTGCAGTGAACAGAGAGAGGACGCGTGTAAAAGAAGAAGAAAGCAAAGCATGAAAAACGGAAATGAAAAAATAATAAAAAACGACGCTCAGCGTCGCTCCTCGGCCTTCCACCTCCATACTTTTTTGACTTCAAGATTTGAAGGGAGAAAGCAAGCGCCTTTCTCCTCCTCTTCAGCGCGTTTTTTCTCTCTATCTTAACCATGGCGCCTCCGCAGGCTTCGACGGTCGTCGCTGGAGATGACGTGAGCGCAGGCGGGGACGGAGGCGGCGCTGGTGAGTGGTTTTGATTGAAAAAGGTCTTTGTTCTCGGCGACGACGACAACGACGCTGACGACGAGAGACAAAGGGACAACTCTCGAAGCATCCTTTCTTTCTCGCCGTTGAGCTCTCCATCGTCCTATTTCGTCTCCACCGCCACTGGTTGAAGGAATCTTGTCGTCCTCGATGTTCCCGGTTATTGTTACTGCCCGATAAGGGAACAAAAAATGACTCACATCCACGTTTCCTTTCCCTCTCTTTTTTTCAAACATTTTTTTCCTTTCGAAACTCTCTCTTCGAGCAGCACCGCACCGTCCGTCTCCGTCGACGCTGCCATCGAAGCGGCGACACGCCACGGGAACGCTCGTCACCGCCGACGCCGCAGGCTCCTGTCTGGCTGCTGCTCACGAAGACGCTGCGAATATCCCTCTGCCCCTGGACTGCGAGGCCATGTTCTCCACGGAGGGGCGCGCGAGGCGGATGGCCGGGCTGCGCGAGCTCGTCACGGCGTCGGCCGCGGCCGACAGGGCGCTGTCGCCGAGGAGCAAAAACTCTTCCTCCTCTGCCTCCTCTGCTTCTGCTCAGGCTTCCGCCGCCTCCGCCGAGTCGGCTTCCGTCATCGGGCTCCACGGGGGGTTCCCCCCGGCCTCGTCCTTCCCGTTCGTCAAGCTGACGGCGACGCTCAGGGACGGGAGCGTGATCGAGGTCGAGGACCCCGCAGAGGTGAGAGAGAGAGAGAGAGGGAGTTTTTTCTTCTATTTTCTCTCTCCTTTCCGTTCCCGCCGCTGTCGTCGACCCTCGACCTTCTTTCTCTCACTCTCTTTCTCTCTCTCTTCGCTCTCCTCTCTCGCGACTCTTTCTAGGTCTTCTCCGCCCAGCAGTACTCGGTCGAGCTCCGGGGCTACGGTCCCTTGCACTCCTGGGCGGCGAGGCACGTCCTGGAGCAGCACGCTCCGCCGGGGGGCGTCTTCGGGTTCGAGAAGGAGAGCAAGGCGAAGAAGAACGAAACGGCGGCGGAGCGAGGCGCCGGCGGCGCCGCAGCGCCCCCGCTCCCTCCCCTCCCCCTGCCGCAGCAGTCCTCCCTTCCACCCCCCCACGACGTCATGATCACCAACGGCAACAACCCGACGCTCGAGGCCGTGCTCCGCCTCTTCTGCGACCGCGGCGACGACCTCCTCTGCGAGGAGTACACGTATCCTCACGTCGCAGAGTCGCTCGCGCTGCCAGCGGGCATCGTCCCGTGCCCCGTCGCCTGCGACGTCGGAAGTGGGAGTAACGGTGACGATGAGTCCGACGGTGGCTACGACGACGGGGGAGGCATCAGGCCCGAGGCCCTCGACGCCGCCATCGCCGCGCGCGTCGCGGCGCGCCCCGACGGCAGGGCCCCGAAGCTGCTCTACACGGTCCCCGTCGGCCAAAACCCGACGGGCGCCGTCGCGGGCCGCGAGCGGCGGCAGAAAGTGTACGCCGTCTGCCGGAAGTGGGGCGTCGCGATCGTGGAGGACGACCCTTACTTCTACCTCCAGTACGGGAACGGAGACGGAGACGGAAAGGCGAAGAAGAAGAAGGAGGAGGAGGGAAGCGAGGAGGAAGAGCAGCAGCTGAAGGGGCTGCACGGGCTCGGCGCCTCCTACCTCTCGCTCGACGTCGACGGCCGCGTGATCCGCCTCGACTCCTTCTCCAAGGTGCTGTTTCCCGGGGTGCGCCTCGGGTGGGCGACCGCGCCCAGGGCCGTCATCGACAAGCTGGTGTGCCACCTGCACGGCGTGGCGCTCGGGGCCCCGCCGCTGGCGCAGGTGCTGACCTCGGCGCTGCTGCTGCGGGGGTGGGGCGGCGGCGACGACGGACCCGGCGGGCTCGGCGGACCCGGCGGCGGCGGCGCGGACGGGGGAGGGCGCGGCGGCGCGGGCCCCTTCGCCGGCTTCGAGCGGCACGTCCAGACGATGCAGCGCGAGTACCGCCGCCGCGCCTCGGTCGCGCACGCCGCCGCCTCGAGGCACCTCGCCGGCCTGGCCTCGTGGCGCCGGCCCGCGGCTGGCATGTTCCTCTGGGCGACGCTCGCCGCGGACCTCGCCCCCGTCGCCGGCGCGGCCCTGGCCCGTGCGCGCTCGGCGGGCGTCGTCGTGGTCCCGGGGGCCTACGCGCACTGCTCCGGGGACCGGGAGCGGCCCTGCGCGTGCTTCAGGCTGTCGTTCGCCGGGGCGAGCGACGAGGCGCTGGAGGAGGGGATCCGGAGGCTCGGGGCGGCGCTGCGGGCGACGCGGGGCGAGATGGCGACAGAGTGAGAGGTCTCTTGTCCTTTTTCTCTTCTCTCGTCGCCGGACGATTTCTTTTCCGGCCCCTTTCACATTCACACCAGCACCGTCACTTGTTTACATTCCGTCGCCGGGGGGAGGAGCGAGACGACCGCCCTGTAAACCAAAAAGAAAAGGAACGAACAGGATTCTTATTTTCTTCGTCGAAAGAGCAAGGTCGAGGTCGAGGAATTTTTTCCCCTTTTTCTTCCCTCATCTCACACACTCGATTCTCTCTCTCTCTCTTTTCACCGGCGTCGGCTCTCTGCCCGGTTGCCTCTCTCCCTCTGCTCCTCTCCACGACGCACGCATCGCGCATCATGCGCCCAGGCTGCTGCTCCGCGCAGCGAGCAATCAGACAGCAGCTCGCAGCAGGAGCGGCCTCTCCCTCTTCTTCTTCTCCTTTCCCTTCTCGATCGTCCAACGCCAATCGACGAGCCAGCAGTGTCGTCACCTGCGCCATGGCGAAGAGGGTCAAATTCGCCAAGTACCAGGGCCTGGGCAACGACTTCATCCTGGTGAGAGAGCGCGGAGAGAGGGCCGTCGAGAGAGCTGGCATCGCTGAGGATGCGAGGAGGCGAAGCGAATCGCGAGCGCGGAAGAGGGAGGAGGAATCAAAAGGCCGAAGAAGCGAGCCAGTTTTTCTTATTAGCTTTGCGCAGAGGGAGCGCCTTTTTTTCCCCTTTCTTTTTCGGCCCTAACCTCTCTCTCGTCCTCCCTGCAACCGAAACAACAGATCGACAACCGCCACGAGGACCTCCCCATCATCACGCCCGAGCAGGCCGCCAAGATCTGCGACCGCAACTTCGGCATCGGCGGCGACGGCGTCATCTTCGCGCTGCCGCCGCTCGCGCCGCAGGCCAGCGCCCCGGCCACGGAGGCTGCTCGATCCGCCTCCGCGTCCCTGGATTACGCCATGCGCATCTACAACAGCGACGGGTCCGAGCCGGAGATGTGCGGCAACGGGATCCGGTGCCTCGCGCGGTTCGTTGCCGACGTCGACGAGAAGAAAAACGGGAAGAGTTCGACCTCTTCTTCAGGCTCTCCCTCAAATGCTAATGCAAACTCGACGGCGGCAGTCGCGACTGGTGCCGGGATCATCCGCCCCGAGGTGCTGAGCGACGGCCTGATCCGCGTCGACATGGGCCCGCCGACGCTCTCGCCCGCCCTCGTCCCCACGACGCTGGCCTCGACGGGCAAGTCCTCGCCTTTCGAGCAGAGCGCGCTGGACGCCGTCGTCGCGGGCGAGGTGCGCTCCGGGGGTGAAACGTGGCTCGTCACCTGCGTCTCGATGGGCAACCCGCACGCCGTCACTTTCGGAAAGAGCGACGGGTCGGCGATCGAGGACGTGGACGCGGTGGACCTGGCGGGCCCGGGGGCGGAGATGGTGCGTTTGTTTTATGAAAAAGTGTTTTCTTGCCCTCTTTCTTTTTTTCTTTTCCGGGTCCGTCTCGAGGCCGCCGACGAAAACTCGACGCACGCCCTCTCACTCTCTCTCTCTCTTTTCCCCTTCCCCCCCTCTCTCTTTTCCCCTTTCCCACCCCCTCTCTCTCTCGATTGCATTTTCCTTCCGCCAAAACAGGAAAAGTCCCCCGTCTTCCCGGCCAAGACCAACGTCGAGTTCGTCCAGGTCCTCAGCCCTTCGCACTGCAAGATGCGCGTCTGGGAGAGGGGCGCGGGCCCCACGCTGGCCTGTGGCACCGGCGCGTGCGCGACGGTCGTCGCCGGAGTCCTCGAGGGGAAACTCGACAGGAAGTGCCGCGTCGACTTGCCCGGTGGCCCACTGTTCATCGAGTGGGTCGCCGAGGATGGGGTGGAAGGTGGGGGCGTCGGGGGTACTGTGTACATGACGGGGCCCGCCGAGTGGGTCTTTGAAGGCGAGGTCAAGGTGGAATGAGTGAGGAAAAGAGAAAAAGAGAGGAAAGTAAAAAAGGCGCGAGAAAAATCAACTCCGGAAAACAGAACTCTCTCTTGTCCGTTCGTCTCTCTCGCGCGCGCTCTCTTCTTCTTTCTGAACTCTTGGAAGTGAGCGCGCGTGGAATATGAAAAAATAAAAAGGGGCAAAAAAGCAGCGAACAAATTTACAGTGGTGGATGCGAAAAAGAAAAGAAAAGAAGTAGAAGCAAAAGCCAACTCTCTCTCTTCCCCCTCCTGTTCATGCAACAGACACTTCCCCATCACTGCTCCCCTTTACCCTTGCCTTCAGCCTCGGCGTGAACCGCTCATACTCAAAGTCAAACACCTCCGGAAGTCCCCTGTGCGGCACTTTTGCGAATTCCGGGTCATCACTCCAGGAGAACGGCGGGAGCGTGCCCCCCGCCGTCGTCGGCCCAGCGACGGCGTCGGCGTCGAGCCTCGAGGCGCGGGACCACGACGTCACCTTCGCGTCGAAGCACCCGCTCGCCTGCCTTTTGTTCGCGCCCTCTGCGCCGCTCTTGGTGTCCTCGAGGTCGCCGCGGCCGCAGATGGCGGCGACGGGGTCCCCGCCAGAGAGCGGATCTCCGGTTTTGAACGTGTTGGACCGCATCAAGGCGCGGAGGTCGGCGGCAGAGCTCAGCGAGTTGCCGCCGCGGCGGAAGAGCATGGCGCGCGGCGAGAGCTGGTACGAGAGCCAGCGCACGGCCTTTTTGGAGGTGGACAGAGGGGAGGACGAAGGGGGAGAAGGCGGACCGGCGGTGGTTTCTTCTCCTGTTCCCCCTGCCCCCCCTTTGAGCGAGCCCTGCTCGACAAAGCTCGAGATGCCCGAGGCTCTCTGGACCTCGGGGAAGAACGGCACCGTGTAGGCCGGCCAGCTGCCGCGCTCGAGAGTTGGAGTCTGGTCCTGGGCCACGACCATGCCCGGGATCTGTTTTGTTGTTTCAAGTTTTTTTGTGGAAAGAGGAAGAGGAATGAGGCGAAGAGGACGGCGGCGACGACGACCGGCGGGCGCGTTCCTTTCTTCTTCCCCTCGCTCCCTTTTCCCCCCATTTTTTTTCCACCCCCTCCCTCGCACCTGCTCCACGACCCACAGCAGCCCCTCCCTCAGCTCCCTGCCCGGGGAGAACCGCGACAGCGTCACGACGTCGTACTGGTTGTTGTACGTCCCGGAGTTGCGGTTGGCAAACAGCCGGGCCCAGGTCTCGCCGTCCTCGGCGAGGAGCAGCGCGACGCGCACGCGCTGCCACGAGAGCAGCCTTCCTCGAGCCGGGAGCCAGTCGAAGAGCGACGCGTTGAGGATGTGGTTGGTGGTCGAGACGACGGCCAGCGATGGAGTGAGGTAGAAGTCGTCGTCGGAGAACAGCTCGCCCGGGAAAGACGACATCGCGAGCCGCTGGGTCTCTGCCTTTTCGCCGTTCTCGCCCCCTTTGGCAAGAGGGCCTGAGGAGACGTCGTTGAGCGCAAAGGAGAACTGCTTGAAGATCTTGGTCATCTGGCTGAAGCTGTCCCACGTCGCGTGGCCAATCAGCAAGTCCGAGAGGTCCGGCGTGACGGCCACGAGCGAGGAGCAGCGGCCAGAGAGGGCCAGCGCGCGGTAGAGGCGGTCGTCGCGCTCCGCCTCGGTTTCGAATTCTGCTTTGCCGCCGCCGAACGAGGCGGACGACAGAGCGGCCCGCACTCGCCCCGTTCCCGAAAGCTGGTTTCTCTCCTTCGCTCCTCCTTGTTCTTCCTCTTCCTTGTTCTTAAAGTGCTCGAGGACGTCGTAGAGCTCTCCGTTGGCGTTGAGGAAGCGGAGGTCCTCGTAGGAGAGGTCGGGCAACGGCGGAGAGGGAGAGGAAGCGGTTCCGTCGCCGCCGCCGCCGCCGGAAGGGGAAGGGCTCGAGGAAGAAGAAGAAGAAGCCTCCTCGAACGCCGCTCGGTACCCCTCCGAGAGCCCGTCGAGCTGCTCGAGCGTGCCCGCGGCGGCGCGCCAGTACTCGATAGGCATTCCGTCGTCGTCCCCGGCGTCGTCGGCGCCCTCGAGCTCCCTTTCGCCCCCTCGCCCTCGCCCTCCCCCGCCTCCCCCTCCCCCTCGCCTCCTCGCCCGAGGGGGCTCCCGGAGCCTCCTCGCCAGCTCGGCCCGCAGCCACCGGTCCTGCTCCTCGACCCACGCCATCGGCCCACCGTCCAGGCTCGCGTTCAGGCCCCTGACGGGGTCCAGGAAGTAGTCCCTCGTGTTCAGCAAGTGGTCCGCGACCCTTCGGGCCGTGACAAAGCCCTCGACGAAGCCCGCGGCGCGCATCTGCTCGGCGTCGCCAAAGTCGCCCGAGGTGGCGACGTGGAGGTGCCCCGTGCCCGAGGGGGTCAGGGACGAGTCGGCGTACTCGCACCAGGCGACGGCTTCGCGCGGGGGAGGCCACGAAGAAGAAGAAGAAGAAGAGGAAGAAGAAGAAGAAGAAGAAGAAGACGACGAGGAAGAGGAAGGAGAGGAAACGCGGACAAACTCGAGCCGCCTCTTCTCCTCTTTGTCGCCGCTGCCGCCTCTTCTTCTTTTGTTGTTCTTCTTGCTGTTCTTTGCCTTTTCATCGACGACGACGAAGCGTGCGTAGCCACGCTCGTAGGAGTAAGAGTGGGAGGGGGCGGCGCCGCCGTCGTCGTCGTCGTTGAGAAGGGGAGAGGAAGCGGAAAAGGCCGTCGCCGCTGACGCTGCGGCCGCCGCTGAAAGAGCGGCGAGGGCGAAAAGGACAAAGACGATTATTGTAGCCAGCGCATGCGACGCTCCGCGCCTGGAGCGGCTCATCGCGAGTGGTGGGTCGCTCGCACGCAAAGCGCTCTTCACGCTTGTGCTAGGGTAATAGCAGCAATCGAGAAAGGCGACGAGCGAGCGAGCGACGATGCGATGGAGACTCGGTCGTCTACGTTGTGAACATTCTTGCGTCGTCGTCGTCGTCGTCGTCGTGTTCTTTCTTTTTCGTTTGCATGAAACCCTCTCTCTTTAAAAAAAAACTCTACTCGTCATCCATCAGCTCCACGGCGGGCAGGCGCCTCGGGTCCTCCGCCGTCTTCACACCCGAACGCATCGGAACCGCCCCGCCGCCAGTCTTGCTCCCGGGCAGCAGGGCCGCTCCCGCCCTGCTCCCACCCCCGCGGGGGCCGGCGGCGGCCAGCTCGCGCTGGATCTCCGGGGACACGAGGTGGTGGTACTGCGCCCTCACCAGCCTCTGCAGCACCGGCCGGTCCTCGGCGCGGACCTCGGACCCGTACCGCCGCACGAAGGCGAGGAGCGAGTGGTGCCAGACCACGGGCAGCTGCCTCGTCTCGGACTCGAAGTTGGCGAAGTGGTCCACGAGGGCGTCGACGACGCGGTACGGCAGTGCGTACCGCTTGTCGATCAGGGCGCGCACGAAGAAGGAGTTGATGCCGGTGAAGGGCATGTCCGCGAGCCTGAGCAGGGCCGCCGCGGAGGGCAGCGGGGGCAGCGAGGCGCGGGCGAGCACCGAGGCGGTGATTACGGCCTCCCTCAGGGAGCAGTCCCCGGCGGCGCAGAGCGGCAGCAGCAGCCCCTTGTAGAACGCGTCGGGCTTGTAGGCGGCCTTGCGCATCGCCTGGTACAGCGCGAAGTGCAGCCTGCGGTTGGCCTGGATGTCGCGCCGGACCGCGGGGAGCAGCACCAGCGCGAGGAAGCGCTGCGCGAGGCGCGCGTTGAGCGACGAGACGAAGAGGCGCGTAGCCTGGAAGGTCGCGTGCGGCGACCAGCTCGAAGGGTCGGTCAGGTACAGGATGTCCTCCCAGTTGCGCAGCGAGGGCACGACCTTGAAGGCCTTGGGCAGGCGGCCCGCCGTGTAGCGGGAGAGAACGCGGCCGACGCCGCGGTAGACCGTCGCGACGCGCTCGTCGACGCCCGGCGGAGTCGGGAGCTGGCTGCCGTCGCCGTGGTTGAGGGCGTCGTCGCGTCGCCGCTGCTGCTGCTGCTGGACCTTGCCCGGCGTCGCCGGCGCGGACGCTGCCGCGGCCGCTGCCGCGGCCTCCGCCTCGGCCTCTTCTCCCGCGACGGCCCTGACCTTTTCGAGAATCACGTCGGCGAGCGACCGCGTCCCCTTGGCGGCGCCATCTTCAGCGGCGAAGGCCGCGAGCGCGGCCTCGTCCTCGGGGGAGACGTCGACGACGCCGTCGTCCCACGGCCGGCCGTCGCCGCCGTCGTCGGAAAGACCCCCGTCGTCGTCGTCAAACTCGTCCTCGTCGTCAGAGGAGAGGGTGGCCGCTGCCGCTGCCGCTGCTGCCGCTGTCGTGGTCCCTCTGCGTCCCTCGTCGATCCCGCGAAGCCCGCGCTCGTCGGCCTCGACCTCAGCCTGCTGCGCGCGGGCCTCGCGGAGCACGCGGGCCGAGAGGTCGGCCGCTAGCGGGGGCTCCTCCTCGCCGTCTCCGTCTCCGTCTCCTCCTCCTCCTGCGTCGTCGTCGTCGCCGTGGGACCTCTTGTGGTTGCCGGCGTTGCGGATCTTCTTGCGCGGTTTGGGCTGTTTTTTGTTTTTGGTTGGATGGAGAGTGGGGGAGGATGGAGGAGGAGGGGGGAAGAGCGCGTGAGCACAGGAGGGAGGGGGGAGGTCGTCCGTCGTCGTTGGCGAGGCTAGACCGAGCCGCCGCCGCCGCTCCGCTGCTCTCGACGCATGCGTTCGCTGACGACCCATGCTTCTCGCCCCGCTCCTCGCGAACTCTGCCTTCCTCCCCTTCAGCTCCACTTTCTCTCTGTTCTATCTCAATAGCAGCCCTTGTCGCATTCTCCTCCCCCTCGGATGGAAAGAGCACGCAGCGGGGCCGAAGAATCTGCTTCGAATTCCCGACTAAAAACCGACGACGACATCAAGAAAAAAAAACGTACTCGAATCCCATTCTGCCAGGGGCTCTCGATGTCGTCGGCCAGGCCGTGGCGGTGCGTCTCCGGGCCGGCGACGCGCTTGCGCCGAGGGGGGCGGTCTCGCTCCCGCGGCGGGCGGGAAGGGGGCTTGGGCTGGACGTCAGAAGTGGGGCCTGCCATCGCGAGTGCGAGTGGGGATTCCGAAGGAGCAGCGGCGGCCGAAGTTGAAGAGGCGGAAAAGAAATGACCTCTGCACCGGCTTCACTTTTTTTCCACTTTTCCGTCGCCCCGTCTCTCGAAACCCTCGAAACGCAAAAACAAAAATGCAAAACCAGCCCAACGCCCCATCCGAGATCCTCGCTGCGGCCCTCGAGAACCGCGCAGGGGAGATCGGAATCGCGTTCCTCGACACGAGGCGCGGGCGGTGAGTAGTTTTGATTCCTCGTTTTCCGCTCCGCCTTTTCTCTCTCTTTCTCACCGCTTCCAGTTCCTTCTTTCAACAAACGCTCGCCAAAAACGCCGCCACAGCCTCCGCCTCACCCAGTTCATCGAGACGTCGCGCTGCAGGACACACGTGCGCTCGACGCTGAGGACCAGCGGTGCGGCGCTCGTCCTGGTCCCTTCCTCGTCGGCGCTGGCGGCGGTCGCTCCGGGAGCAGTTGCGAGCGACGACGGCGAGAGCGACAATCAAAACTCCGTCGTCCTCCTCGGCCTCGCAGCCGCCGTCGCCTCGGAGGGCCTCTCGGCCGTCCCCTGGGCGCGCTCGGCCTTTGACGACACGAAGGCGTCGGCCGCACTGCATCTCGCTGCGGGAGGGTGGGAGAGCAAGGCCGCAGTGGAGAAGGCGAAATACCTTTCCCTGGGCGCCGCCGGTGCGTTTGTTTTTGTTTTCGGGGTCTTTCGCGGACCAGGCACTGAAGCAAATCCGGCGAAGGAGCGGGAAACGAGGCGACGAAAGGAAGCGGAAAAAGAAAGAGAGAAAGGAAGAAAAAACTGTTTTCGTTTTTTCGGCCTCCCGAACCCTAAAAAATCATAAAAACAAGAAAGAACCAACACCTTCTTCCTCAGGCGCTCTTCTCCACTTTCTCGAGCATTCCCGGGGCTCCCTCCCGGCCGAGCGCTCTCTCTCCATCTCATTCGAGACCGCCAAGGACCACCTGCTGATAGACTCGGACACAGCGGCGGCGCTCTGCCTGGTCTCTTCCGGAGGAGGGAACTTGAGCGGAGGCGGAAGCGGAAGCGGCAGCGAAACCTCGCTCTTCCGCGCCCTGGCCCCCGGAGCCCGCACCGACGCGGGCCGCTCCCTGCTGCGCGCCTTGCTGCTGCAGCCCCTGGCGCACGCGCCCACGATCGCTGCGAGGCACGAGGCGGTCGCGGAGCTCGCTTCCGAGGCGGCGACGACGACGGTAAGCGTCGCAGCAGCGACCGGAGGAGGAAGCAACGGCGAGAACAACGGCGGCGGCGGCGGCGCCGGCGGCGCCGGCCGCTTCGGCGTCGTCTCGACCGCGGGCCCCCGCGGCGATTCCGTCTCCCGCGCCCTCCACTCCCTGCCCCGCGACCTCGACAGGGCCCTGGGCATCCTCTCCCTGAGGCCCTGCCGCTACGCCGGAGGAGGAGGAGGAGGAGGAAACGGAAACGGGCGAGACCTCGACTCCCCGCTGCTCGACTCCGCGAAGGCCGCCGCCGCCGCGGCCTCCCGCGTCGACCGCCTCGCCCGGGGGCTCGGGACCCTGCGCCTCACGCTGTCGGCCCTGCCGGCCCTCGCAGCCTCCCTCGAGGGCTGCTCGGCGAGCCTGCTGGCGGCGGTGAGGGCCAACGTCTCGCACCCGACGTTCGCGGGGCTGGCGCGCGCTCTGGGGCGGGTGCTGGAGCACGACCCCTTGGGGGGCTCCGCTGCCGCGCTCCGCGGCGGTGGAGAGGCAGGAGAAGGATTTGAGGACGATGACGGCGAGGGTAAGGAAGAAGAAGAAGAGGGAGAGCGGGGCGGCTGCGAGGAGGACGACGAGGGAGAGGGGGCGGGCGATTTTGACGACGACGACGACGCTCGAACACAAGCGACCGCCTCTTGCTCGGCGCGCCCTCCTCTCCGCCGCGGACACCGCACCGCCGCCACCACCACCAACAGCAACGGCAACGGCAACAACACCAGCAACAGCAACGGCGGCCAGGCGAGGAGCAGGAGCACCAAGAGGGTCGCCCTGCCGCGCCCCCCCGAGCCGACCCGCTCCGCCTACGCTGTCCGTGCCGAGCGCGGCGGGCTGCTCGAGGCGGCGCGCGGGGCGCTCTCGGCGTCCGCCGCGGGCGCCGCGGCCGAGGCATGGGCGGTCCGCGAGCTCGGGCGGGCGGGCGGCCGCCGCCGCGGCGGCGGCGGCGGAGGAGGCAGCGGCAGCGGCGGCAGCGGCAGCCTTTCCCAGGCGTGGCGCGCCTGCCTCTCCAGGGCCAAGCTGGCGCACACGGCCCGCAAGGGCTTCGTGGTGGTGCTGCCCAGGGCTCCTTCCGCTGCGTCTTCTTGTCCCACCTCTGCTCCTGCCGCCCCGTCTGCCTCTGCCTCTGCTCCTGGCCGCTTCCTCCTCCCCGCGGGCCTCTCCCTCGTCTCCGTGCGCCCCCGGGGAGGCGCGCTCGAGGTCTCCACCCCGGCCCTCGCGGCCCTCAACGCCCGCGCTGCCGCGGCGCTCGCCGACTGCCTGCTGCTCTCGGAGCAGGCTCTGGAGGCGGCCGCGGCCGCGTGCCTGGAGCACGCCGACTTCCTGCACCGGCTCGCCGACAACGTCGCGCTCGTCGACGCGCTGTCCGCATTCGCCGTCTGGGCGAGGGGCGTGCGCAGCAGGCGCAGGGGGGGAGGGGGCGCGGGCGCGGCGGGGCCCGCCGTCGCGGTGCCGCGGCTGGTGGGCCCGAGGGAGCCGCTGGCCCTCGGGGGCCTCCGCTGCGCGCTGCTGGAGTCGGGCACGGCGAGCGGCGGCGCGGAGGTGGTCCCGAACGACGTGTACCTCGCTCTGATGGGGGGGGGAGGAGGAGGCGGCGGGGGAGGAGGAGGCGGGGAGGGAAAGGGCAGGGGGCGAGGAGGCGCGGAGGAGAGGGAGAAAGGACAAGGGAGCGAGAGTGGAAGCCTCGGCCTCGGCTGCCTCCACGTCGTCACTGGCCCCAACTCGGGAGGGAAGTCCACTTACCTCCGCGCCATCGGCCTCGCCGTGGTCATCTCCCAGGCAGGGGGCCTGCCCCCGGCGAGGGTCGCGTGCCTGCCCGTGCTGACGCGGCTGTCGCTGGTCGCCGCCGGAGCGGGAGCGGCAGGCGGCGGCGGCGGTCTCTCGCCGGCGCCGCCCTCATGCTCCTCCTCCGGCCTAGGCCTCCGCGCCCTGGCCTCGAGCGCCGGCTTCGCCGAAGAGGCCGCGGCCCTCTCCCGGGCTATCGAGGCCGCGAGGGAGGCGCCCGCGGGCAGGGCGCTGACGCTGCTCGACGAGCCCGGCCGCGGCGCCTCGGCGGCCGACGGCGCGCCGCTCGCGTGGGCCGCGGCCGAGGCGCTGAGCTGCTGCTCCTCCTCCCTCCCGGGCGGCGAAGGCGGCTTCGGCGGGGGCGGCCAGCGCTGCGTCGTCGCCACGCACCACCCGCTGCTGAGCGCGATGGAGGGATGCTACGCGTTTGCGAGGAGCTGGCACCTCGTGGCGGAGTGCCGCCTCGGCGGGAGGTACAACAGCGACCGCCGGCAGCGTCAGTGCGCCGTCGGCGGCGCTGCGGCCTCGCGGCAGCGGCGGCCGCCGCCGCCGCCGCAGCAGCCGCTCCTGCGCTTCGCCTGGAAGGTCGCCCCGGGGCCGTGCCCCGTGCGACACTACGGCCTCGCCCTCGCCCCCTCGGTGGGGATCCCTCGCAGGGTCGTCGCTGCCGCCGCGGCCGTGGCCTCTGCGATCGAAGGAAGCGGAGGAGGAGGCGACGGCGGCGGTGCCGACGACGTCGAAGAGGAGGCCGCCGGGAAGAACAACGAAAACCCTCCTCCTCCTCCTCCTCCTCCTTCCCTGACTTCGGCGCAGCGCTCTCTGCTCGAGGCCGCCCACCGGCTCCGCTGCCTCGCCGTGGCCCTGAAAGCGGGAGCTGACGAGGGGGCCATCGTGGCCGCGCTTTCCGAGCTGAGGAAGGAGGCCGCGGGGGCGCTGGGGGAGGCGGAGGAGGCCGGGATGGTGGTCGAGGGCTGATTTCTCGTGATTTTTCTGAACTTTTCCCTGGAAAATAATACTGAGGATGATATCTTTTTACACCGTTTCTCCCTCAAAACTTCTTTCTCAAACTCCGAGCCCGACCATCTTGACGTAACTGGCCGCGAACGCCTCGAAAAACGCCTCCTGATCAGCAGCAAACCTGACGATAATCTCCCTGCAGCTTGGATCCAACGGCAGCGCGTGGTCCGAGGCCAGGCCGATGTGCGTCGCCATCTCGTCCGCGCCGGGTTTCGCCCAGGGCGCCTCCAGCAGCGTCTTGTAGTAGGTGCCGTCAAACGTCAGCGGGTCCCCGAACCCCTTTGAGCCCAGGGTGTGGGCGCCCGAAAGGGAGACGAGGTCAAGCGGCGTCAGGCCCTTGGCCGCAAAGGAAGCGATGAGCTGCGCGGCGTCGGCGTCTTCGGAAGGGAGCCGGTTCGGGGGGTCGGCGGCCTCGGCGTCGACCCTTCCGACGGGGACCAGCGAGAGCAGCTTGGGACCGCCTGTCGCCTCGACGGCCCAGGCGCCGCCGAGAGCGATCAGATCGGCAAAGCTCAAGGAAGCGGCCTCGGCGTCGCTTTCCTTTTTCAACCTCTCCGCCACAGCCTCGACGACCCGCCACCCTCGCTTCAGCCCGAAGCTTTCGGGCCTGTCGAGCTCGAACCTGATCGAGCCGTTGGCTCCCGCGCCATCGTCCCTTTTGCCCGCGTCGAAGGCCGCGGCGTCGTGGAAGGCGAGGCGGAGGAGCACGGGGGCCTTCGTCTTGCCGCCCTCGCGAGTGAAAGCGGCCGAGACGGCCGACGCGGCGGCCGGCGACAGCGGGCGGAGCTGATTTGAGGAGGAGGAAGAAGATGACGGTGCCGCCAGAGCTGGTCGAGACTTCAAAAGCCAATTCAGCGCGGCCAGAGTTGAAGTTGCGGTCACTGAGAGCGCCGCGATCGAGGAGAGGAGGTCGCGGCGGGACGGCGACGGGGAGAAATCGGGTGCGGAAGAAGAAGGCGATGCAGAAGAAAACGTCGACGTCGTCGGCATCGAAATCTGCGGCGCCGCCGCCGATGCTCGCTTCTTCTTCGGCGCCGAGGAGCTTGCTGCTGCTGCCGCGGCCGCAGTTTTCGGATTGACCGACGACGCCCTCGTGGTAAGCATAGCGGATCTCATGCTGGTCACCTCAAGATTGAAATCGAAGGAAACGACAGTATCGGATAAGCGTGGTGAGCTGGGAAAGAAAGAAGAGGTGGATTTTGCTAAAAAGGTTTGCAAATCTTTTTTTAAAAGATGAGCAAAACGCCTTTTCATTTTTCCTTCTCATTTTTTTTGTTCAGGGCGTTTTTTCCATTTGTTGCTTGCGTTTGTTTACATGTCACTGCTCCTGTGACGCGAAGGCTGAAAGAAACCAGAGAAGAAAAAACTGCAGCAGAAGAGGAGAAGAAGAAACTCAACGGAGCCCCGACCTCGCGAGGCCCGACAGCGGCGTCGTCGCAGCGGCGCCGCCGCCTCCTTTCCCGGCCGGCGACGCCGCCCCGGCTCCCCCGCCTCTCGACCCCGACGCCCCGAGCCCGCAGGCAACGCCTCCTCCCCCGCCCCCCGCGGCGCTCTCCCCCCTGGGCCCCGGGAACACCGACCAGAACCGCAGCGTCTCGTCCCCGGCCCCCGTCACGATCGACCTCCCGTCGGGGCTGGCCGCCAGGTAGAGCACGCGCGTCGTGTGGCCCGTCAGCGTCGCGACGCGGCTCATGGTGGGGTACCGCCACAGCGCGACGGCGTTCTGCGAGTAGCCGTGCGTCGAGGCGATCTCGTTGGCGTGGCGGGCCCAGGCGAGGTTGCAGACCTGGGAGCCCGTGTCGATGGCGCCGAGGCAGGCCTCGTTGTTGTTGGCGGCCGGGGGCGCGGCGGCCGGATCGGCCGAGGCGGCGGCGGAGCCGAGGTTTCCGCTCGCGGCGCCGCCGCCGCCCCCCGTCGTCGACCAGAAGCGGATGCAGCGGTCCGCGGTGCCCCCGCCGCTGGCCAGGAGCCCGTGCGCGTGCGGGGACCAGGCCAGGGCCTTGACGGCCGCGGTGTGCTCCGTGAAGCGGTAGAGGGGCGAGGAGACGGCGGGCACCGACGACTCGTCAAAGGCGGCCTCTGCCTCCGCCGCCGCCGCCGCCGCGGCCGCCGCGGCCGCGGCGGCAGAGGAGGAGGCGTTTGGGGCAGCGGCGCCAGCGCCGCCGCTCCTCTGCATCAGGCGGTGCCGCTGCCTCCTCTGCTGCTGCTGCTGCTCCCTCCGCTGCTGCTGCTGCCCTCCGTTGGCCCCCGAGAGCCTGCGGGTGTCCCACACGAGCAGCGCGTTGTCGTTGCCGCCGCTGGCCAGCAGCCGGCCGTCGGGGCTCGCCTCGAGGCCGCAGACCTCGGAGCGGTGCGCCGCCAGCCTCGCCGCCAGGGGCTCCGCGCAGCGCACGTCGCGCTGCGCGACGGTGCGGTCGCGCGAGCCGGTGGAGAGCGTCGCCGAGCCCCACGAGAGCGAGCCGACGCGCGCCCTGTGCCCGGCGTACGTCCGGAGCCTGGCCGACGGCGGGGCGGCGCCGCCGCCCGCGCCGCCCTCGCCGGCGCGGGCGACGTCGTAGACCTGCACCAGCCCCGAGCCCGTCCCCACGGCCAGGTACTGGCCCCTCTGCGACCACGACACGGAGCACACCGCGTCCCCGACCCCGGCCTGGATCTGCGGCACCGCCGACCCGGGAAAGGCCCGCGCCAGCGCCGAGGCCGCGGCCGCGACCTCTGACGGCTCGGAGAGGTCGCACAGCTTGGTGACGCCCGACGTCGCGCCGCTCCAGAGGTAGACGCAGGGGCCGAGGCCGACCGCCAGGACGTTCTGGGAGCTCCAGTCGACCAGATTGAGGTAGAAGTCGTCGGCCAGGGCCGGGGCGTCGAGGATCTTGAAGGGGGCGCGCGGGACTCGCCGGCGGCGCTGCTGCGGCGTGGAGGGGTTTCGGAGGAGGTCGTCGTCGTCAAAGGCCGCGTCGTGGTCGCCGTCGTTGCCGGCTCCGAAAGCGTTGCTCGGGAAGATGCTCCTTCGAGCCGGGGAGGCGAACGCGTTGGCGTCGTCGTGCGCGAAGGACAGGATCCGGGGCCTTCGGGAAGGAGTCGCTGGCGTCGCGGCGGCGGCAGCGGAAGGGGAGCCAAAGTGTTGGGGCCGGATCGGAGAGGGAGCGGCGGCCGCGGCGGGAGCTGCCGCCGCCGTCGTCGTCGTCCCCAAAAGCTGCGCGCGCAGCAGGGCACCGTACGTGCTCCCGCCCTGCCCGTTGCCTCCGGCGGAAGACGGGCGCGCATTTCCCTGGATGCCTCCTGCGTCCGCAGCAGCAGCCGCCCCGGCCGTCGCTGCCCCGGAAGTGCCCACGACGCCCCCGGCGCCGCCGACGCCGCCGCGGCTCGACCTCGAGGCCGCTGCCGCCGCTGCTCCTCCTCCGTTCCTCCGCTGCTGCTCATCCAGCGCGAGCGCGGCGTCAAAGGGAGATGCCGCCGCCGCTGCTGCTCCTGCCGCGCCTCCTCCTCCGAAGAGGGACCTCGCCGAAGAGGGAACGTGCCTGTCCGCGAAGGTCAGCGGGGAGGGAGGCGGGCGCGGGCGCGAGAGCGACGACGGAGAGGCGAGCGAGCGCGACGGCGTTCCGGTTCCGGACGCAGCAGCTGGTCTCGTCGGCGTCGTCATCATCCCCGAAGTCCCCATCGCGCTTCCTCCTCCTCCGACGCCTCCTCCAAAGAGCGGGCCCCATCGCGCATTCGGAGCTCCACTCCGACCCCTTTCTGCGCCCGCGTCGACGGAGCCGGGGAAGATGGGCGCGGGCCTCCTCGGGGGCGTCGTCGTGAAGTCAACGTCCATCTTTTTTTCTTGCTTTTTTTTGCTTTTATCAATGCCCCCTTTCGCGCTCTCTAGCAACTCGACGAGGCCTTTATCTTCAAAGACCCAGCGCGAGGCGCTGTCGAGAAAATATCTGGTAAGCGGCCGAGGGTGTTTTGGAAAAGTTCGAGGGACAGAACTATCCGGTTGCGGGGCGTTGACCGAAGAGAGGAAGAAGAAGAGAGGCTTGAG
>Ga0315285_10003016_pt1 | contig 17626 bp, 22 predicted proteins | sample YL17G09_36_MG_FD_203698 | JGI IMG/M metagenome (GOLD analysis project Ga0315285, IMG submission 203698) | Sediment microbial communities from Yellowstone Lake, YNP, Wyoming, USA - YL17G09_36 | ecosystem: Environmental > Aquatic > Freshwater > Lake > Sediment | place: USA: Wyoming | collected... | reverse complement strand
CAGAACGGCGACGATCCAAGTCGTGAGAAGGATTGACATGGTCGGAGGATAAATCGAGATGAACCAAAGAAGCGTAAAGACTCCCGCCATACTTGACGGGAGCGCATACGCGAGAATCAATTCGATAAGTATTTGGTTTTGAATGATTCTCTTCGGTTTTTTCCGAGTCCACGCTTCGATACTTGCGACATGATCGTCGGTCATGTTTTTACCTCAAGTAAGGTCTTGCCACGCGAACCATAGCCAAAATGTCGCGCTCACTACGAAGGAAGATGAGAGAATCAAAGCGACGCTTATTATTCTCGTCTTCTTCTCCTCCAAGTTGTCTTCACGGTTTGAAGATTTAACACTTTGGAATTTCAATACTAGAAGAAGATTCTATCGACGTAGAGGAGAAGACGGAGTCCCTCGATCAAAAACGACTTCGAGGTGAATCATGGAATCGCACTTCAACCGAAGGACTCCGTCCTTGAAGTCTTTGTCGGGAGCGAGAATATATGTCTTATTCTGGATGGAATCTTCTTCTAGTCGAGTCGTCTATCTCATCTTAAATAGTTGAAGAAGGAAGGAAGGGAGCGAGGAGAATTGTGGAATTGAAGGCGCTTGAAAGTTTGCGCGGAACACTTCTCACGCTCAACGTCGAACGTGAGAAGCTCAAGAATGATATTCTGAGAGCGAAGCTCGGACTTCTCCGAGAAGAATTGAAATTCGTCAAGAAGGAGAATAAAGGTGAGTCTTGAAGATCGTCGTCGAAATTGGATCAAGCGCGTCATTAAAGGGAGGAAGACTCGTCCTCTTTTCGTACGTTTCGCGATCGCTCCCTTCCTTCTCGCAATTGTTGGACTTATTGGCCTTCTCTTTGTCTGGTTGTGGATTCTCGATATTTTAGGAGCGGAAGTTCCCGATTGGAATAGAAGAACGAACGCTCCTTGATGTGATCGCGATCGAGTTCGAGAGACGACGAATCAATCAAGCAATTTCTTATAGAAGCAATTTCCAGAAAAATAACACGTCTTCGTCCCTTGCGTCTTCTCTCGACAAGGTTTCGAGAATTGACAAGCTCCCGTGATCGTTTTAGGTTGAGAACTCAATATCGAATCACCTTTTCTCCGTTCTCCCGTTCTTTGTGGTTTTGTCTCTTGACCATGCGAATATAAAGATTGTAGCATTTCCTCGAACAAAAGTTCATCGTTGAGGAAGCGTGACTTTTGAGTCGAGGAAACTCGGTGAAACATCCTCGACACGTACATTTGACGTACTTGGAAGGATCACGTCGTCGCATGATTCTTTTTCTCCTCGAACCACTTGCATTTATGAAGATGGAGTCCATAATTCCATTTGCATCTCGGTCTAGGTTGTCCGTTGTAGCTTTGTGCGCGTGCTTTAGGAGTGTCGATCTCGATCTCGTTCGCACAACGAGAACAAAGACTCGTCCGTTTTATCATTGATAGATCACTACGTCTTCCGCGCTTTGACACTTCGGACACTTGACGAATCGGTCTTGAGTTGGAGTCGGTTTTGATTGGAAGACCGTTGAGTCCGCGAGACATAAGAACGCGAAGCGATCGCGTCTCAGTCGCGGTTCGATGTGGACTCCTCGTCGGATCGGTTCTTTCGGATCGTCGAGAGTCTCGACGATCTTCTTCTTTCGAGTTCTTCGCTTCTTCAAGTTCTCATCTCCGACTCCTTCACGTCATACGTCAATCCTTCAACGAGAACCTTTTGAGCGTAGTCTCGGACGTTCTGTTGTATTCTTTGAAAGCGGTGACTTCTTTGAGTCAAGCTGAGATAGTGTTTTTTGATTACGTCGATCGCTAACCATCCTCTTCCCATTAATCCGACTCCTTCGTTTTTGCCGAGGAATTGTCCCGCGACGACTTCAAGAGGGACTCCCGCTTCCCACAACATATTTACGTGGAGCTTGTCCGCGTCGTGACATCGGATCGTCGAGAACTCCTTCATCAAGGACGGATCGACTTTTCCCCCGTATTCTTCCGCGAGGATTCTTCGGATCGTAGCGTACAGCGTCTTGAGTTCGTCGTATCCATTGACCACTTTGTCGTCGGTCGGTTTTCCTCTTTTGATCCACAACGCGCGAAGCTCTTCTGGAAGTTCAGGGAAGAACACATCGAGAGGACAATTTCTCCACCATATTCCTCCGTGAACTTTGGTCTCGAAGTCATCGACGTTATGGAAGTCGTTCTTAAAGTAGCTCCATCGAAGACCGACCATTCCCGCGCTCGAATCTTTCGCTCCTTCCCGCGCTCCCGTTTGAATATGTATTTTGAAAATCGTCGCTTCGTGTTTGAGTCCGCGTTTGTTGAGAGCGTCGATAATCATCTTGACCTCCGCTCCGAACAAGTCCTTCTTTCGTTGTTGAAGTTTTGCGCGGAACATTCCGACTCCGACGTATTGGCTTGAGGATTCGTCGCGAATCTGAGGAGCGACTTTTCGGATTCCGTCCAACATTTGACTTTGCGCTCCTCCCGTGAGAGTCGCGAGATAATCGTGGACTTCGTCCGCGCTCCATTTTTCAGGGCTTTTATAATTCGTCCATGTCCAGAATCGGCGAGTGTTGATTAACGTAGCCTTCCAATTCTTGAGACCTTCGCGCTTCGCTCGTTTGATGTAGTTTTGAACGGTCTCGTAGTCGCTTATTTCAAGTTCTTCAACGAACCATTTTCTCGCGCGTGGAGTCGTGAGAAGAAGCTCTTTGATTGATTCTTTGAAGGGTTCGAGGTCTTTAAGAACTCTCCACATCGTATCGTTGCTTATTTCGTAGTCGTGCGCGATCCTTGAACATGGTCGTCCCTTCAACCATGCGTCTTCGAGGATGTTGAGGACTTTATCCGTCGCGAGAGACATTTGTTCGTCCATGTTTTTTCCGTCTTTCGCGAATGAGGATATGAGGTTAGGTCTTCCTCCGAGCTTGTCGTTTTTGTTTTTGCCTTCGATCTTCTTTTTGATATACTCCAAAAAAGCGGAGGGAAGTTGAATCTTCGGAGGAGCTTGATCGGATGTTGGTTTTTCTTGTGCGTTCACTTGATTCACCTTGAGAGTATAGTGTCGCCGATCCTATTAAACCTTCGCAAAACCTCATCGTTGATCCGTGTATCTTCTAAGCATGGAGTCCGTATCTTATCATCGTCTCGATCGCCAATCCAAGCATGAACGCAAACATTCCGACATAGACTCCCAACAAACATCCGTATCCGATACGCTCGTTATTTCGCGTCGTGATCTCCATTCGACGATAACAATAGGGACACTCGTATTTGAGTCTCGTTTGAGTCATGTCTTCGCGTCTTGGACTCCGACGGAGAATCATCTCCGCTCGACAATCTTCATTTGGACATCGAGGAGCTTCCGTGAGAGGATGTAAATGGTCAAATAACATTGAATCACCTCCGTCCTCTTTCGAGCTTGATTGATAAGGTCTCGTGTGTATGGAGGACTTTGAACTCGTCGAATCTTTGGATCACGACGCGGACTTCTCGGAATCCATGTCGAAAAAGAGTGTCCGTGAGATATTTGTGGACGTATTCATCGACGCTCCGATCGGGAGTCTCTTGGAAGGTCTCTCGAATAATGTACGGTCTCGACGTGGAAGAACCTCTCGCGATAAACTTGAGCTTAAACATTATTCCATTTTCCTCCCGCCGTAGAGGTCGAGTTCTGAATTGAGACTCAATCGCAGAAGACACGCTTCCTTAGGAGAGAGAATATTCTTCTCCGCGAGAATTTCGATGAGCTTCTCGATCGCTTCACGTTTTCCCATTTACCTCACCATTCACCGTCGCGATCGTCCTCATCCCAATCTTGAGGCCAATCGTCTTCGGTTTCGATCTCTTCTTCTTCCTGATTCATCGAGATTCCTCCGTTCGATATTGTCCCTCGATAATTCTTGGAGCGGTTTTGTTTTCGAGAGCTTGATATTCCTTCAATCGAGGAAGAATTTGGTCTTTGATCTGTTGATGTTGTGCGTTTTGAACATAAGGAAGGAAGGCGATCACCTTCGCGGTTCTCATCGCGTGTGCGCTATTCAAGTGTGTATAGATGAAATGATACATCGCTCTCATACTGACTCGCCAATTCACTCGTTCGGGAGTCGGAGGTCTTCCTTTCGGTTTCGCTCTGTCCCATATAATCGGAGCGTCAACGTGTGCGTTCACTCTTACGAGATGGCCTTCGATCATTTCTTCGATTGTGAAGAAGACAAAGATTTCGCATGGTTCATATCTTTCTATTCCGTCTTTGTTCCATCTCCATGCGACATCTTGGATTCCATATTCGGCGAAAACTCCATCGATTTCAGCTTTTGTTCGAATTGGACTTATTTCTGTGTCTTTGTATCTGAGAAGTTCGTCGTCGCTGTATATTTTTTCGGGAATACTCTCAACTTGATTCATTCAATTCTTCCTTCTTTTTTTGATTCTTCTTTATCTTCCTTCCAAAGTGTGACGACGTTCCCGACGAGAACCGCGAAGACGAGGAAGATCAAGAACATCAATCCGATCGCTTGAGGATACAGTCGAGTCGAAAGAAGTTGAATACAAGCGGAGACTATGAAGAACGCGGGAAGGCCAAGACAAACGATCGCGAGAATGTTCCAGATAGCGATGTCTCTCAAGCGTATTGACTCTCCTCTTCTTGACGTGGTTTCTTCTTCAACCATCGAACATCCTTCAAATATTTCTCAATGAACTTCCGAACGTCTTCCTCTAAGGATTCAAGATTCTTCTTTCGTTCCTTGAGTTCGAGGAGAAGCTCTTGTTCTTGAGGACTCGCGAGTCCGCTTTTCAGATACTTCTCGATAAGTTCGTTGACATTCTTTTGAGCTTGAAGGATGGTCTCGAACTTGTCAACCGTTCGGAAAACCTCTACTCTCTCGGCGAGAGTTTCGCATTCTCTCTTAAGAGCATGGAAGACTTTGTCGAGTTCTCGATTCCTCAGATACTTCGCTACGCTCGTTTTGTCGCCGACTCTTTGAACGTGACAGTCAAGACAGATCGCTCCGACTCCTCGACCGTAAATCGCATATTCTCCCGCTTCTACTTCTCGACCGCATTTGAGACATTTTGCTTTATAGCGGAGAATGATGAGCTTCATCATTTGAGCTTCGTCGGTCGAATGGCATTTGAGAAAATGTGTGAGCGCGTCGATGATCTCTTCGTTTAAAGTCTTGACGTTCCGTTGTTTCATGTCTTCTTCAAGAGCTTTGAGGAGCTTGTCGGCGAGTCGAAGAGATCGGACGCTTGATCCGTCTTCAGTCAAGTGAGAGAACCTTCTCGAAGTTGCTTGATCTCTCGAATGAGCTTGAGAACTTGATCTTCGATGTCAAGAATCGCGTCCATGATCGCGTCGATCCTAGCTCCTTGATCGAAGAGGTTAGGATGAAGACGAATCGACTTGAGATGAGCGACGGTTATCGGAATGAGTTCATCGTTACTCAAAGAATTTCCCTCTCTTGAGACTTTTCGTCAACCATCGAACCATGACAATTAAAAGATAGCTCACCGTTCCAGATGTTATTATTCCGAAGATCACGGTCGCCGTGTCATTGATGAATTGAAGAATCTCATTCAAGAAGTCGCTCCCTCCAAAACTGTTTTGATCTCTTCTTGTGTGTGGACTTTGAGAAGGAACGAATCGACGAGACTTTTGATCGCGTCGGGACGAGTCTTCTCAAGAACATTCGCGACCTCGGTGAGACTCTCGTGAGTCTTATCGGGAAGCGAGACGTTTCGGAATCCTTTTTTTGTCAACTTCTTCTCCTCTTTGTGTGGAGTCGGAAGGTGAGTCGGCAAATGAAGAAACCGTGAACGACTTCTAAAACTTAGAAATCATTCGTTCCGACTCCACGCTTCTAAAGTTACTCGCGGTCACAATATAAGTTTTGCCGTGCTGGATTGGTTGTAGTTTGTCCGCATGGACTTTGTAATACAGGTATACGTCGCAAAAACTACACTCACTATGGTCTTTGTAGTATGGAAATTCACGGGCTTTCTAAAACTCTAGGTTTTGCGATAGGTTTTGCGACGTATCACGTCGCATAACCCCATCACTTTTACATCGTTTGTTGTGCCTATGCACAAAGGTATTCGCAAAACAAAAGTTCAGCGATTTGTTATGAAGTAGAACCTCCACGATGAGAGGAAAGCGGAAAGGGTTACGTGTGTTTCAAGTGTCTCCTAATCAAGTCGCGAATCCTTTTCGGTCTTAATCCCATTTCTTTTTGGATTGTCTCGTAGCTTCCCGTCTCTCCGTAACGCTTCGCGACTCGGCAACAAAGTTGAAGTTTGTCGATCTCTACGGGCGCGTGTAACCTAAAAGAAGCTGTATCTTTGGAATTGTAGCGAATAGAAGTCGCGGGAGTGTGGAAGGCATTAAACGACGTTTTTGATCTAGTCAAAGAGATACGAGTAACGCTCCGCGATTGCTTGTAGAGTCGCGCGTCCAGAATGTCCGTGTTTAAAAAGAGCGAATCGATGAATTGTTCCGAAGGAGCGACTCCGATAAATCCCGCGTCATAATGACGGACAAGTTGAACCGTATCCATGATAAGTTGATTGAGTTCGGACATGAACCGCATCTTCTTAAGAATTTTGCCGAGTTCATCGAGAACATAGAGCTTCCGAGACTTGTCACGCTCGAACCATGCTTGAAGATCATCGTAGTTCGTAATTTGCTTTTGAACCATGAACGACTCCGTCCAAATGTTCGTTGCGATGTTCCTTCGGAAGTTGAGAGCGTAACATATCTCCGCGAGAAGAAGCGAGACGTTTGTTTTCCCTTGATCCTTCGCTCCCGACACGAAAATAACGAATCCGTCTTGATTAAGAACGAAAAGAAGGTCTCCGAAGACGTTGAAGAGTCGAAGAACTATGTCGTCGATGTTCTGAAATTTGTCAACGACTCTCGGTTGTAGAGGTCGAGATATTAAGTCCGTCTCTTGCACGTTTGATTAACTCCCTCACGCTTCGCGCGTCCGTACGCTTCAAGGTGTCTCCAAGCTTGAGACTCATTTGAGTTATCTCAGTCGTTCCTTTTAAGTATTCAAGTTTTGCGCGAGTGTCCAGAATCTCGGCGATCGCATCTTCGGGACTCAATTTCAAAAGTCTCTCGAAGCTCTGGATAAACCATCGTCCGAACGTCATGCTCGTCTCCTTCATCGCGAAATCCTTGTATTCCGTGTGACGTGCGCTTATCTTCCCTCCGAGATATTGCGTCTCAAAGAACTCGAAGTCGCTCATTCCTTTTTTGCGACGATGTTCACTCATTTGTTCTTCGTCTCCTTCGCTCCCTTGTTGCTATTAAAGAACATCTCGTCCGCGTCCTTTTCTGCCTTCTCCTTGCGTAATTGTCCAATAAACAACGCGCTCACTCCAAGAACTCCGAGTCCGAGAAATGTCCATACGTCATTGATCCATATTGAGAAGAAGAAGAGCGTCCAAAATACGAGTTCGAGAATCACCATGACGACGAGCGCGAGAAGAATGAAGGTCTTCTTTTTTACTTTCGTCTTGTTTCACCACCGTCGAAGCGTTCAAGATACTCGAACATCAAGTCGATCATGTTTGAGATGTCCGCAAGTTCTTCTTTGATCCGTTGATAAGTCGCTCCCTTCAAGAGAGCGTCTTCGAGTTCACGGAGTTCGTCCCGATAATGACAAAGAAGATCGGGAAATCCGTACTTGTCGTTTTTGTGTTTTGACGCGGAGAGCGAGAACTTGAGAGCTTTCAAGTCTTCGAGCTTCTCCTTCGCGCGTTTCAGTTTTTCAATGTCAATATTCACGTACATTTTGATTCCTTCCTAATTGTTCTGAGGCTTGTTGCGACTATACCAATGCGCTTTTCCTTGTTCTTGCGGTTTCGTCTCGACGTTCGGAATGTTCCCGATCGAAATCGTGTTCGTCGGGACTTGACTCGCTTCCGACCTCTTGAGAAGAATGTATTCTTTACGTTGTTCTCCGTCCTTCGCGATCAAATACGTGTCTTCTTGATCCGCGACATCGATAAGGATGTCGTATGGATTGAGTCCTCCCTTCGCGAGTCGTCCTCCCTCTTGTCCGAGAACTCTAAAATACACGTGTCTTCGGATTCCCTTCACGGCGATTCTCGTTCGTTCTCGAATGTCCTTGACGTTCATCATTCCTTGAAATTTGTCTTCTTCAAGGTCGAGACCGAGAACCGCTCTTTGAATCCACTTCAACGCTTCCGCAATTTGTCGAAAAACCTCAAGGTTGAAGCGTCGCTTCCGTTGTTTTTCAAGAGGGAGCGGAGCTTCCTTTTTTATTTGCGTCTCCTTCTCGATGGTTTCGAGCTTCTCTTCTATGTCGTGAAGAACTTCGTCGTCTTGAGTGGTTTGTTGTTCCGTCATTTAACCGACCGCTCCCTTCCAATATTGAAGGAGCGAGATCAAGAATGTTCCGACTACGAGAAAGAGCATGATCCAAGTGATTCCGTCGGTCTTGTGTTCTTCGGGTTCGCCGAGACTTTTCACGACTTCCGCGTGTGTTTGCCGATACTCCGTCTCGCGATCGTAAAGAGGAGCATCGTCTTTTTCGTTCTCGTAGTCATGGACGACCGCTTCCTCACTCCACGGATAAATATCGATCGTGTCTTGTTTTCCTCCGAGGAAGGTTTTCTTTGTGCGATAGACCGCTCCGACCGTCCCAAAATGCGCTCGCCATTCTGGACGCTTCTTTCGTTCATTCTCCTTCCAGATAATCGCGCTCTTCCCATCGGGAAGAACTCGTCTCGTGACGACAATTTCGCCGAGAGGTCTCTTAATTCTGATTCGGATTCTTTGAGTCATATTCATTCAACTTCTTCTCAATCAATTTCGCGATGTCGATCGCGTCCTTCGGATTGATCTTCTCGCTAGGCCAATCTTGGATCGTGTCATAAACGATCGTGAAGTATTGCGCTCGTCTCTCAGTCGTCGCTCGTTTGAACGTATCCACTTTTGAGAGTCTATTTTGAAGAAGAGCGGTGAAGGAGTCCTTCTCCATCTTGACGGCAATTTTAAAGAACCATTCTTTAACGTCGATTCCCGACGTGACGAGCTTCTTCATCTCGCCGAGTTTCTTCTTCGCTTCGACGATCCTCTTCGCCGAGTCGCCGAGTCTCTTCAATTGTCCAAGTCGTCCCAAAATCAAAACCTTTAAGCGTTTTCTTTTGTGTTCTCGCGAGGACTTGAAGGATTCCCGCGAACGAGAGTCTTGATCTTTTTGAAGTCCACTTGATTCCGTAGAGCAACCAATACAGCGAGAACGATCACGATCAAAGCGATCAAGATGAACGGAGCGACGGCGATGAGGAATCCGATCGCGAGTCCGAGAATGAACGCGAGGAGTCCCTTCGGAGTGAAGAACAAAGATAAAAGGGACGCGATGAGACCGTTTAAGTCCGCTTTTGGCACGATTCCAAGTCCTCTATGTTCAATCCGTCGAGTATCCTTTTAACCTTTATCCTTCTATCAGCGAGAACCTTCTCAAGACCGACGTGTTTGTTCTCGACCATTCTTCCGCGATAATAGAAGCTCAATGCGATCACTACTTCTCCGAGAATGACCATGATCCAATTGAAGATCACATCGTAAAAATCCTTTGGGACGGTGATGTTTGACATGGAAAGCCAACAGTAATCCATACTTTCCTCCCTATATGTTCTTTGTCAACTGTACAAGGTGGTGAATGTTTTGGACGGTGATTGGGCTGGAAAGATCGTCGGTGCGGTAGTCGCTATCGTGATCGCGATCTCGCTTGTTCCAACAATCGCTACGGCGATTACGGGAACAAACACGACCAATTGGACGGCTCTCACGGGAGGCGCGGGAGCGGTATCAGTTTTCCAACTGTTACTTCTCGTCTTTGTCGCGGGAATAGTGATCGCGGTCGTGAAGTTCTTCCTCGCTTGAGCGAGAGCTTAAGTGACTTCTTCCGAAGAACCGTCCTCTCAGGAAGAAGCGGAAGGTCTTGGACGATGATTCCCTCTTTAAAAATTTAATAGGTTCGATCGATATGAGAGATGGAGAAGAGAGCGAGAATGAGCGGTTATCCCGAACCAATTCACTTCCTCAATTTGTCTTCGTGGTTAGCTCACGCGCTCGGAGTATCTGAAGCGATCGGCGAACTCTTCGCGTGTTTGTTCATCGTCGGAATCTTCGTCGTCATAACGATCGCTCTCCGAAGTCAATTGATCGTGGTGATTACGGGAGGCTTTATGGTTATGATGGGTTTGACGGCGATCGGATGGATTCCTTATTATGTGTGGATTCTAATCGCCGTGTACGTCGCGATCATGTTCGCGCGGAATTATAGGAGCTTGTTCTAATGGCCGATTCATATCCTCACGCTCTTTACACGCTTCTTCTATCAACCGTGATCTTCTTGAGCGTCTTCGTCCTAGTCGTCCGATTGATTCCTCCCGAAGCGTACAATCCTCTCAAAAACTACAAAGACACTCTCAATCCATCCGACTTCGGAGCGGAGTCAATCAATCAATACGCATATACGTCGAACTTCACGCTCTCGTACGATTCGGGATTCATTCTCAGTCCGACGAAGATTTGGTTCAACGACACGGAGATACACTTCACGTATTCGTCAGCGTCCGACGTGAGTAACGAACAAAACGCGACCATGATAAATATCAATCACTTCCAATGGTCGTGGTGGATATGGCCAACAAACGAAGCGTTTCATTCGACGTCCGCTCCCGACTTTGATTATCAAACGGGACACGGAACGGGAACTCCGAGCTTCTCGCCGAATTGGTTAATGCTACACTACGACAATAAGACGGATACGGCGACGTTCTCCGCAAAATGTGACCACATAAACCTTAAGCTCACGTTCACGTCGAACTCTACGGGATACACTCTTCCCGAAGCTCTCAAAAATAGGCAACCGATCCACGTCATATCGAATTGGAGCTTTGATTTTGCTTCAATGGGAGCGAACATTTGGACTCTTCTCGGATCGATACTCACCTTCCAATCGATTGTGACGGAAGTCGCTCTCGTGAATCTTCTTCTCAACGCTTTGATCTCGCTCCCCATTTGGGTGAGCATCTCGTACATCCTTTATAAATTGATAACGGGATTGATTCCGTTCTTGTCGGGAGGGAGCGGAACTTGAAGCGTCTTCTACTTTTCCTTTTGATTCCCTTCCTTCTCGCTCCGATCCTCGCGACCATTCCGATCTCATATTCCGAGATCACTTATGGATCGTTCACGATCAATCCGCTCGAAGACACTTGCATCAAGTCAAACGCTCCAAACACTCAAGCATGGAGTAGCCTCGCCGATCTTCAACTTCTCAATACGACTCTCGGAGATTCAATCGGATACTATAAATTTAACATGACGACGGAATACGTCGGAGCGATCAACGTCACGAGCGCACTTCTTCGATGGTATATGTCGAACTTGGACTTTGGATCGCTCGGAACAGTTATCAATGTATGGAACACAAACAACGAAACATGGTTCGACCATAACATAACCTACAACAACGCTCCTCCGCTCAACATCATTGAAGTTTATGACACTCTTTCGACGGGAACTCCTCAATACTATTCTTTTTGGATTCCCTCGTCAGGCAACACGACTCAAGGACTCGGAGCGATTCAAGACGCATACAACAATAATCAAACGCGGACGTTCTGTCTAGGCTTTTATAGATACGACACGGGAATGGAATGGAGTTCAACGGACTCGACCACTAATAAACCGACGTTGACGATCTCGTACACTCAAACAAGTTCGTCCGAGGAGACGATGGATCGTCCTTCCCTCACTCAACCGACGACGTACGATTTGATCTTTTACGCGAAGGAAGACGCGCTCGTTAATCTTCAACTTCCTTCGACGAATTATGGATCGGACAACATCTCTCAGATTCAAGAGATGAGCGGAGTCGGTTATCGAGGATACCTCTATCTCAAATTCAATTTCTCGACTCCCGACCGAATCAACGGCGACGCGAACACGGAAAACTATTCCATGACGGGAATCAATTGGATCGGACAATCTCTCATCTTTAAACAGTATTGTCAATTCGCTCCGACCGATCCGAGCTTTGACGGATGGAACTCTCTCGACGGAATCCCTCGCGCGAACGAAACATCTTGGAATCAAACGGGAATTACTTGGAACAATCGACCGTCTCTTCGAGGTCTCATCTCCGAACCTCAATTTATCTATTCGATCGGATGGAAGGCATACGACATCTCAAACGAAGAAAACTATATCCGCTTCTCCATCGCAAACGGATACACGTACTCAATCGTTCATAAAGTCGATGATCGAATCTCAAGACAAACATACAACAATTGGATCATGTCCGAATACAACGCGCTCGTTCCGTACATCGAGATCGTTCTCTCTTCCGAACCTTCCGTCTTCGTCACAACGACCGCGCTCACTTGGACGACCGCTCCGACCTATCTCGCGAGGTCATGGAGTCTCACTCCCTTTATCGCGGGAAATCTTCTTTCGGCGATGATCTACACGGTCACGGTCGTCCCGATCTCGTTCATCTTGAAGAAGGGAGGAAAAGGAGACTTTATCAAGTGGACGATCATTATTGCGAACTTTGTCTTCTTGACTCTGTTCACGGTTGTCGGATGGTTGAATCCCGCGTTTTACGTGATCCTCTTGATCTTCACGATCCTACTTCTTGGAGGAGTCTTGAAACGATGAACAAAAAACGAATTTCGATTCTGATCTCGATTCTTTTCTTGTTCCTCATACAATTCCATGTTTTCCAAGCTCAAGCGACCAATGAGAGCGTTCTTCTTCCCATCATGCGCTTTAAGTCCGCTCCATTCGCGAGTGATCTAACCGACTTTTTCTTAGGTTATCCTCCGCATTATTTCAACGTAACACAACAAGCAAAAACCGATTTTGATTTCAACAACACGATATACGGTGTGGACATGGGTTTCAACGGAACAATGTACGCATACGAACATACGTTTGATGTCAAATACGCTGGAAGCTCTGCGACGAGGAACGACGCGTTTGTCGGAGAAGTACAAGCGTTTCTCCAAGTCACGTCCCAATCTGGAAACGGAGGTTGTACGTTAGGTCTTGTTGGTTGGGGTGGTGTTCTCGGAGCGGTCGTCTCGCTTCCTCTTGGGACTTGGGTTTCTGTCAGTATGAGAGTTCTCTTTAACTTGAATCAAACGAATCCAACCCCAAATTATAAAACGCTATACATGAACCTCACGACTTACGATTATGGCTTCGTCGGACAAGCCACTCATAAACTCTCCACTACTCACGGAGCGACTCATCGGACGGACGGAACTTTTCTCGATCTTCTTCAAACTGTCGATGGCGATTACGGCGGATATGTCCTCTTAGAATTGAAGAATCAAAGATGGTATGCTCCGTCGGATGTTGTTTCGATCTCAGTCTCTTCCATTCCGATTGACGCTTCGGTGATTTGGGAAGATGGAGTTTCATATGCGCTTCCTCACAACTTCTCCGCTTTGGGAGGAAGTCACACGATAAGCGCGACGATGGAAGTGAGCGTCGCCGATCCTTCTATTCGATACTTGTTTCAAGGATGGAGTATCGACGGATCACCGACCACGAATACCTCGAATCCTCTAGTCTTCACTTCGAGCGCGGACATGACGCTTCAAGCGATTTACACTCCCGTCGAGATTCCCGACGTGGTTAGTCTTTGGGCGAACTTTGGAATCGGAATCCTCGGATTAATAATGATGTTCCTCTCATGGTTCGTCGCTTATTGGTGTCACAAGGACGGAGATACGGCGAAGGGCATCCTTCTTTGGTTAGCGATGTTTATTATCGGATACGGATTCTTCACCGTCCTTCTCGGAGGCTAGACGTGAGTTTTATTCCTCAGATTGAGATGAGTCAACTTATCGGTCTTGCGATCTTCGGATTCTTCACGGGATTCGGTTCGGCATTTGCGACTTTGACCGTTCATTATCTCGTCGAGAAAATGAGAGAGAACGCGAAGAGGAGCTTTAATATAGTGAAGAACCATACAAAGAAGGAAGAGGACTCTTCTTGATATTTCCGTTTGTTTTGGCAAACATCGCGACGGACTTCTTCACGGAACTTCTTTACGGAGGAGGAGCATGGTTGTATCTCTTCCTGATTCTTGCGATCGCGTTCCTCGTCTCATGGAAGGTCTTTTGGTTTTCTATTGTTTCGATGGTTGGAACGATCTTTATCGGGATTCAATACATCACGTACGCAAACACGAACGGATGGACAAACGAAATCGTCTATAAAGTGATTCTCCTCTTCTTTTCCGCGATCATTTTCCTTTATGTTTTCGCTCAAGCAATACGGAGGGAGTAGATTGAGACCTCGAACCTTCGCGTTTCGATGGTCAACTGTTTTCGCGGTCTTGATCGCTTTTCTCGTTCTCTTCGCTCCGATCGGATCGGATCACTCGAAACTTTTTGTTTATGGTCTTCTCGACACGATGGATATTAAATGGATTGAGGTTCAACAATACAACGGAAGCGCATGGAATCAGGTCAACAATTACACGGCGACGGGAGGATCGGATCGAATCCTCGCAGGTCAAAAAGTCAATTTCACCGTCGAAGTCTCCTTTAACAAGACTCTCGCGTCCACGATTGGCGACGCTCAATCGAATACTCGCGTCAATGGAACGATCGGAATCGGAAGCGACCACTCGATTTGGAATAACGTCGCTTTGAATTTGAGCGCGACGTATCAATCGGACGCGACTTATTGGTATGTGTGGTTTGTTGGAAATTGGACTTCTTCTCTCGCGGTCGGAGGATCGACGTATAATTGCACGTTCACGTACGAAGGGAACTATTAGTCGCGATCGTTCTCCTCTCGTGTTTCGCGGGACTCTTCTCAACTTCAATAGACATCGCTCACGCGACGACTCCGAGAACTCTCTTCCAGAATCAAACGATTTATTTGAAGTCCACGTCGAGCGATCTTCAAGGATACAGAACCGTCTCGGTCGTCGCTCCAACAAGTCCAACGAACAAGACGATCCGAGTCTCCGCGTCCTCGGTCGGATCGTACACGGTCGGAGCGTGGATTAGTTCCGCGACTCTACTCTTCCAGAATCCAATTACCGTCGATCTCAACTATAATTTTCAATTCTTGATCTACGGCAATTCGACGAGGACGGCGAACGCTTCGTTTTATTGTTCTCTCGGAGTCTATCGGAACGGAGTGGAATCGACTATCTTCAACGCTTCAACTTCCGACAAGTTGACGGAGAACGTCACGGGATACGGATGGCAATACGCTTTAAAATCTTCCTTCACGTTCTTGTCGGGAGATCGACTCTTCTTCCGTCTCTATCTCTACGTGTCGAAAACGGGAGTCTTCGACTTCTATTATGACTCCGCTTCATGTCGCTCGTCAATCGTTGATCCTCCCGTGACAAGATATTTTCGAGGAACTTCTCAGATTCAAGCAAACAATTTTTACGCGACGAGTTACACGGTGAACGTCGGAACGTACAAGAGTGGAACAGTTGGGAGTCTCTATACGCAAGACACAACGAACACGCTGAACGTCTCTTCCGCGATCGTCGGAATCAACAACGTGACAAGCATTATTTTGATAGGAAACTTTTCAGATGCTTCCGCGACGTACTCGAATAATCTTCCCTTTATTTCGGTCGAGTATGCTCACTTCTATAATGGATCGGGAGGATCAACAAAACTTCAATTCTGGAACTACACGAGCGGAGCTTATCAAACGAGCGGAGAGATGTACGATTTTCTTTCAACTCCGACAACCTCAACTTTGAAGTATGTTTATTCCTCAGTCGGTCTCACTCAATTTCGAGGAGGAAGCTCTCCGACTTACGAATGGAAATGCAACATAACGACGTACAGTTCGATAAAGACGTTTCACACGGCCATCGATTATCTCAAAGTTATTCCTCGATGGTTCAACCTTTCAACGCAATACACGACCTCTGACACTATGGGAGATTGGAACGCGAATGTCCCTAATTGGATATTTTCAATCCGTGTATGGAAGGTCAATTCAGATAGAACAGAAACGGAAATTACTTCGGGCCTTATCGCAAACGTCACGGCATCAACGGGCTATAAAAACAACACTTGGACTCCGACAAAGACGAGCGGAATAACTGCCCTTTGTATTCGAATCTACGCGCTTTCTGCTCTAGATTTTACCGCTGATCCTAGTAGCGATGGAGGGACAGCTCTCGTTTTCTATACGGAAGACCTCGGATCATCAAATGTTCTTGAAGTCAATCAATGGAACGTCTTCTATCATTTCACATATTACGGCGCGCCCTTCAGAATCTTGGTTTTTGATTGGGGAGACACTTCTCATAATGGAAGGATCGAGAATGTGTTGATTGACGCGGGAGCGGAATGGAAATTAATTTCGACTTGGACGATGAATCTTCAAACACGTCAATGGAATCTCGTCTCTACTTGGAGAGAAGACTTATCCGCGAGGAAGTGGAATCTCATCGCTACTTGGACGGAGAATCTTGTTGCGAGATCATGGAATCTAATCTCTACTTGGACGACGAACTTAATTACTCGTCAATGGACTTCGATCTCAACTTGGAGCTTCGATCTAAAAGGAAAAGGATGGTCGTTAATTTCGACTTGGACTTTTGGTCTCAACACGGGAGCGACGGATGAAGAGAACTTTATGACGTGGCTTTATTTCTTGTCGGTCTTGATCCTTGCGCTCTTCATCATTTTCTATACAGCTTTAAAGAAATAGGATGGAAGCCTTCTCCCTTCTTCGCTTCCAAGACTTCCAAAGACTCGCGGACTAGACTGACCGTCCCAAAAGGAGATCGGAGATATGGAGAATGTCGATCAGTCCAATCGATCGCGCATGGAAGGTTTATGGATGGATTCCGAATCCAAAGATCGAAGAGAAGAAGTAGATCGACAACGAGAAGACAAACGAGACTCCGACGACTCCGAGTCCCATTCGAACCGTCATCATTCCGACGCACAAGACACGCTCCTTCTCTTCAACGATCTCACGGAGCTTCCCGATCTCCGCGATGTTCTTCCCGATCTCATTCGACAACGCAAAACGGATCGAGTTTTGAACCTTCACGAGCTTCTCCAATTGGATCATTCTTCGACGAGCGAGAATCTTCTCGACGAAGTTCAATCGCTTAACTTGTTTTGATTCCATACGATTCACCTTGAAACAACGTCCTCACGGAAGAATATAAAGACTCCTTTTGACGTGTCCAACACATCAACGCTCAAACGTGAGCCCTCGTGTATTTGTGTTCTACAATTACCGGACGGCGCCAGCGTTCAAAGTCCATTGTTTGAGAAGAATGTCCATGCGAAGTGTTCAACACTTCGGGAGCTTGTTGTTCTACAAGTCGGAAGCCCGAAAGACAGAAAAAGAGGGAGGGTTATCTCATCTTCTTCCGTACTATACAGAGCGCGAGGTATGACAGAACGGCGACGATCCAAGTCGTGAGAAGGATTGACATGGTCGGAGGATAAATCGAGATGAACCAAAGAAGCGTAAAGACTCCCGCCATACTTGACGGAAGCGCATACGCGAGGATCAATTCAATCGTGATTTGGTTTTGAATGATCCTCCTCGGTTTCTT